>Ga0114946_10001313_pt1 | contig 17140 bp, 18 predicted proteins | sample WalLakDeSediment_FD_88676 | JGI IMG/M metagenome (GOLD analysis project Ga0114946, IMG submission 88676) | Lake sediment microbial communities from Walker lake, Nevada to study Microbial Dark Matter (Phase II) - Walker Lake 11/02/13 Deep Sediment | ecosystem: Environmental > Aquatic >... | reverse complement strand
TTAACGGCGAAAATGACACCATCGAGCAGGCGCAGAAGCTGGGCCAATTGGTGCAGGGGATGCTGTGTCACGTCAACCTGATTCCGCTGAACCCCACCCAGGGATACGGCGGCGCCCCCTCTTCGCGGGAACGGGTAGACGCTTTTCAGGCGGAGCTGACCCGCTACGGGGTAAGCAGCACCGTTCGCGTCCGCCGGGGAATTGACATTCAGGCCGGGTGCGGGCAGTTGAGGGACCGGCAGATCGCCAAGCTGTCTACGGACAATCACTAAGTAAGCGTCCAACAATTACATGGCGTAGACTGGAGCAATCTTGAAGATTGCTCCAGTCTAGAAAGCGAGCGCGGGTGAACAAGAAAAGAGCCGACGGCGAGAAGGAGCTGTTCGCGAAAATCGCCGAAATGCCGGAACCGGATCGGGTCATGGCCCAACGGCTGCACGAGATCATCTCCGAGGCTGCGCCAGAGCTCTGGCCGAAAACCTGGTACGGGATGCCGGCGTATGCCCGTGATGGCCAGGTCATCTGCTTCTTCCAGGGCGCGGCGAAATTCAACACGAGGTACGCCACGCTCGGCTTCAACGATACGGCGCACCTCGACGACGGCGCCATGTGGCCGACCGCCTTCGCCCTGAAAGAGTTAACGGCCGTCGAAGAGGCAAGGATCCGGGCGCTGGTTAAAAAAGCGGTGAGCTGAAGCCCGTTCGCCTCCCCGCCTTATGGCAACACAACCGGGGCGCGCAATGGGTAGGGGCGGGAGCGGCGGGCCACGACCTTATCCATTCACCACGATCTCCCCTCCCGCCGCTCTCGCCCGGCGTACACCCCCGCCGACAGATCGCACACGGCGTAGGGGTAGGACGGCGGGCCACGATCTTGGCTGTTCACCATGATCACAATTCCCGTCACTCTCGCCCTATGGCACGGCGCGCGGCGAACCGGGGCGAGACGGCGCCGAGAAGAGACCGTCTGTATTGCCCAAGACCATCCTGCGCCGTCCCGCCCGTACAGATCAAGTATTTTGCCCGGCAAACGGCCGCATCGGGACAACAGCCCCATCCCCATGAAGCTCGCGTAAATCAATGAAACAATGCAAACCAGTCTGATTCCCCTAGCAATCGTGAACGGCGGCCCAATCATTGACTGTTCCCCATTGACTGCTAAAATCAGCTATCTATGGCAATCAAACAGGCAGTTAGCATCAGTTTAGGCAGCAGCAAACGCGACAAATCAGTCACCGTCGAGCTCCTCGGCCAGCAGGTGGCCATCGAACGGCAGGGCACGGACGGCGACGTTGACCTGGCCACCCAGCGCTTCACCGCCCTGGACGGCCTGGTTGACGCCCTGGGCGTCGGCGGCATCGATCTCTGGGTGCAGATGAACGAGAAGCGATACCCCCTCTACGCCGCGCAAAAGATGGTGCGCCGGGTGCACCAGACGCCCGTCGTTGATGGCAGCGGCCTCAAAAACACCCTGGAACGGCAGGTGGTGCCCGTCCTGGTGCAGGCCCTGGGCAAGGATTTCCGGCAAGGGCGGGTGCTGCTCACGGCCGCCGTTGACCGGTTCGGCATGACCCAATCTTTCGCCGAACATGGCTATGAGCTGGTCTGTGGCGACCTGATGTTTGCCCTAGGCATACCGCTGCCCATTCGCAGCATGACTAATTTGCACTGGATGGCCCGGCTGCTGCTGCCCCTTGTCGGCCGCCTGCCCATTAACGTCCTCTACCCCACCGGCAGCAAGCAAGAGACCATCGTGCCCCGATTTGAGCGGTATTACCAGTGGGCCACGGTAATTGCCGGCGACTGCCACTACATCAAGCGCCACATGCCTGACAGGCTGGAAGGCAAGGTCATCGTCACCAACACCACCACGCCGGAGGACATGCAGCTCTTCCGCGAACGGGGCGTCCGGGCGGTTATGACTTCTACCCCGACCTACGACGGCCGTTCCTTCGGCACCAACATGATGGAAGCGGCCTTAACCGCCGCCGCCGGCAAAAAGCGGCCCCTTACCCTGCCGGAACTTAATGAGATTATCGAAACCCTGGATTTGCGGCCCCGGGTAGAACGCTTCGATTTCTAAGCAAGTCTACAGCTATGAGCGCCAATCAACCGCCCACTTCCCCCTTGCGATTGCCCTGCGTCGTCACCGCCGGCGGCATCCCCCAACCGGACGAGCCCATTTACCGCTACACCCAGGGCCAGCCCAAGGCGATGCTGGAGATGGCTGGCCGGCGCATGGTGGAATGGGTCATTGACGGGCTGCAAGCTTCGCCGCTGGTGGGTGAAATCTGCGTCGTTGGCCTGGGCAATACCCCCTATGCCGATCAGCTCCAGCTGGCCCGGCCGGTACACCATTTGCCCAATCAGGGCAGCCTGGTGGACAACGTGCTGGCCGGGGTGCGCTATGCCCGTGAGCTGGACCCCGCCCGGCCTGAGGTTCTCCTCTGCAGCGGCGACATCCCGGCCCTTACGGGTGAAATGGTGGATTGGTTCATCAACCAGTGCGCCCCCTTTGAGCATGCCATCTATTACACCATGGTCACCCGCGAGCTGTGCGAACAGCGCTACCCGACCTCCAACCGCACCTTCATCAAGCTCAAAGATGCGGAAATTGCCGGCGGCGACATTTTCCTAATGCACGCCGACGTGGCCGATGACCATTACGAACTGTGGCAGGCCCTGACCAATGCCCGCAAACATGCCTGGCGGCTGGCCTGGATTGTCGGCCCGCTAACGGTGGCCAGACTCTTGCTGCGCCAGCTGACCCTGGCCGAAGTGGCGCAAACCGCCAGCCGGATGCTGGACGGCCGTCCGGTGCAAATTGTGCTCAGCCAGTACGCCGAACTGGGCATGGATGTCGACAAGCCCCACCAGGTAGAAATGCTCCGCGCCGACCTGGCCCGGCCGTAATCACACAAGGCAACGCCCATGCAGACCCGCCGGTATTACCAGGACGCCTACACCACCCAGTTTAAGGCCCGCATTACCGCCCGGCCTGTCATCAACGGCCGGACGGTCCTGGTGCTCGACCAGACCTATTTCTACCCCGAATCAGGCGGTCAGCCCGCCGACCAGGGGCAGATTGACGGCCGTCCCGTGCTTGACGTCCAGGTCCGGCCCGAGGATGGCGCCGTGCTCCACTTCCTGGCGCAAGCCGAAGAGCTGTGGGCTGACACCATCAACGCCACCATCAACTGGGAGCGCCGCTTTGACCATATGCAGCAGCATACCGGCCAGCATATCTTGTCCCAGGCCTTCATTCAGGTGGCCGAGGCGGAAACGGTCGGCTTTCACCTGGGCACAGAAGCGGTCACCATTGATCTCGACAGCACCAATGTTACTGCCGTCCAGATTGAACAGGCAGAACAGCTGGCCAATCAAATTGTCTGGGAAAATCGACCGATCCGGATTCACGAGCTGAGCTTTGCCGCCGCGGCGCTGGGGCTCAACGGCCTGACAATGCGCAAAATCCCCCCGCTGGCTGAAGAGACGGTGCGGGTCATTGAGATTGATGGCTTCGACCTGACTGCCTGTGGCGGCACCCACGTCCGCCACACCGGCGAGGTGGGACTGATCAAGATTATCCGGCTCGAAAAACGGCGTGACCAGCTGCGAGTCGAGTTTCGCTGCGGCCAGCGGGCGTTGGCCGATTACCGGCTCAAGAACAGCATTATCAACCGGCTGGCCGGCGAGCTGACTACCGGTTTCAGCGAACTGGAAGCGTCAATCAAGAAGCTCAAGGAAGAGCTGAAGAGCAGCCAGCAGCAGCTCCGGCAGCGGGAAAAGGAGCTCCTAAATCTAGAGGCCGACAGGCTCCTGGCGCGCAGCCAGCCTAAAGAGCAGATCCGGGTGGTCAGGAAGCTGTACACCAACCGGGATCCGGGCCAGCTCCGGCATCTGGCCAGCCAGATAGCCCAACAACCGGGCTGCGTCGCCCTGCTGGCCACCGCCGGCGAGCCGACCCAGTTCATTTTTGCCCGCGCTGAGGATGCCCCAGGGGAGATGGATCAACTGCTCAAAATTGCCCTGCAGGTTGTCGGTTCCGGCGGGGGCCGCGGCGGAGGTCGCCCCCAGTTTGCCCAGGGGGGCTGCCCGTCAGCCAGCCCGGAACGGGTCGAGCAGGCGCTCAGCCGGGTAGAACGGCTGCTGTGGGGGCAGGTGACGTAATGGTCGAGCTGGCCGCCAACATCTACCTGGAAACCAGCCTGGACGGCCTCAATTTAGGCCTGATCCGTACCGCCAAAGGGCTAATCGCTATTGATCTGCCGGGCACGGCCGCGGCAGCTGAAGCCTGGGCCTACCAGATTCACCAGCGCTACCGGATGCCGCTGCGGGCCATCATTTTGACCGACGCCCACCCGGATCGCATCTTTGCCGGCCCCTGGTTTACGGCGCCGGTCATCGGCCATGATTGGACGGCCGTTACCCTGGCCGCCTACCGCAAACGGCCACCGCCGCTGCTGCAGGAACGGCTGCAGGCCACCCGCAGCAGCGCCGAAGAAACCCTGCCTCAAATTGAGATCAGCTTCAGCCAGCGGCTAGCGCTGCTGATCGGCAGCACGGAGCTCCTGCTGGAACACCGGCCGGGGCCAACCCCGGGCAACCTGGTGGTGCGGCTGCCCGCCGAAGGGATCCTGTTTGCCGGCGATCTGGTCCAGGCGGCCGGGCCCGATCCAGCCCGCCTGCTACCCGAAGTTGACGTTGGCCAATGGCAGCACAGTTTGATACAGTTAGCAGATAGTTTGCAGCCGGCCGACAGGCTGATCACAAGTCGCGGGGCGCCAGCTGATCAGACAGCGGCCGTTGCCTTTGCGCATGATCTGGCCCAATTGGGTCAGATGGATTCATAAACCATGACTCATAAGATACAATCATTGCCGGCAGCCGCCGAAGCGCTGCGCAACGTACCATTCTTTGCCAATCTGCACGCCAATGACGCCAACTACCTGGCCGAGCGGCTGATCATGCGCCGCTTTGCCGCCGATCAGGTCATCTTCCATCAGGGCGACCCCGGCGGCCTGCTCTACATTATCACCGAAGGTAAGGTCAAAATTTCGCGCAGCATGGCTGAAGGGCAAGAAGCGACCCTGGCCATCCTCGGCGCCGGCGACTTTTTCGGTGAGTTAGCCTTACTGGATGACACGCCGCGCTCCGCTACCGCCAAAGCGGTCAAGCCCACCGTCACCTTTACCTTCCACCGCGAGGAGTTTACCGCCTTCATCGGCCAGAACCCCGACTTCGCCCACCACGTGCTGGCCACCCTGGCCCGCCGCATACGCCATCTCAACGAGCAGGTCAGCGACATCTTCTTCCTGGATGTTCCCGCTCGTCTGGCCCGCATGCTGCTGGTGTTGGCCCGGCAGCACGGCCGCGCCATCGAAGGTGGCGTGCGCATTGAGCTCTCATTAACCCAGACCGATCTGGCCGAAATGACCGGAGCCACCCGGGTCAGCATCAACAAGGCCCTGGGCCGCTTTCGGCGCGAAAAGTGGGTCAAGCTGCACAACCGGGCCTTCATCATCCTCGATCGGCGGGCGCTGCAGCGGCTAATCGAGCAGTCCGGCGGCTAGCCGGGCCGCGTGGTATAATCCCGCTCTATGCTTGATCAACTATTCCAACTGAAGGAAGCGCCCTACACGGCCGCCGACGCCGAATGGGATGAGTTCGTCCGCCAGCATCCGCAGGGCAGCCTGCTGCAGACCACCGCCTGGGGACAGCTCAAGAGCGACTTTGGCTGGTCGCCCCATCGAGTCTGGCTGCGCCGGGACGGGCAGCTGGTCGCCGGGGCACAGTTTCTGGTTAAAGCGGCCGCCCTGGGCATCATCCGCATTGCCTACGTTCCCCATGGCCCTCTGGTCGATTGGCAAGATGATGAACAGGTAGCCGTCCTCCTCAACCAGATCGACCTGGCAGCCTACAGCCACCGGGCCGGTATGTTGAAAATGGAGCCCTTGCTGTGGCAGGAAGCGATGGCCCCTGCCGATTGGGCCGCGCTCTGCCAGCGGCACGACTGCCTGCCTGACCGGGACACCATTCAGCCGCCGCGCACCCTGTTGGTTGATCTGCGGCCGTCTCCGGCTGATATTCTGGCTAACATGAAGCAGAAAACGCGCTACAACATCCGTCTGGCTGAGAAGAAAGGGGTGACGGTCCGCCAGGGAGGCGCTGACGACCTGCCCCTGTTCACCCGGCTGATGCAGATTACGGGGGAGCGAGATCAGTTTGGTATTCACCAGCCAGCCTATTACCGGACGGCCTACAACCTGTTTGCGCCCCGCGACGAGGCGGCGCTGTTTATCGCTGAATACGAAGGACAGCCCTTAGCCGCGCTGATGGCTTTCGCCGTCGGCAAAGTGGCCGCCTATCTCTACGGCGCCTCGAGCAATGCCGAACGGCAGCGGATGCCGACCTACGCCGTCCAGTGGGCGGCCATCCAGTGGGCCAAAGAAAAAGGCTGCGACTGGTACGACCTGTGGGGCGTGCCCGACGCGCCGGAAGCTGAACTGGAACTCAATTTCAACGACCGGAGCGACGGGCTGTGGGGCGTCTATCGTTTTAAGCGAGGCTTCGGCGGCCAACTTCGCCGCACCGTCGGCGCCGCCGACCGGCCTTACAACAACCTGGTCTACCGCCTCTACCAGTGGCGGCGCAATCGATAAGAGAATTACACAGAGATTCACAGAGGTTTGCACAGAGATTCACGGAGAAATTGGAGAGAACTAATTTTCTCCTCCTTCTCTCCGTGAATCTCCGTAAGCGCAGCGGCGTCTTCTCCGCGTATCTCCGTGTAACGGATTGGATTGATGCAAGAAGTTCACAGCGCTGACGAATGGAACCGCCTGCTGGCCGCCTTCCCAGACGCCCACCCGCTGCAAAGCTGGACCTGGGGAGCGTTTAAGGGGCGGTGGGGCTGGTCAGCGCGGCCGCTGATCTTGCAGGTGAACGAGACACACCAGCCGCAGGCGGCGGCGCTGCTGCTGAAACGGCCGCTCCCCCGATTGCCTTACTGCATCCTCTACGTCCCGCGCGGGCCGCTGCTGGATTATGGCGACGCCCGCCTTCGCCGCATCGTCCTGAACCAGTTAGAGGAGATCGCCCGGCGGGAACGGGCGATTTTTGTGAAAATTGATCCGGCTGTTGTCCAGGCATATGATCTGGATAGCGAGCCTCGCCTCTCCCCCACCGGCGCGGCCGTACGGCGTGAACTCGAAGAGCGGGGCTGGCGCTTCTCAGCCGACCAGATCCAGTTCCGCAACAGCGTCACCCTTGACCTGACGTTGAGCGAGGAGGAGCTGCTGGCGCGGATGAAGCAGAAAACGCGCTACAACATCCGGCTGGCCGGCCGCAAGGGGGTAGCCATTCGCGCCGGTTCGCCCGATGATTTTGGCTCCTTTTTCAGTATGTACGCGGCCACGGCCGTTCGCGATGGCTTCACCATCCGGCCCCAGGCCTATTATCTGGACATATGGTCACAGTTTCACGCCGCCGGGCAAGGTCATCTGCTGCTGGCTGAGTATGAAGGGCAGTTATTGGGCGGCGTTTTTCTGGTGGGGTACGGCCGTCAAGCCATCTACATGTACGGCGCTTCCAGCGAACTGGAACGGCCGCGTATGCCCAACTACCTCTTGCAATGGGAGGCAATCCGCTGGGCCAAAGCGGCCGGGTATACGCTCTACGACATGTGGGGCGCGCCCGATGAGTTTGTGGAAACCGACCGGATGTGGGGCGTCTGGCGGTTCAAATCGGGCTTCAACGGGCAGGTTGTCGGCCACATCGGCGCCTGGGATTATTCGTCGCGGCCAACCCTTTATTGGTTATACACTGTCGCCATGCCCCGCTACCTGGCCTGGCTGCGGGGAAAGAGTGAGAAGTAAGAAGTAAAAAGTAATCAGTAATCAGTGCCCAGTCTGATTACTGATTACTGACTACTGATTACTGGCAAAAAAGGAGACTCTCGACCTATGACCACTACCATTGCCATTCTTGAAGGTGATCAAACCGGGCAGGAGCTGCTGCAAGAGGCGCTGCGGGTGTTGGATCCGGCCGTGCTGGGGCTGGAGCTGGAGTTTGAGCATTACGACCTCAGCCTGGCTAACCGGCGGGCCACCGATAATGCTGTGGTGTATGAAGCCGCCAAAGCAATGCGCCAACACGGCCTGGGGCTCAAAGCAGCTACCATCACTCCCGAAAACCAAAATGACGTCGGCAGCCCTAATCGCATTTTGCGCGAGGAGATGGATGCCGAAGTGATTCTGCGCACCGGGCGGCGAATTCCCGGCGTGCGTCCGGTGGCCGGCGTCTACGCGCCGATCAGCGTCGTACGCATGGCCGTAGAAGATGCCTACGGCGCGCGGGAGTGGCGCGAAGGCGAAGCCGGTTCGCCCGATGAACAAGCCTTCCGCACCGAGAAAATCACTCGGCGGATCTGCCGAGCGGTGGCCAACTACGCCTTTCAGCACGCTCGCCAGAGCCAGGCTACAGTTTTCGGCGGTCCAAAATTCACCGTCAGCCCGATTTACGAAGGGATGTTCAAGGAAGAGATGGACGCCGCCGCCGGGCGCTACCCCGATGTCCGCTACAAGCCACAGCTCATCGACGCCACCTTTGCCCTGCTCCTGGCCACGACGGGCGAATCACTGGTCATTCCGACCCTTAACCGGGACGGCGACCTGCTCTCCGATATGGTGCTGCAGATGTTTGGCTCCATTGCCGGGTCAGAGTCGATGGTCATTTCCATGAATCCCGCCGGCACGGTGGACTGCGTCATGGCCGAGGCGCCGCACGGCACGGCGCCCAGCCTGGAAGGGCGCAATGTCGCCAATCCCATGGCCATGATTCTGGCCGGCGCCGGGCTGCTGACCCACGTCGGCAGCAAGGCGGCCAGACGGGCCAGCCGGGCAATTTATGAGAGCGCTCTGGAAACAGTCTATGATGGGATTCGCACCGCCGATCTCGGGGGCACGGCCAACACCACCGAGTTTACCAATGAAGTCATCCGCCGGGTCAAAACCAAGCTGGAAGTCTGGGCAGCCCTGGCCTAGTTACACGGAGATACGCGGAGATACACGGAGAGAAAAAGGAGAAAAGCTCCCTCATCTCCTCCGTGAATCTCCGGGTAACCATTCTACCCCCGTTGGAGAGTGGTCACGGCGGGGAGCCGGTGCAGCATCCAGATGCCAATCGGCAGGCCAATGATCGTGGCGCAGAAGAACCAGCCAATGGCGGCCCAGATCAGGCTAAACCACCAGCCAAATAGGACAAAGTAGACGGCGCGCGCCGGCCAGAAAACCTGCCGCACCCCCTGGAAACGGCCGTGGCCAGTTTCGCTGTCATATTCCCAGGCCCCTGACCGCGCTCTCAAGGTTAGCACCTGCGGCACCCGATCAATCATCCACAACCCCAACGGCAGGCCGATAATGATGGCATTGAGGAACCAGGCAATGGCAATCCAGACGGCCGTCAACTCCCAGCCAACAAAGATAAACCAGATTGCCCGCACAATAAACGGCAGCTGCCGCGCTTCCTGTCGTATTTTACTCATAGCTATCTCCTAATCTGACCAACGACCAATGACCAACGACCACCCACCAATGACCAACAGCCTTATCAAAGCTACCTTCGTCGTTCGTCGCTCGTCGTTCTTCGTTCTTCGTTCTTCGTTCGTCGTTCCCCTATACGCGTCTACTGCCCAAAAGTTGCCCGCTGCCCCGAATTTCCACCAGCGTGACCTCTGGCGGGGAAAGGAAGCGGATACGGGGAGCGCTCATCCCTTCCAGCCCCACGCCGCGGCTGACGTAAAGCTCCGTCGACCCTTGCCGGTAGTGACCCATCTCATGCCGCTTACCCAACTGGGAGCTGGTGAAAATGGCCCCATACCAGGGCAGCCGGATCTGGCCGCCATGCGTATGGCCGGCCAGATAGAGGTCGATGCCCAGGACGCTCACCTCTGGCATCAGATCGGGCGCATGAAAAAGGAGCAGGCGGAAAGCGGCGGCCGGCGCAGAGGAGACCAGCCGCTGCAGCCGGGCGGCGTCATCGGCCAGATCGTGATCGCAATCCAGGCCAAAAATGAGGAACGGCCGTTCGGGGCCCAGATCAACGCACGTCCATTCATCCCGCAGCAGGCGCAAAGGCAGGTCACGCAGCAGTTCCGGCATCTGCTCACGCAGATCGACCGTAGGACTGCCCAGGCTGGCGTAGACGCCCAGCGGCGCCTCTATCCGCTTGAGCAGCAGCCGCAGCTGGGCCTTAGCCGCCGGATCGCGGGTGTAGGAGAGATTCAGATAATCGCCGGTGATGACGATCATATCCGGCTGCAGCCGGCCAATCAGCCCCAAAAGATCCGCCTCGCGGCGGGTCAGCCGCTCGATATGTAGGTCCGAGATGTGCAGCAGGCGCAGCGGCGCCGCACTTTCCGGCCAGTGGGCGGTAGTTACCGCCAGGCGGGTCAGGCCGAGCCGGAAAGGCTCCACCGTCGCTCCCCAGACAAGCGCCAGCAGCCCGGCCGCTTGCAGGCCAGTGAACAGAGCGACCGCCCCGGCCACGCCTAGCCACGGCGAAAGCAGGGCCAGAAGCAGGGCGATTCCTGCACGGGGCAGAGCCAGGGCTAGAAACTGGGGCGCCCAGGGACCAAACGAGAGCCGCCAATGGGGCAGCAGATAAAGAATCAGACCGTCCGCCAGCATAATCCCGGCCAGAAACAGAATGAATCCAGCTGTCAGAAACCAATCAGACCAGAATGCCTGCCAGACAGCGGCCGTGATCAGCAGCAAGCAGAGCGCCACCGCCAGCATCGGCCGCCAGCTCCAGCCGGTCACCTGGTGAAAAAACAACATCAGATAATGAAGCGCCGAATTCTCCAGGGCATTCTTCTTCACCCCAGCCGGCGCAGTTGATTCAGCCAAACCACAATCTCCTTACACAGGAACGACCAACGACGAACGACGAATGACGAACGACCAACCACCCGCTATCTCTACACTCTACACTCTAAACTCAATCTCTATCTCTATCTCTATCTCTATCTCTACACTCTAGCTCTAGCTTACCCGCCCCGTATCGTTTATACTTGTAGCCAAGGAGTTGATCAAGCAGATGACTTTACGCTTTCCCCAACGCATATCGATTGCCCATTTACCTACCCCTGTAGAGCCAATGGAGCGGCTGAGCCGGCTCCTTGGCGGCCCAACCTTGCTGATCAAGCGGGACGACCAGACCGGTCTAGCCTTTGGCGGTAACAAGACGCGCAAGCTTGAGTTTTTGGCCGCCGAAGCTATCGCCCAGGGGTGCGACCATCTAATTACCACTGGCGCCCCCCAGAGTAACCATTGTCGCCAGACCGCGGCCGCGGCGGCTCGTCTCGGTTTGGGCTGCAGTCTGGTACTGCGCGGTCACCCAACAGTCCAACGCAATGGTAATATTCTGCTGGATACTCTCTTGGGCGCTCACGTCCACTGGGCCGGTGATGATGCCTGCAATGACAAGATGACGGCCGTAGCGGGCGAGCTAAAAGCCATGGGGCGAAAGCCATACACCATCCCGCTTGGCGGCTCCAACGTCATGGGAGCGGCCAGCTACGTCATGGCCATGGAAGAGCTGCTCAACCAGCTCAACGAGCTGAGGCGCAATGTCGATTTCATCCTCTTTGCCAGCAGCAGCGGCGGTACTCAGGCTGGCCTGGTGCTTGGCGCCCATCTGTACGGCTTTCGCGGCCGGATCATCGGCATCAGCGTCGATCATCCGGCCGACGCCCTCAAGACCCATGTGGCCGCCCTCACCACGGCTACGGCCACCCATTTGGGGCTGGGCACACTCTCCCTTAGCGACCAGATTGACGTCAACGACGACTACCTGGGTGAGGGGTATGCCATTATGGGCGAGGCCGAGCGTGAGGCCATCCGGTTAACGGCCCAAATGGAAGGGATTCTACTCGATCCGGTCTATACTGGCCGGGCTATGGCCGGCTTAATTGACCTGATCCGCTGGGGCGCCTTTACCCGCCACCAGACAGTTCTTTTCTGGCACACCGGCGGCAGCCCGGCCCTCTTCGCCTACGCTGACAAACTGGCCTGATGAGCAAGAGGCAGTAAGCAGTAATCAGTAATCAGTGATCAGTAATTAGTGACCAGTCTACAATGAACGGTGCTCACTGATTACTTTTCACTGATTACTTTTCACTGATCACCTTTCACTGATCACTCTCTACTCCGCCCACTGGGCTGCTTCGGCAATCCAATCAGCCGGGTCCGCCTGCCAGTTGGCCACGGCCGTGATCTCCCGCACCTCATCCGGCGACAAGGCGGCCAAAGCGGCAAAGCTGGTCACCCCTGCCTCCTGCAGGCGGCGGGCAAAGGTAGGGCCAATCCCCTTGATGGCAGTCAGATCATCCGGTTCGGCCACCAGGGCTACTTTCTTGCCTTGCAGCCGATCAAACAACAGCCCTACGCCGGCTGCCAGTAAACTCAACTGCTCTTGAAAGCTCAAGAGCCGCGTGTCAATCTGAATTTCATAACGCATTGCGCACACTCCATAGGTTCGAAACTAATGCTAGAGCCAGAGCAAGCGCCAGAGCTCGCCAGCTCCAGGTGTTTGGTTTGGGTTGCCCGCGCCGCTTTGGTGCTCGCCGCCTGAGCCTGTCGCAGGCCAGCCGGCACGCAGCATGGCACGGCTATGACGCACTGCATTATACATCAAAATGGGCGAAATGTATACTGGGGCAGCGTGGCCGGCGCCACGGTATCAGCGGGTCAGCTGATAGGCGGCAATCTCAACAGCATCTACCACATCTGACGGCGTGGTGATGGGTAAGCGCCGGCTGGGATCGGTCAACTCATAAAGCCCCAGTCGCAGGCTGTAACGGCCGTCAGCCATCCCCAGCGGTAGCAGGATACCATGATTATCAACGACCGTTTCACCGGGCACCCAGACAGTGGTCAGCGCCAGCCCACCGCCCGGCTCGCTGTCCCGCTGGGCCACGATATGACCCTGCTCATCCAGCAGATGCAGGAAAACCTTATAGCGGTCAGTTAGCGGAACGGCCGTTTGCCAGAATAAGCTAACCTGTAAAATGTCACCAGGCTGAACGGCCGTCACGTTGGTCGTGTAACCAAGTAACGAAATATGGGGGCCAAAGGCGAGGTTAGCGGCCGTGGCCATCTCCCGGGCCGGCTCTTCCGGCACAGCGTAGATAACAAAGCGAACATCGCCGACCCATTCATCGGTGGCCTTAAAGGCGTGAGCGTCCAGCCACCGCTCCACCAGCCGCTCCGGATCCCGCTCTGCTTCCCCCCAGAAGATAGCATACAGCCGATGATGCCGGTCAGTTATCGCCTCCAGTTGGGCCGCAATCTGGGCGGCATCTGGCCAACCCTCCGGCAGCGGGTAGACCGGCGCGCCTTCGCGGTGGTAATAGGTGAAAACCTCCCATTGGTTCGGCGCGTTCAAAATGACACCCGCGTTGGGATGATTATCGGCCGCGATTCGGGCGGCCATCCCCCGATAATCAGCACGGGCGTAAGCCGGGCTGCGGTACAAGTTGTCCAGGGAAACAGCCTGCCCTGCCAACAGCGCCAGCAGCAGCCCCCAGGCGACGGGCCGCGCCATCCGTCGCCAGCCTATCAGGCTGGTGGCTAACAGCAGCGAAAAGAAGGGCGCGGCGACCAGCAAAAACTTGAGGTAAGCCGGCCGCGCCAGTCCACCCGCAAACATCAGGCCCAGCGGTATTAAGAGGCCGGCGGCCAAAATCAGGAGAAGTTCTGCGTCTTTCGCGAAGCTGAGCTTCGGCGCCGGTCGGTACGCCACGGCCCTTGCCGCCAGCGCCACGATCGCGCCGGCCAATATGGCGGCCGCCACCCACCACAGCCAGCTAACTTCCCCCCGGCTCGCCGTTTCACCTAGCAGCAGCCAATGTCCGGAATCGGCTGCAAACTGAGTCATTGCGCCCCGAATTGAATCACGCCCGGCGCCACCCATGGTGCGCAGGAAAATGGGCAGCCAGGGCAGATAGAGCAGCCAGGCTCCCACAACCAACAGCAGCCAGCCCAGCACCCACCGCCTGAACCTGTCAAAGGCGTCGGGCAGGAAGACCACTCCCTTGGACAGGCTAAGGGGACGATCGGCTCCAGTGGCTGAGCCAACCGCAGCCTCACCTATCGAGGCCAAGGCAACGACAATCCCCTGAAAGATCAAGACAACGGGGAAAAAGTAATGGGTATACAGCCCGGCCGCCAGACACAGCAGATAGGCTAAGGCCAACGGCCGTCCCCCACGGCGCAGCCAGAGCAGCAGGAACCAGGTGGACAGGACGGCCGTCAATCCCAGCAGCTGATACATCCGCGCCTCCTGGCTGTAATAGACCAGGGGCGGACTGACCGCCGCCAAGAGACCCGCCAGCAAGCCAAAGCTCAAAGGATCTCTAAGACCCGGCGGGTCTAACTGCCGCGCCAGCGCCATCACCCCCGCCACCAACAGCAGTCCGGCAAAAGCGGATAAGGCGCGCAAGCCAAATTCGCTGTCGCCGACAAATTCGCGCCAGCCGCGCAGCGCCAGATAATAGAGCGGCGGATGGACGTCGCTGGCTGTGCCCTCCAAGATCAGGCGGAGGCTGCGCTCGCTCAGGCGGGCGCTGTTCCCCTCGTCATTCCAAAACGACTGAGCCTCCAGCTGATGGAAGCGGAGAAAGGTGGCCAACAGGAACACGGCCGTCGCGCCCCATAACCAACGCCAGGCAGTAGGATTCATCTACTGATCCGTTTGATCCGCAGAAGGATGGCGCGGCGCCAGCGCCAACAACAGCAGCCAGAAAAGCCAACCGCCGCCAAGGAGAATCAGCCCGGGCCGGGCCGACTGCCAGCTAAACCAAAGGGCCGATTTGGGCACCGCAGTTGGGGCCGTGGGCAGGTATTCGGCCAGGGCCGTAAAGGCGGGCAGCGGCGTGGAATCCGGCTCCAGCAGGCGGAAGTAGTAGAAGGGTTCATTGACCTCGAAGTCGGCGGCTCGTTTGAAAAACCAGTAGTTGATCACGCCTACCCAGGGCCATTCCTGCGGCGCCCGCTGATAGGCAGCTACAGCATAGGCAGCCTGCTCCTCTTCGGTCACCCGGCCAAACGGCGCCGGCAGCTGTTCCGGGACGGTGTTCCAGCCCATTTCAGTAATCCAGACCGGCCTGGCGGCATAGCCATGCCTGACCAGAATGTCGCGCATATAGAGGTGGCTTTGATAGTTGAAAAACGTTGGCCGTAAACGGCGGTCGGTGGGACCCGACCAGAGACCGTAGGCCTGAGCGGCCATGACATCAAAACAGTCGCCCGCCCCGGCCGCCAGCATCCGCTCGAAGTAGATCAAGTTGTTGAGATTACGGCCGTCAATGGCAATGGTTGGTGAAAGGGCCGGTCCCAGAATAACGGCCGCCGGGTTAGCCGCCTTCGCCCGCTGATAGCCTAGACAAAGGAGTTCGGCAAACGCCTCCGGATCAGGCGGTTGCTCGCCCCACTCCGGGTAGATATTAGGCTCATTCCAGAGCTGAAAATAGCTGATCCGGCCCGCGTAGCGGCCGACAACCGTAGCCACAAAATCGCCGAAGTCAGCGAAGTTGTCCGGTGGGGCATGGGCGCCAATCGTATCGGTCAGCACCCGCGTCCAGGCCGGCGGATTGTCCAGCCGGGCAATGATGGTCAGCCCTTCGGCGGTGGCCAGATCGACGATATTGTCATATTTGGCCCAGGCATCAACGCCCGCCGGGTCATTGCGCCGGTCAATGAAATCTCCCTTGCCGTGAATCTCGATGTCTTCCCAGACAAACTGCTGGCGAATAGCGCCAAAGCCGGCGGCGCGGATCAGGGCCAGGCTTTGGGCTCGAACTTCGGGCAGCGCTTCCTGCTCTAAAAAGGTATTGACGCCAAAAGGAGTTGGTGCAGTGACGGCCAATTCAGCTGTGGGCGCCAGCTGCGGCTGGGGGCGCACGGCCGTATAAGCCCAATGCAGCACGCCCCGCACCTGCCGCAGCCGCTCCGTTTCCCCGCTCAACTCAGCCAGCGATCCAACTGGTGGCCAGAGACCAAGCGCAAGGATGATGACGGCCGTCACCGGCCAGAAAAAACGTCGCATGCTGCCTATTGTATCCCACCGACCAGAGTTTGGTAGCGGGCGTCACGGGCTGCCATCAACAGATCAGGTTTCAGGCACAGTGTAGCGTCACACTAGCTTGACCCGCCAGAAGTGCCACTGTCAATTGCTCTACTAGCTTGCATGCTGAAGAGCATACTCATCCAGTAACCGCCGGATCATCTTTTGGTATGGCACTTGATGTTTGGCCGCTTCTTGTTTGAAAAAATCTACACTGGCTTTGCTCAGGGCAATGGTGACCTTAACAGTTTCTTCTCGAAAAGCCAATTCCTCTGGCGGCGGCAAGAAATCACGTACAACCTTCACCTCTGCAATTGGGCCCTCACTGTAACTGATTTTCTTCTTCATATATACGTTTACCTTTGCGCCAATAACCTGCTCCAAAAATCCGAATACATCTTTCTCGATAAGTGAACCGGACGGTTACAATACCACCCTCAACCTCACCTAAACAAAAATAGCGCTTTTCGCTGTCCGTACTATGCGTAATATCTTCCAGGATAACGCGCCGCCGGTCAGCAAAAGCATATTGAGCAATGGCAAAAGCAACACCATGCTTCTCCTGATTATCTAGATCTTTGGCGCTATCCCACTCAAATCTGATTTGTGACCGCGAAGACATGGCTGAAGTATAGCCTCAATATGGCTATTTAGCAATACATCTATACATCAACTAATTTGCAAATGGATTGACTTTTGGTACATTTGTTCTATAATCAGATTATGAACAGCTTGCACAAACTCACGTTGATGGCCGACAACGCCCAGCTGGAACCGGCCGAGGAGACCCTCCTCACCCCCGCACCGCAGCTCGCCCCCTGTGGCCTAAGCGCCAGCCCCAACCAGGCCAACAAACAGGCTGCGCTGGGCATTCACCACGCCAAAATGCCGGGGGGCAAGACCATTCCCCTGCTGAAAACGCTGCTCACCTCGGCTTGTGAGCGGAACTGCTATTACTGCCCCTTCCGCGCCGGTCGGGATTTTCGCCGGGCCACTTTCAAACCGGAGGAAATGGC
>Ga0114946_10001312_pt1 | contig 17141 bp, 15 predicted proteins | sample WalLakDeSediment_FD_88676 | JGI IMG/M metagenome (GOLD analysis project Ga0114946, IMG submission 88676) | Lake sediment microbial communities from Walker lake, Nevada to study Microbial Dark Matter (Phase II) - Walker Lake 11/02/13 Deep Sediment | ecosystem: Environmental > Aquatic >... | reverse complement strand
GACTACGCGAAGCAACGCCGCGCGCTGATTTCCATGGACAAGATGATCGCGGACCTCAAGCCGGGTGATCCGTATCCCTTCCAGGGCGAGAAGAACCCCTTCGAGGAGCTGCGCCGGCAGTGGACGCCTGTCCCGCCCGACGCCGAGGCGCTGGGCGTCGAGGGCTTCCAGCAAGCCGGCGCGATGAGCCACGACGAGAGCTTCCTGGCCGGCACCACTTCCATCCAGGCCGCCGACGCCGAGGGCTGGGTGGTATCCGTGACGCCGTCCGGCGGCTGGATCCCGGCCTTCGTGGCCGGCAATACCGGCGTGGGCTTGAGCCAGCGCATGCAGAGCTTCGTGCTCGACAAGCAGCTCAATCCGTTCAACGTGGTCGAGCCGGGCAAGCGCCCGCGCGTGACGCTCACACCCAGCCTGGCATTGAAAGACGGCCGGCCGCTGATGGCCTTCTCGGTACAGGGCGGCGACTCCCAGGACCAGAACCTGCTGCAGTTCTTCCTCAACATGGTCGAGTGGGACATGAACGTGCAACAGGCTGCCGAAGGGCGCGGCCACATCCTGAGCTACGGGATGCAGAGCTCGTTCGGCGCCCACCAGGCCGAGCCGGGCCGAATGCAGGTGACGCCGCTGGTCTCCGCCTACAGCCGCGAAGAGCTCAACAAGATGGGCTACAACGTCGAGCTGGTCGAGCGCACCTACAACCCGACCACCGCGATCTGGTTCGACCACGAGCACGGCGCGATGCACGGGGCGGCGAGTGATTATGGAGACGACTACGGGATTGCCTGGTAGGGACGCCTGTCCTGCGACGGCGACCTCACGCGGATTTCGGGCGCCACCTACGCCACCTCAGCTGCTTGCGCCGTGGGTCGACTGCCTTTCGCATGGGTTCGCAACCGCACAGACGATGCTCGGTTTATCCGGCAGAGTGATTCCATGGTTGCAATGCCACAAAAGCGGAAGCAGTGGGTGAGTACGCCCCGCATCGAGTTCGGATCCCCGCCGATGGGCATCGCCGGCGATGCCGAAGTCATGCTGGAGGAAGGGATGGCCCGGCGGCTGTGGGATTACTCTCCCCTGGGAATATTCCTGGCGGATGCCGAAGGTCGCTGCATCTATATCAATGCTGCATGCCAGCAGATCACCGGAATGACCCAAGCGCAGGCGCTCGGCAGGCTTTGGCGCGAGTCAGTGCACCCGGATGATCGGCAACGCATCGCTGCAGAGTGGCAGAAGGCCGCACGCGAACAGCAAGCGCTCCAGGCGGAGGTCCGTGTCAGGCGGCCCGACGCAAGCGTGGTGTGGGTGCGCCTGCACGAGGCTGTCGTCGAGTGCAAGAACGTGCCGAGCACCCATCTGCTGATGGTCGAGGACATTTCTGAGCGGAAAGCGGCAGAGGAGGCCCTGTTTCAGGAAAAGGAGCGCGCCCGGGTCACGCTTGATTCCATTGGTGACGCAGTGCTGGTGACGGATCTTGCTGGCAACATCACCTACCTGAATCTCCAGGCGGAGAACCTGACCGGATGGTCCAGTGAAGAGGCTTTGGGCCGGCCACTCACGGACGTGTTCTGCATCGTTGACGGCGCAACCGGGGAAACCGCCCCGAATCCCGCCCACCAGGCTATCGAGGAAAATAGGACCGTCGGCCTGAAGTTGGGTTGCGTGCTTGTTCGTCGCGACCGGTCCGAGGTGCCCATAGAGGATTCCGCTGCCCCGATCCACAATCGGGATGGCGCGGTGTCCGGCGCGGTGATCGTGTTTCACGACGTGGCGCACTCCCGGGCCATGGTCGAGCAGAACGCTCGCCTGGCCAGGTACGATCACCTCACCGGACTGGCGAACACCTGGCTGCTCGCTGAGCGCATGACCCAGGCCATCAGCCTCGCGCATCGACATGGCACCCGGCTCGCGCTGCTGTTTATCGACCTGAACCGATTCAAAGGGGTCAATGACGCGCATGGACACCTGGCTGGCGACGAGCTGCTGAAGTCCGTGTCCACGCGCCTCAAGGGCTGCGTGCGCATGAGCGATACGGTGTGCAGGCGCGGCGGCGACGAATTCGTGATCCTGCTCTCAGAGCTCGAATACCAGCAGGACGCTGCCCACGTTGCAGAGAAATTGCTTGCCGCACTCTCCGCGCCCTATTTCATAGACGGTTCGGCCGTCGCAATCAGCGCAAGCGTCGGCATCAGCGTTTACCCGGACGATGGGGATGACGTGACCACCTTGCTGCGAGGTGCGGACCTCGCCATGTATCAGGCGAAGGCCAGCAGCCCGAGTGGTTACCATTTTGCAGGCACTGGCCGGCCGCGCCCGGCCGATGGTAACGGGCTGCCCCCTCGGGCGCATCGAGCTGAACACAGGACCGCAGCCGTTCCTCACTTTCTAAGACTGGAGAGTCCGACGTGAGCAATCGCAGCCATCTTCTTTGCCAGAGCGGCTTTGTCGGCTCGCGCGCAGAAATTGATCGAGCGGTCATGATCGCTCGTGGAATCCAGGGCCTGACGTCCGTCAGGAACGACGTGCGGGTGGGGTAACAGCAAACTGATGTCGCACGCCAGGCGTGGCATGGGGGCGCGGGCCTTATTTCTCGCTACCGCTCTCCTGGGCGTGATTAGTTGCGCAACGCTGCCGGATGTAGAGCCGGAAATGGGTATCCAACAGTCGGTCGAATTCCAGGGCTCGGACGGAGTGGTCTCGGACACCGGGAGTGAACAGATCCTCCAGGGCCTCGCGGGCGACTCCGGCGTCCCGGAAATGTTGCGGACTCACCTTGCCTTCGAGCAGGCGGTGAACCTCGACAGTCCCCTGGTACTCGGCAACAAGGTCACCCTGCTGCAGAACGGGCCGGCCACTCATGCGGCGATGTTTGCGGCCATCAGGGCGGCCACGGACCACATCAACCTCGAAACCTACATCTTCGATGACGGCGAACTCGGCCGGCAGTTCGCGGAGCTGTTGCTCGAGAGGCAGGCGGCGGGTGTGCAGGTCAATGTCCTCTACGACAGCGTCGGCGGCCTGATGACGCCGCAATCGTTCTTCGATGAGCTGCGTGATGGCGGCGTCCAGGTGCTCGAATTCAACCCGGTGAACCCGTTGACCAGGAACCGGAAGACCTGGCTGATGAACAATCGCGACCACCGCAAGCAGCTGCTGGTCGACGGCCGCGTGGCATTCATCGGGGGCGTCAACATCAGCGACAGCTACACGAGCACACCTTCTGGCAAGCGAGCCATGCAGGAGCACGGACAAGAGGCCACTCTCGATATAGGCTGGCGCGATACGCATGTCCAGATCGAAGGGCCGGTCGTAGCCGAGTTCCAGAAACTCTTCATGGATTCCTGGACACGGCAGAAGGGACCACAGCTGGCTGCGCACCAGTATTTCCCTGAACTGCATCCCGCGGGAGACGAGATCGTACGCGCCATCGGCAGTGTCGCGGAGGACGAGGAAAGCCCGATTTACCTGACCATGGTGTCGGCCATCAGCCGGGCGGAGCGGGAGGTCCACCTGACCGTCGCGTATTTCGCGCCAGACGGGAAATTGCTGGGCGCACTGATCGAGGCTGCGCGACGTGGCGTGGCCGTCAAGCTGGTGCTTCCCAGTTACACGGACTCCTGGGCGATTTTTCACCTCGGGCGTTCTTACTATATGAAACTATTGAAGGCCGGTGTCGAGATACACGAGCGGCACGGCGCCGTAATGCACGCCAAGACCGCCGTGATCGACGGCGTATGGTCCACCATCGGGTCCAGCAATCTCGATTTGCGAAGCTTCCTGCATAACGACGAGATCAACGCCGTGGTGCTTGGCCAGGCTTTTGCAGGGCAGATGGACACGATGTTCGCGGCCGACCTGGCTGAATCCGAGAGAATCCTTCTCAAGCAATGGCGGCGCCGATCATTGTGGCTCCGAGTGAAGGAGCGCGTGGCGCGACTCGGCGCCTATTGGCTCTGAGAGTCAGCGCTGGTCGGTTACGGTCATTGCGATTCAAAAAAAAACCCCCGTACATCGCTGCCGGGGGTCGAAGCTGCCGATTAAGGGGGTATTGACTGATCGGCAGCAAGGGGGCTCTGGAAGCTCAGTCGCGCATCGAGATGGTCGCCACGTTCGAGATGATGACCTCGACGCGACGATTCTGCTGGCGACCGGTCGCCGTGTCGTTGCCGGCCACTGGCGAGCCCTCGCCCAGGCCTGCGGTGGTGAGCCGACCGGCCTGGATGCCCTGCCCGACGAGGTAGGACTTCACCGAATCGGCACGGCGCTGCGACAGATGGAAGTTGGACGACTCGCTGCCGACGCTGTCGGTATGACCTTCGATGTACACCGTCCGGTCGGGGTACTCCTGCAGGAACGCGGCCAGCTTGTTCAGGTTGGGGCCAGCGCCGCCGGTCAGCTCGGACTTGCCGGTGGCAAACAGGAGGTCACCCAGCGTAACCACCAGGCCGCGGTCGGTCTCGCGCGCGTCCAGTTCGGCAATCTGTCGCTGCAGGTCTTCGCTCCTCAGCCTTGCGGCATCCGCTTCGTCACGGGCAGTGGCCGCGTCAGCGCGCGCCGACCGTGCGTCGACACGGGCCCTGTCGACTTCCAGGGTGCGAGCATCGAGGCGTGCGCGTTCGCTCTGCTCACTCAGGGCCTGGCGCTGGTCCTCGTACAGGCGGCTCTGTGCGCGCGCCCTGGCGATGTCGACTTTGTGATCTGCGATGAGTACGAGATGCCTCGCATATGCGTTGTCTTCACGTGGCACTTCGGCAGCCAGCACGGCCGCCTCGGCGTCCTTGATTTCGACCGGCGCGCGATTGGCCAGCTGCGCATTCGACTGTAGCTGGGTCAGCTTGCTGCGTGCCGTATCGGCGCCGTCGGGCGCGGTCAACGGAGTCGCACAGGCTGACAGCACGAAAAGCCCGGTCACTGCGAGGACGCCCTTGATGAAGCTATTGCTCTGGATGTTCATTATCGGGCTCCTGTGGCGCGGTTCATTTCGTCTTTCAACGTGTCGATGCTCTTCTGCATCTCGACGTTGACCGCCTTGGCCTTGATCTCCTCAGCCTGGGCATAGGCGAGCTCCGCGTGAACGCGTGACTCCACGGCAAGATATTCGGCTTGCACCATCTGGTCGTTGCGAGTTGCGACGCGTGCCGCCGCGAGCTTCTCGCGCGCCACGGTCAGCTCGGCCGACGCATAATCGGCAACCCGGGACTGCTCGGCATTGGCAATTGCGGACTCGGCGGCCTGCAACGCCTGGGTGGGGGGCTGCGGTGGGGTTGCGCAAGCGGAGAGCGCGAGCACTCCTGCGGCGCCCATGACGATGAAAAAGGGCGATCTGTGGATTCCCTTTCTCTCGAGAACTTGTTTTGACTGGGTCATTTTGCGTGTCCTGAGTGACAATTACCGATGCAATGAGGCACCGGTCTTGGACACAGCATCGCCCGTCATGACGAAAAGTTCAGTTCGGTGGCGTACGTAGCGCGAAGCAACTGCAATACGCGCACCGAGGATGTCGACTCCTACATGACCTTGCCGCCTAGTGCGGCTTGCGAAATTTCAAAGTCATCCGATGAGATTCGCCGATCGCTTCCATGGCCGCGCGTTTTTCCGGATCGTCGCGGCTGGTCGTGTAGCTCGGCGGCAGGCGCCACACGATATCCTCCTCCGTGGGCCGGTCGTTCGGGTTCTCGTTGATGTCACTGTCCGCCACGAAATCGAATCCCGCCTCGCTCATGCGGTCGATGACGAACTGCTTCTTGAGATAGCCCCTCGCACCGCCGGCCCAATCGTCCGACATGTCGGGCCGCGCCTCGTGCTGCACCACGCCGACAATGCCGCCGGGCTTGAGAACGCGGCGTACATCGTTGAGCGCCGACGTCAGGAATCCGCCGTCACCCTCGAAGCGGGCGAGATTATGCAGCGCGCGGATCAGCAGGACTGCGTCCGCCTGGCCTTCCAGCGCCACGGGCATCGAGCCGAAGTTGAAGGCCTCGACGGTTGCGCCGTCAACGCCATGCCACTCGCCGGCTTCCGCCGGCCAGTCCGTCGTCCAGGTAGTCATCGAATCGATGAATGCCTGGCCGAAGAAGCCGAACTTCGGCCACATTTCGTGCGCGTAGTTGGCGCCGATCAGGCGCCCGTCCGCACCCAGGTACGGCACCAGCAGGCGCGAATACCAGCCGCGCCCGGGCAATGCTTCCACTGCGGTCATGCCGGGCTCGATGCCGAAGAATTTCAGTGTCTCCTCGGGGTGTCGATAAGGGTAACGGGCCTGGACTTCGTCGGACTGGGCGGCAAGCACCTCCGCAAGCCGATCGGAGGCGTTGCCGGTGGCGGGTTCCGCCACCTCCCCGGCCGGTGTGGCGTCCGCTGCGGACGGCGGCGGTTCAGGGACTGGAGATCGTTCGCAGCCCAGCAGTACCAGGCCGATGAACACTGCGAGAATTCGTGCCATGTCGCTTCTCCATGGATACGGCATGAGGACGTCGAAAATCACGCGCTCAGCGAATCGGCGAGCGCGCGCAGCAATTTCGCCCCGTCACCGTGCCACGCGCTGCCGTGCATGCAGGCGAGCGTAGCAGGTTCCGTGGCGGCCAGTCGCTCGAGCATCATGCGCGCATTCTTCGTGTGGGAAAAGTAATCCATCCTGTGACGGAAGGCTTCGCTGGGACCAAGGATGTCCGCTTCCGTGACGGGTGGATGATCGCTGCCGCCCTGCGTGAACAAATCGCCGCAAAGCAATGTTCGCGTCCGCTCCTCCGCCATGAACCCGCATTCCCAGGCGTGTGGAAGATGCGGCGTGTCGAACCACCGCACACGATGCGTGCCCAGCGAAAGTGCCTCGCCGTCCGCCAGGACACGCGGATTTCGATCTGCCAGGTCCTCGATGGACACCATGGCCGCGACCGCCCCGCACAGCGGCACAGACTGCGGTGCGGCTGCGAGCCATTCGTTGAGTGAGCCGCACTCGTCGGCCTCGACGTGGGAAAAGGCGATGTAGCGAAGCTGCTCGACGGGCAGGACCGTCGCCACGGCCTCCCGGACGAGTGGAAACATCTTGCGCAGTCCCGTGTGAAACAGCATCGGCTCATCATCCACGAGCAGGTACTGGTTGAACGAAAAGCCGCCCCCGCCCGGGAACGCCACCGGCGTGTTGATGCGGTAGATCCCGTCGGCAACTTCATGGACGTTGGTCCCAGACTGGCTGTTCGTAATGCCCATCAGACTCTCCTCACACGATGCCGACGTTTCGCCCTTGCGCGTGCTAGCGTATAGCAGTCCCGGTCCAGAAAGAAAATGCGCGGGTCTTTGCGGAGGCACGGACGTGTAAGTGACCGACTACGTCGCGCTCATGGCGCGCTAAGGTGGGGGTGACGGACCTCGCAGTGCTGCTGCCGGAGATTTCCCCGAATACGGATTGAGCTGTCAGCTACCGGGCTATAAATACGAATGCTTCTTATTTATTCACCCCGAGAACCTTGGTCCGGGGAGCGTCCCCATGTCTCGTTGGCGACTGAAGGTGCATCGCGCGGTCCCCGGCGCCGGATCGCACGGCCGCGGAAACGCGCTGAACCTCAGGCGCTCGGCCGGCGCGCTGGAGATCGACCTCCTGGGCTACAATCGGCGCAAGTCCACCTGGGAACGGAACCTTGCGTAACGCCGCTATCACCGGCTGGGGCAAGTGCATGCCGCCGGCCGTGCTCTCCAACGCCGATCTCGCCACATTCCTCGATACCGACGACGAGTGGATCACCAGCCGCACCGGGATCAGCGAGCGGCGCATCTCGCACGTGCCGCTCGGCGAGCTTGCCTATGTCTCCGCCCAGCGCGCGCTGGCCTGCGCCGGCCTGGTTGCCGAGGACCTCGACCTGATCGTTTTCGGCAGCTGCAGCATGGACGAACTGGTGCCCAACATGGCCTCGGGGCTGCAGAAGCGCATCGGCGCCACGAACGCGGGCGCCATGGACGTCAATACCGCCTGTACCAGCTATCTTTACGCCCTCGCGACCGCGAGCGCGATGATCTCCCGGGGGGTAGTCAACAACGTCCTGGTGATCGGCGGCGAGTTGATCTCGCCGCTCATGGACTGGACCAACCGCGGTGTCGCGGTGCTGTTCGGCGATGGCTGCGCCGCCACCGTGCTGCAGCCCGCCGACGCCGGCGAGGGAGTGCTCGCGGACAAGCTGGGCTGCTACGGCGACGTGCGCGACATCCTGGCGGTGCAGGGCTGGGGCCAGCGCTACGCCAATCGCGGCTGGGTGCTCGGCGACACGCACTGGACTTTCGAGGGACAGGAAATTTTCAAGCGCGCCGTCATCGGCATGAGCCGAGCCTGCGAAACCGTGCTCGACGCCTGCGCACTCGGGCCGGACGAAGTGGACCTGGTGGTACCGCACCAGGCGAACCTGCGCATCATCGAGGCGGTCGTGAAACGGGCCGGAATCCCGATGGAGCACTGTTTCGTCAATGTGCAGCGCTACGGCAACATGTCCGCGGCGACCGTCCCAGTCGCACTGGTCGAATCCCTGGAAGCAGGCCGCGTGAAGCCGCATGCCCACTTGCTGCTGACCGGTTTCGGCGCGGGCCTGACCTGGTCGGCGCACATCGTGCGCTGGGGCGCGCGCACCACGCCGCTCGGCGAGAGTGATGCGGAACTGCCGCCACTCGAGCAGAGCGCACTGGAGATCGTGCAGGGCTACATGGCAGCGAAAAAGGGCAGCCGGGAGTAACCGGCCAGTCTGTTGGCCGGCTCCGGTTGCGCGTTGCACGTTTCACTCCTGCGCGAACATGAGTTTCGGACGGATTCAAGGAGTCGCGCGCAGCACGGTGGCCGTAGCGGTCTGTCCCTCCACGCGAGCCCGCAGCCAGCGCCCCACCTCCCGCCAGTCGATCGCCTGTGCCGCCAGCGCAGGAACATACACCGCAATGTAGTCACCGTCCCTGTTGACGGTGACCTGGTGCTGGCCACCGACCGTGCCCGCGCGCAGGCCCAGCTGCGACCACTCGATGTGCCCACCGCCGTGCCCGGCCGCGCGCAGCGCCGCCGCCAGGGAATGCAGGTCCGCAACTATATCCCGGCAGATTCGCTCGTTTTCACCCAAGCGGGTGTAGTCGGGAAACTCGCAACTCACGCCGTTTGCGCTGACCCAGGTCGGCGGCTGGAATTGCGACAGCGTCCAGGCGCCCGGCGCGGCGGACGGCTCCACGGCGCGCGCCGTCGAGTCCTCCAGGATATCGCCCGGACACTCGCGGCGACGGCAGAACTCGGTCGCCAGTTCCCGTTCCAGGCGGCTCCGGGCCGAGGGACGCGGCCACGCGATCCACAGCGGACGGTCGTCGATCATCAGCATCATCTGGCTGTGCCGGTCGATGCGCAGCTCGACCCGCTCCGCCACATACAGGGCCGCCTGCCACGCCCTGAGTTCGTCAAGGATCGGGGCCATGGCCTGGTACCAGCGCGTCAGGTCGCGCCGGCTGGTGCCGCGGCCTTGTTCCTCCGCAATCGCCTGGTCCAGCTCGCTTTCGTAGGCTGCCACCAGCCCGTCGAGGATGATGGCGGCAAGGTCCAGGCGCGCTTCCGGAGGCATGCCGGGCAGATCGTCAATGACAGCGGCCAACGGCGATGGCTCTGAATACAGCTGCTGCCCCGCGCCAACCTGCGGCGCCGCGACCGCCGTAACTGCCAGGGCCGACGCGAGAACCGCAAGGATGGCGCCTGCGTGGTTCACCGGCCCGATGCGTCGCTCACCGCAGAAACAGGCGATAGGCCGGATTATCCGTTTCTTCCCAGAACCGGTAACCGATCCGGTGCAGGTCAGCGGCGAGCCGCGGCCGGTCCGCAGTGCCCGCCTCGAACCCCACCAGCACCCGGCCCCAGGCGGCACCGTGGTTGCGGTAGTGGAACAGGGTGATATTCCAGTCGGCGCCCAACCCGGAGAGGAAGTTGAGCAGCGCCCCCGGCCGCTCGGGAAACTCGAAGCGGAACAGCAGCTCCGGCCGGTCGCCCGCGGGACGCCCTCCGACCATGTGCCGAACGTGCAGCTTGGCCGCCTCGTTCCCGGTCATGTCCTCGACCCCATAGTTGGCCTTGCCGAGCAGCGCGATCACCGTCGCACGGTCGTCCGGCGCGCCGATCTGCAGACCGACGTAGACATGCGCCTCGGCCGGATCCGCATAGCGGTAGTTGAACTCGCTGACCGAGCGCTTGCCCAGCGTGGCGCAGAAGCGCCGGAAGCTGCCGGGGCGCTCGGGAATGGTCACCGCCAGGATCGCCTCGCGCTGCTCGCCCACCTCGGCCCGCTCGGAGATGTGCCGCAGGCGGTCGAAATTGACGTTTGCGCCGCTGAGCACCGCCACCAGGCTGGTGTCCGGATCCACACCTCGGGCCACGTACTTCTTCAGGCCGGCCACCGCCAGCGCCCCGGCCGGCTCGGCGATGGAGCGGGTGTCCTCGAACAGGTCCTTGATGGCAGCGCAGATCTCGTCGGTGTTCACGACGATGACCTCGTCCACGTAGTGTCGCGCCACCTTGAAGGGCTCGCGCCCGACCTGCGCCACCGAGACGCCGTCCGCGAACAGGTCGAGCTTGTCGTAGGGCAGCGTGACGCGCCGGCCCGCCGCGAGGGCCGCGGCGAGGCAGGCGGAACCTTCCGGCTCGATCCCGATGACGCGCGTCGCAGGAGACAGGTACTTCACGTAGGCGGCGATCCCGGCGATGAGCCCGCCGCCGCCGACGGGCACGAAGATCGCGTCCGGCGCGCCGGCATGCTGCTTCATGATCTCCATGCCGATCGTGCCCTGGCCGGCGATCACGTCGAGATCATCGTACGGCGGGATATACACAAGTCCGTGCCGCTTGGTCAGCTCCTCCGTGTGGGCCGCCGCGTCGTCGTAGGTATCGCCGTGCAGCACTACGCGCGCGCCGAACGCACGCACGGCATCCACCTTGATGCTGGGCGTGTTGCGACCCATCACGATGGTCGCCTTGATCCCCAGCTCCTGCGCCGCCAGCGCCACACCCTGCGCGTGGTTGCCCGCGGAGGCCGTGATCACACCGCGCGCGCGCTCGGCCTCGGAGAGCTGCGCCATCTTGTTGTAGGCGCCGCGGAGCTTGAACGAAAACACCGGCTGCAGGTCTTCGCGCTTCAGCATCACCCGGCAGCCAACACGACGGGACAGGTTCCGTGCGGCCTGCAGCGGCGTCTCGACGGCGATGTCGTAGACCCGTGAAGAGAGAATCTTCTTTACGTAGTTCTGAAGCATATCCGGGTTTCCGGGACGTAGGTGCGCCCGCGAACGGGTGCGCGACTTAGGGGCTGGTGGGGGGTCGCTCATGACCACACCAGTTTACACAGCGCCGGCGCTTCTCGTCAGGCATTCGACCTTTGCCCCGGGCGGCTTGCGCCGACCGTGACGGGCAGGGCGTAGCAGCCTTGCCGCCAGGCAGAAAGACGCTGCGACCCGGCCCCCGTCTATGCCCAGCTATACTCACGCTGAATGTCGCCGTTGGAGTTGGACGATGGCCCGGCTTCCCACTGTCATTGCACTCGCATCCCTGCTGGCCGGGCCTGCGATGGCTGTGCCGCCGCCGACCGCCTTCGTGAACGTGACGGTGGTGCCGATGGATGCCGACCGGCTCATCCGCGGGCAGACGGTCGTCGTGCACGACGGCCATATCGTGGAGATGGGCGCGGTCGATGAAATCGGCGTTCCGGAGGATGCCCGGACCATCGATGGCGAGGGGCGCTACCTGATGCCCGGCCTCGCCGAGATGCACGCGCACATTCCACCGCAGACGGGCCACGAACAGTACACGCTCGACACGCTGTTCCTGTACGTCGCCAACGGCATTACCTTCGCACGGGGCATGCTGGGCGCGCCGCATCACCTCGAACTGCGCGAGCAGGCGGAGCGTGGCGAGATCATCTCGCCGCGGATCTACACCTCCGGGCCCTCGCTCAACGGCGACTCGGTGGCTTCCCCCGCGTCGGCCCACCAGATGGTCGTTGCGCAGTGGGCCGCCGGATACGACTTCCTGAAGATTCACCCTGGCCTCGATCGGTCCCGTTATGACGCGATTGTGGCGGCAGCGCGGGAGCACGGCATCGACTGGGCGGGCCACGTGTCGCACGAGGTCGGGCTGCTGCACGCGCTCGAGACCGGCCAGGCCACGGTGGATCACCTCGACGGGTATATCGCGCCGCTGCTGCGCGACGGCTCGCCGAAATCCGACATGACGCCGTCGTTTTTCGGCTGGAACCTCGCCGACGAGGTGGACGAAGAGAAAATCGTGCCGCTCGCGCGCACGACGCAGGAGGCAGGCACGTGGAACGTGCCGACCGAGAGCCTGCTGCAGCACGTGCTGCTGCCCTCGCCCGCCGCCGAGGAACTGGCGGCGCGCGACGAGATGCGCTTCGTCTCGCCCGAGCTGCGCGCGCAATGGGTGGAGCGCAAGAACAACCTGCTCAGCGATCCCGATTACGATCCGGAACTGGCACGGCGTTTCATCGCAGTGCGGGGCCGCCTGATCAAGGCGCTGCACGACGAAGGGGCCGGCCTGTTGCTGGGCTCGGACGCGCCGCAGGTGTTCAACGTGCCCGGCTTCTCGATCCACCACGAACTGCGCATGCTGGTGGAAGCCGGACTCACGCCCTACGAGGCGCTCGCGACCGGCACCGTCAACGTGGCGACCTTCCTCGGCGACGAGGACGTATTCGGCACCATCGCCGTCGGGCAGCGCGCGGACCTCGTGCTGCTCGAGGCCAACCCGCTGGCCGATGTCGGTAACGTCCGCGAGCCGGCCGGGGTGATGCTGAGCGGGCGCTGGCTCCCGGCGGCGAAGCTGCGGGCCGGCTTGCAAGAAATCGCGGCGCGACATCGGCAGGAGTAGCGCATCATTGCGTCGAAAAGGTTGATCCGGAAATTGGCGTATTCAAGTCGCCGGGTCATGTCGGCACCAGGCACGCACGCATTCGCCGGGGATCATGGTCTCACTTCGAGGCTGCCATCGGTGGTCATGCTGCTCGTCGTCCTCGTGTTCGCCACCGCATGCGGACCGGCTGAGCGTGACGATCTGGCCGTACGGCTGGATGCGGTCGTCGTGCCGTTATTCGCGCCGCACCGCTCCGGCGGCGTCGTGCTGGTCGCGATGGACGACAATGTCGTGTTTCGCAGGGCCTATGGCATGGCCGACGTCGAACTCGAGGTGGCGATGCAGCCGGACCACGTGCTGGGGACGGGTTCGATCACCAAACAGTTCACCGCAGCTGCCGTCCTGAAGCTCGTGGCCCAGGGGCGAATCGCGCTGGACGACGACGTGCGGACCTTCCTGCCCGACTTCAATACTCATGGCCACCGCATCACCATCGACCAGCTGTTGTCGCATACCTCCGGGCTCCCGGACTTCATCGACCGCGAGGATTTCGAGGCCCTGTCGCGGACCGATCACTCGGTGAGCGAAATCCTCGCGCTGACCCGCGACGTGCCGCTGCATTTTGAGCCCGGCCAGGGATTCCGCTACAGCAACAGCGGCTACATCCTGCTTGGCGCAGTCATCGAGCACGTGTCCGGCAGGAGCTATGCGGAGTACCTGGAGGAGCAGCTGTTCCGTCCCCTTGGAATGCACGACACCTGGTACGGGGACGACACGAGGATCATTCCGCGGCGTGCCCGCGGTTACGCCCTGCGTAACGGCCGGCTGGTGCGAGCCGAGTACCTGAGCATGACGCTGCCGCACGCGGCGGGGGCGGTGTTCTCAACTGTCGACGACATGGTGACGTGGGATGTTGCGCTGCGCAGCGGCACGGTAATGCCGCTGGACCTGCTTGAGGCCGCCTGGTCGCCGCGAATCCTGCCCGACGGCACGCCCTCAGGGTACGGATATGGCTGGAAGTTGTGTGCGTTCGCGGGACGGCCGATCGTTTTTCATGGCGGCTTCGTCAATGGCTATCTGGCCAACGCAACGCGGCTGCCGGACGACGGCATCCTGGTGGTGGCGCTGGTCAACAATGACTCGGATGCGCCGGACCCGAGCCTGATCGCGCGACGGATCATCCGTTACCTGGTGACCGGCTCTACGGACATCCAGCCGTATAACCTGAGCGAGACAGAGCGGGCCGCACTCGTGGGCCGCTACGCGATCGGCCCGGATGACATGCTGCAGATCATGGAGCGCGACAGCGTGCTGTACCGCCGGCGCAATGCGGGCGATGCTCAGCCGTTGGTGGCGCTGGGGCCGACGCAACTGACGCCGGCCGAAGAGGACGTGGGCTGGACGCTGGAATTCATCCTGGGTGCGGATGGCACGGCCGCTACGGTATGGATGTCGCTCGGCTGCGAGCCGAGGTTCACGGCGCGACGCATCCATACGCTCGACGGCGAGGTGGGCGAATCCTCCACTGCCGGGCAATGAACTTGACAACATGGTCGCGCCGGCAGAACCGGCGATGACGACCCTGCCATCGTACAGCGCGGCCTTCACTTCATTCGGCGGGCCAGCGCACCACTGACCCGCCGCAACAGCCACTTCGGGGAGGCGCGCGAAGCCAATATCCCGGCCTGGTTCAATGCGCCCGGGACGCGAATCACCTCGCCGCGCAGGCAGGCCCTGTAGCCCTCGTCGGCCACCGCCGTGGCGTCACCGACCACGAAGCCGGGGAGTTTCGTCAGCCCCCCGCTGTGCTGCCGGGCCGAGTCCAGCATGTGGGTGGTGGTGATGCCCGGACACAGGGCGGTGATGGAAACTCCGGAGCCCTTGAGCTCCTCCGAGAGAGATTCCGTGAGCGACAACACGTAGGCCTTGGTGGCGGCGTAGGTGGCCAGGAACGGCACCGGCTGAAAGGCCGCGATCGATGCGACATTCAGTACGCGCCCATGGCCGCGCTCGACCATGGGCGGCAGGAATTGTGCCAGCATCGCGGTGAGGCCCGCGACATTCAGATCGATCAACTGCTGGTGCCGCCCGGCGGGCATGTCGACGAACGCGGCATGTTCCAGCACGCCGGCATTGTTGACCAGGATGTCGATCGATCGCCGGGCCCGGTTCATTGCTGCGATCAGTTGCTGCGCGGCATCGGGCTGCGACAGGTCGGCCGGCGCCGCCCAGGCCTTGATGCCATGGGCCGCCGACAAACTGGCCGCCAGCGCCTCCAGCTTGTCGATGCTGCGGGCCACCAGCACGAGCTGATAACCGCCCCGGGCGAAGCGGTGGGCGAGCGCCTCACCTATGCCAGAGGATGCACCTGTGATGAGTACGGTCCGGCCGGTGCCGTTCTGGTTGCGAGGCATGGCGATTCACCGAAAGCGTCATGACGACTTCGAAGGATAGACCGAATCAGTATTCGTCATCCTGCGGCAGCCGCAGTCGAAGCGCTACCTTCCAGTTCCAGGATCACGTCGTGCATGGCGCCGAGCTCGTCGCCGGCGTTGCTGGCGACCGCGGCGCAGCAAGCGAAAGCCCGGTGGCACGCGATTTGCAGGGTTCTCCCAGTTCAATTGCGAACAGCCACCACCGAGGCCCAGACCCATGAGACAACAGAGTCCAGTTGTTGATTTCGCAAGCTGCCGCCCGCGCTGTCGGCGTCGCAGTCGGGCGCCCTTCAACCCTCACGTGGAGCCGGCATCCAACGGGCCGCTGGCCCTTCTATCTGCCACGCCGTCGCTTGCCCGGCTGAGGCCGCACCTGTCGCTCGTCGGACTCAAGCGGGACGAAGTGCTGCAGTATCAGGGACCCAGGGCCGACACGGTGTATTTTCCGACCAGCAGCATCGTCTCGCTGTCCTGTATTGCGGTCGACGACAGCCGTGGCGAGCTGACGTCGGTAGGACGGGAAGGCCTGGTCGGAGTTTCTGCGCTCCTGGACACAAACTGCTCTGGACACCAGGCGACGGTCGTCAGCCCAGGCGATGCGTGGACGCTGCCCGCCGAGGTTCTGCGGCGCGAATTCGCCAGGGACGAGGCTTGCCAGAGCGTGCTGCTGCGCTACCTGAACGGACTGCTGATCGATATCTCCCACCACTCGATGTGCAATACGAATCATGGCCTGCACCAGCGGCTGTGCCGTCTGCTGCTGGAGACTCAATATCGGGGCAGGTCGGATACATTGAGGGCCACGCAGGAAGGACTGGCGCTGCGGCTCGGCGTACGGCGGGAGAGCGTGAATGCGGCTGCCGCAAAGCTCCAGGAGGCCGGACTCATCTGCTACTGGCGTGGCCGTATACAGATTCTCGACAGCGCGGGCCTGGCCCTGCTGAGTTGCGAGTGCTTCGAGCAGATCCAGGCTGGTTACGATCAATTGTTTGCGAACGACGCCTGGCGGGCCACACGAGGAACTGGAGTGTGACATCTGGGACACACTCGAGTAACCCGCAAAATCAGCGGGTTGTCTGAGTAGCTCCGTGGACCGTGTCCCAAGGGCCACAGCCCTGTACGGCGGTCGATGACTGCCGGGCCGGCGGCTCCGGGAGGAGCGCCGACAATCTCCAGCGGGACGCGAGGCCCGGACATGTGTCGCCATAGCCACACACAACTCCTGCCCGGGACGGCATTGTCCCGCAGAAAAACCGATAACAGCTTGTTTTTTTGGGCATTGCCATGATTGGCACCGATCTTGATTCCCTCAGTTCGAGTTCAAACGAAACTCACATGACCGCAATCGAACCGGAGGATGGTAATCATGCGAAATCTCAAACCTTCCCTCATCGCAGTGGCATCAGCGCTGCTGCTGACGGCCGGCACTGCCATGGCCCAAGCGCCCGCTCCCGCTCCCGCTCCCGCGCCCAGCTTCGACGAACTGGACCGGGACGGCGACGGCTACATCAGCAAGGCCGAGGCCATGGCGCTCCCCTGTGTCGGAGATAACTTCGAGGCCCTCGCCCCGCAGAACGACCGGGGGCTGAGCCGCCTGGAGTACAACGCCGCCGTGCAGCGCTACTGCCAATAGTTTCCGTGTCTGGCGAACTCGAAGCCATCGTTTCCTCCCCAACAGGCGCTTCGGGTTTGCCAGACCTTTTTCGAGTATCGGAAAGGAGAACGCCATGAACAGATACCAGACCATTACCGCCGCCATTATCGCCGGCCTTGCGCTATCGAGCCCGGTCCATGCAGACAACGATTGGGACTGGTCGGAGGCCCGCCAGGAGGGTGCGATCTGGGCG
>Ga0114946_10001311_pt1 | contig 17142 bp, 24 predicted proteins | sample WalLakDeSediment_FD_88676 | JGI IMG/M metagenome (GOLD analysis project Ga0114946, IMG submission 88676) | Lake sediment microbial communities from Walker lake, Nevada to study Microbial Dark Matter (Phase II) - Walker Lake 11/02/13 Deep Sediment | ecosystem: Environmental > Aquatic >... | reverse complement strand
TACAACGGGGCTTACTGCTCCGACATGCAGCGCGAAGCCGATTACGGCAAGATGCTGGAAGCCCGCCTCAAGGCGGCCGACAGCACGGCACGCGTCACGTACTTCCCTGTCGAGGGGAAGTACCTGGCATTCCACTACCCGATTCCTGGCAAGGCCCCGCAGGAGGTAACTGGCAACTTCCACAACATTAAACAACTGGCCCTGATCGAGGCAATCGAGATACTGGAGGACCGATCATGACAGACGAACAGCTACGGATACGCGTCGCGGAGCTGACCAACTGGGAGCCGGAAATCGTGGATGTGTGCTACGCAGTTGGCCACATCCACCACGAACTCTCGGAGATGCCCGACTACCCCGGCGACTTGAACGCCATGCACGAGGCTGAGAAGGCCATGACGGAAGAACAAGGCTTCCTCTACGCGGGTCTGTTAACGGACACGATGGACGGTCCGTGGATGGACCATAAACGAAGGCTTGAGTGCGCAACCGCAACAGCGAGACAGAGGGCCGAGGCCTTTGTCGCAGTGATGGAAGGGAAAAAGGAATGAAACTAAAGTTAACGGCAGCCCTGTTGTTGCTGCTGCTGCTTCTCGCGAGCGGGTGTGCACTGCAGTGCACGCTGCGCAGCGGTCATGTATGGGATGCGTGGGTGCGCAATCCCGAGACAAGTGAACAACACAGGAAATGCTCCGCCTGCGGGTGGACGGAAACGAGGATGTGATTATGGGACTGTTTGACTTTTTCAAGAACCGCAACAGGACGCCCCAGATGATTAAGCTGCCCCTGCTGCCGGAAGGCACGCAGGTCGAGACGCGGAGCACGTACCCGCGCAAGAAGGACGGCGGGGAAACCAAGGCGACGAAGCGTGGTGTGATCCACTACGTGCCGAGAAAGGCGTAGGCTATGGACAGGATACTACCTCTCCTGCAGCTTACTTATTCCGTAGGCACCCTTGCCGAGAACGGCTTCCCGAAAGGGGCTTTTGTCCTCGGAGGGAAGTACGTGGTGGCTACGCGCGACCGGCCCGTCTCGATCAACTTCCTCGGCGCTCAAGGCTATTGGAGAGAAGTCTTGACGGCAGAGGAGCGTAACGCCGGCGTCAAACCCCGGCGTTTTGATACACCACAGGAAGCGGAGGCTGCCGGTCTTGCGACTACGTGGCAACCCGGAAAAAGCGGGGAACAGAACGACCAGGTCCCGCCCAAGGTGAAACGAGCCCTGGACGTGATTGTACTCGTCCGGTGGCCGTATGAGCAGTCGCACGAGGCTCCTGGGGATGACCTGCCGGTAGTGGGGTACAAACGGCACCTCTACGTACCGGCTAAGTGGTTCCTGGAGGGCTCCGCCCTGACCAAGACCTACCGTCATCTGTTAGCCCCCGGAACCCACGGCTACTACAGGGACCTGGGCAGTCGGATATACCGACTGTCCTCGGAGCCGGTCAAGATAACCGGGGGTTTCGACCTGCCCTCCCCCAAGCTGAAATGCGTCGGGAGGCGGCAACTGAAAGATGCCCTGGCTCTCTACGGAGAGATCGAGAAATCAGCTAGGAGTTGAATACGTGCAAGGGGGCGGCGAGTGCCGTACCCCACCCTGCAGGGTCGCCTCTATGTAAGGGCGTACCCATTACAAACCGGCTGTATGCGTAGCGTCAAGCACGGACGTGAAACAGCAGCCCGAATAGGAAAGGACATACCTCATGAAGGTTGTCAACATCAACGGTCGCCAGCTTCTGGCGAAGAGCATCGCAAGCGAAGACGGCGTGACCACGATCGAGGGTTCCCTCGAGTTCGCGGGCAGCGTCGTGACGGGTGGCGTGATCAGCACGTACCTGCAGAAGGCCAATCTGGGCGAGCTGGGTGTCCGCACCCTCAACGGCGCGTCCTCGTACGAGGTCCGCGACCTCACGAAGTCCGAGGCGATCGCCTTTGACCACGAGGCGGCCCGTTTCGACATGGCCAAGGCCCTGGCGATCCCGCAGCTGGAAAACACCACCTACGCTAACCTGTAGGCCAACCGGCTGGCGAAAGCCTATCGACCCTCACCCTTCGGGGTGGGGGTCACCAACCTGAACCTCAACAAGAACAGAAAGGGAAATCATGATTAAGATTTCTTTTGGCGTCAACAACAGCGTTGACAAGGACGCAAGCAAGTACCCGACCGTGACCCATGTCCTGCAGGATGCGAATCTGCAGCAGTTCCTGGGTTACGGCAACAACGTCGAGGCCCGTGTGAACGGCGTCACGGCGGTCGACGGCCAGCGCCTCATGAGCGGCGATGTGGTCGAACTGGTGACCAAGGCCAACAAAAAGGGTTAATTCCCCGGCCTTACAGGGGGTGCTGGGCAGCTAATGCTGTCCGGTACCCCCTTTTTTTCAATTTACTACTGGGAGATTACGATGCAGACTGAGACGACGACGATTGAATTCGACCCGGTGACGGGCGAGTTCTACAAGCACCGGCACCTGAAGGTGTCGATCGACCCCGCCCCTTTGGCGACACTGTTCACTCCGGAGAGCTACATGCTGCTGCCCATGCTCACCCCCGGGGACTATCTCGTGAGGACTCCTGCCGACGAGGTTATCCTGGTCCACCGGTTCGAGTCGATCCCATTCCGCACGGACATGGCGGTCGAGGGGGACCGGGAGGGGAACCCCGTGATACGTCCCACCTATTCACGCCAGGACTACTCGCTTCGTTCCGACGAGGTGCAGATGGTGTTCACGGCGCAGGAACACCAGGAGATCTGGCTGGTGCTCAACCTCCACTCCGGGTATAGCTTCATCCTGGCGCAGGACAACCGTAACGGGTGCTTGCACCACCCGGCCCTGCCGAACACGTACGCAAACGGCGCGCTCTGCACGGGCGCGGCGGCGCTGCCTGATCCGGGTCTGGTCTACCAGACGGGGCTGGCGGCATACCTGACCCGGTGGCTGGAGGCCTGGAGCGAGTGCGAGTTCAACGCGGACCTGAACCAGGAAACGACGAACATGTTCTGCAAGTTCGACCCGGAGACGGGCTTGAACGTGCGGATACCGGATTGGAACCGGTACCTGCCGAGGCTCAATCCCGGAAGCGAGATCGCGACGGCGCTGGCCCTGGTATGGAACGCCCGGAAAGGGATGGGGGTGATATGAACCTGATACTAAGCGGGGTCGTGTCCCAGGTCCTGATCGGTAACCGCACCTTGCGTGCGGGGCATCTGCCGGCCGGCGACGACGTTTACGCGGAGCTGTCCGCGATAAACGCGCCCCGGCTCTTCAGCGACCACCTCCGGGGGGTCGCGGGTGAGCGCGGGTCCTCCGTCTCGCACGTCTTCTCGGGGAACCCTGCCGGGCTCCTTGCGGAGCTCTACGCGTACACTCAAGCGCTCGGGAACTCCTCGTTCCAGGCCGCGATGAAAGTGTACGAGGATGTCGGGCAGGTGGCCGGCGCTTTCCTGGCCGGCGCCTCGTCCCTGGACAGGGCCTATCGCCTGGACCGTTCAGTGGTGAGCTCCCTGTGTACCCACCGGGGGTTCACGATGGCGGACGGTTATCCGGCGCTGAACGCGTACTTCAACTCGGTGGACGAGAGCAAGCTCGGCGAGATCGCCGTGCGGACAGCGGCGCTTGTCGCCGCTTTCAAGGACATGACACGCGTGGCTTATGAACGGCCGCAAAGAAAGGTAGGAGAGGAATGACAGCTATTGTAGTAGGATGTGGTGGCATTGGTGGGTGGCTTGCCACCTGCCTCGTGAGGATGCTCGGTGAAGGCGACGGGCTTGTGCTCGTCGACGGCGACACGTTCGAGGAGAAGAACATGGACCGGCAGCTTGGCTGCGACGTGGGGACCGCCAAGGTGCGGGCCCTGCGCATGGCCCTGATGAAGGGCAAGCCGAAGGTGAAGATAACGGCCATCCAGGGCTATCTCGGCTCCGACGTCGTGGCTAAGCATCTCGATGCCGTCATGCCGGGGAGCGAGGAGAGCACGGAAGTGATCTTCTGCGGGGTGGACAACCACCGCGCGAGGCTTGAATGCCTGAAGCTCGCCGACGAGAAGGCGGCCATGGCCGTCATCTGCGCCAACGAGTACACCGACGCGGAAGCGTACGTGTACTTCCCGACGTGGCAAGGGACCGGCCTCGACCCGAGGATCTTCTATCCGGAGATCCTCACTGACAAGAGCGACAACCCCCTTGCACCCCCGTGCACCGGGGAAGTGCTCGAGTCATCCCCGCAGCTTGCCCTGGCCAACATGTCGGCGGCCAACTACGGGCTCTGGCTCTGGTACTTCTGGACGTTCAAGTCCCAGGAGATCACGGACATGGACACGCGCGACCGGTGCCTCACGCGAGTGGGTTCGTCGGTCGGGCGCTTCACGCAGGTGATGGTAGGTGACGCGTGAGTGTCACCTGGAGTGATGTGACAGAGGAACTGCTAGCCTCGGGGGGCCTTACCCCCGAGGTTAGGGACCGGCTGCTCGGGGAAGCGCGGCGCCGGTACGAGTGGCTGCAGCGGGGATTGAACCATGTGCCCACTTACGATCAGCTGGTGGCTGATGCGGTACGGAACGCGACTTTAACAACAATAAGAGAGGAAGCAGGTATGAGTGAGACAGCTACAGTTACGGAAGAGACCGTACGGCGAGGGGAAGAGATGGCCGCCGACGCGTCGGACGAATTCGAGAAGCACTTGATCGACAAGGTGCTCAAGGCACCCAAGGCGGAGGAGAGGAAGAACGACCCGTTCGTGTTCAGCGCTTTCGCGCCGCCCGTGCTGGTGGCCCTGGTGAACAACCCGAAGATGGCGAAGTTCGCCCGGCAGCTTGTCGAGATCAACTTCGACGGCCGCCTGCCGGCGGGGATGGAGATCAGCTCCGCGGCCTTGGACGAGTACTTCAGGGACGAGGCCAACTGGTCGCCGAAAATGCGGGGCCGGTTCCTCCCCAGCTCGGCGGGCCAGCACGGGATATTGACCGCGGAGCTCTATATGCACGCCCTGCGGTACGACTTCCAGTGGCGGGGGCTGATATGCCCGGGCTACGAGACGGGGGATACGAGGCAGGCCTCCGTGAACGGAAGGCCGTTAGCCGTCCCTCCAGCCCCTCCAACCCCTGCACGGGCGGTGTCGCCGCCCATACTGATCGCAGACGGCATCCGGTACCACCCGTCAACGGGCCGCGTTACCGGGACAGTAACCGTGAGGGCCAGGAGAAGAGTCACGCGGACCTATTACGAGTACCTGTCCACGAGAGGTGATTTCAACGTACCCGTGGATGATATACTGGATCGTGACGACGTCGACGACGTTGTTGATATCGTAACCGACTGCGCCCTCGAAGATGCGCGGGATATCGGCGACTGGGACTGCGACGACGAGGGGGACACGATCGAATCTGACTACGACTCAACCGAGGACGAATCAATCACGGACGAGGACCAGGACTCCCTGCGCGATTCCCTTGAAGAGGCTCTCGATCAGCTTCGCTCGCTCCTTGACGAGAATGACGATGACGATGACGATGACGAATAAACGAAAGGCATCATGAGTAATACGGTAATGGTATCGAAAGGCATAGTCGTGCAGGAACAGGACCTTGGTTTGTACCAGGGTCCGATCGCTGTCATGACCGAGGACGTGGGCACGCCGCGCCTGCGATGGAAGGGGGCGAAGATAAGCCGCTCCTTGTGGAAGCGGATCATCTCCTTTTTGGTGTGGAGCCAGAAGGAGTTCAAGTCGGAGGCGCAGCTGCGCCTCTACTACAACGAGACGTCGCACTGCTGGAAGGCCCTTGTCCTGCCCCAGACGATAAGGACGGGGCTCTCGAGCGATGAGATAGCCGGGCACGGGAACCGCAGCGACATCCTGGACAAGGCCCCCTTCGACGAGGGCTGGCGTCCGGCAGGCACGGTGCACCACCACTGCCACGCGGGGGCCTTCCAGAGCGGGACGGACTTCAAGGACGAGATCGACCAGAACGGGCTCCATGTCACCCTCGGGCACATGGAGTCCGCGAAACTCGACTTCGACGGGAGGGCCACGCTCCGCAAGGTGTTGTACACGGTCGACTGGCACGACTGGTTCGACATGACGGAAGGGGAACTGACCGCCACTTGTGACGTGAAGTTCCCAGCCTACTGGAAGCACCAGTGCTTCGAGCGGCAGGCGCCTGTGTATCCGAAGGTCAGCTACCCCAGGCACCAATCCCAGGGATTCGGGACCTACCCGTACCAGTACCCCTACGACGCACCGGGAACACAGGTCCCGTTCAGGGGCACGGGGTTCACGACGCGCGGCGCGGGGTTCACCCCGACCCACACGGAGTGGCCGGCAAGGACGGATACGCCGCCGGTGGCGGTCGGGCGCAAGGCCCGCCAGCAACTGGTGGCCCGGACCAAGCAGCCGGATCCGGATACGTTCGAGGTGGATCTGTTCGCCGACGAGCTCGACGTGATCGAGTACATCCAGGAGCGGACGGAGTTCGGTATTGCCGACGGCTTGAAGTCATCGGCTGACACGGTGGCGAAGCTTGTTGAACTGCGCGGCGTCATGCTGCTACTGGGAAGCAAGCTCGAGCCCCTCGGATTCGACCTGGAGGGCGGCTTGCACGCCCTGGCCGACGTGGCCGGGGTTGTGGATAACTGGAGCGCGGCCTACCTGGCCGGCGATCTCATGCTGGCGGCCCGCGCGTATGACGCGGGAGCCCGCGCCGAGGACGAGGGACGGGTGTTCACGATAGAGGAGGAAGATGAAGACTACTGCCGCAACGCTGCATCCCTATCAGCAGACGACAGCGACCCATCTGGCGAGGATTATCTCGACGCATGGGGCCGCGTTGGACGCGAGCGATACGGGGACGGGGAAGACCTACACGGCACTTGGGGTGGCGATCGCTCTCTCGCAGATGCCTTTGGTCATATGTCCTAGGTCGGTAGTCACGGCATGGGGCCGGGTGGCGGAGTCCTTAGGGGCTCCGCTACTCGGCGTGCTGACTATCGAGAAGCTCAAGACCGGGAGGACGCCGCACCTCAAGAAAAGCGGCAAGACGTTCGTATGGAATTTGCCGAGGGGGTCGCTGGTCCTCTGGGACGAGGTCCATAACGCGTCGGGCTACTCCTCCCAGAACGGGAAGGTGCTGGCCCTGACCAAAGCCTACGGGCTGAAGGTGCTGGGCCTCTCGGCCACGGCGGCCGACAGCCCGCTCAAGATGAAGGCCATCGGGTATCTGCTGGGCTTGCACAAGTACGCGGATCACTACTCGTGGTGCATCGCGAACGGTTGCTACAAGAACCCGTGGGGAGCCCTTGACTTCGTGCCCTCGAGGAAGTTGGGCGGCGAGTACATGCTTGCCATCCACAAGCAGATATTCCCGGAACGGGGTGCGCGGGTGCGCATCCAGGACCTGGACGACTTCCCGGAGAACGCGGTCTTCGCGGACGCCTACGACATGGGCAGCCATACCGCCGAGATCAGTAAGATCTACGACGCGCTCGACGAGAGCCTGCGCAAGCCGGACCCTGATGAACTCCCGATCGTTGCCCTGCTTCGCGCAAGGCAGCAGACGGAGCTCTTCAAGATACCGGTACTCGTGGAGATGACACAAGACCTGATCGAGGAAGGCAAGAAGATCGTGATCTTCGTGAACTTCCGCGATACGCTCAACCAGCTTGTGTTCAAGCTGCGCGAGCACCGGCCTATGTCTATCTATGGCGGGCAGAGCACGGCGGAGAGGGACCAGGCGATACGCAGGTTCCAGGAGTCGCAGCTGCGGGTCATCGTGTGCATGATCCAGGCCGGGGGTGTGGGCATCAGCCTGCACGACACGACGGGCGAGTACCCGAGGGTGAGTTTGATCACCCCGAGCTACAGCGCACGGGAGATGAAGCAGGCCCTTGGCCGGATTCACCGATCGGGAGGCAGGTCGAAGTGTATCCAGCGGATTATATTCGCGGCGGGTACGGTGGAGGAGTTGGCTTGCCGCAGTGTGCGGCGTAAGCTATCAAATATAGCCCTGTTGAATGACGGGGACTTAACAGAAGGGTTGGTATTCTAGCCCTGGGAAGGAAGCATGAGCGTAGAAAAATGCAGCTGCGAGGATTACCGAAGCCCGGCCGCCGGGTTCCAGAACGAGAAATACGGCGCGGGGATGCGGGTGGTGAACCCGCGCAAGGCGGGCGGGCATACCTGCACCGTGTGCGGGAAGCAAACGGGACCGAAGACGGTCTCCGCCCCAAAAACTACCAAATAGCAAGGGGAATATGAACGAGAAGTTGAAGAAGTTCGCCGGCCGCACGTTCGGCCAGATCGTGCCGAAGCCGGAGAGGAAGGTGACGCACAAGGAGGTGCGTCTGGTAAGCCTGACACGGGACGACAAGAGCCGCCTGCACATCTCGATGCACCCCCGGGTCGTCGAAGCCGCCAGGTGGCAGTTAGGGAGTCTTGTGTCGTTCATGGTCAGCGAGGACGGGGAGGGAATGACCCTGTTCCCGGACGAGGTGAACGGACGGGCGCTAGGCCGCGTGGGCAAGCGGGTCGAGGGCAAGGTGAATCGCAAGAAGCTTGCGTTCAGACTGCCGGAAGAGCTGCTGTCCTCCATCCCGATGGGGACGTGCCGCGCGGTCGAGGTTGACCACAAGTACATGGCCTTCCTGTTCCCGGAGGAGACAAGGAATGAAAGCATATAAGCCCAAGCCGTCGGACATCGACTGGGTCAGGGGCGTGTGCGATCTGCTCAAGGACGGAGGCGCGTGGGTATGCCCCATCAGCGCCTCCGTCTTCCGGATCGACAAGCAGGCACGCACGCTCACGCTCGAGGTAGGCGACATAAACCACCCGACGAATCAACGGACAGTAATCGTGGCCAAGGCCGCGGGATGGGAAGTGAAGGAGAAATGAACAAAGCAAACAAGGTAGTAGCACAGTATCTCTCGAAGCTGGTAGGGAAGACAGTCACGAGCGTGGTCATCGACGACCACCCCGAGACCCTGGCTGATTTCGGGAGCCCCTTGTACGGGCTCCAGTTCAGCGGGGGCCTTCGGGCTTATATCCTGTGCGACCCCGAGGGCAACGGCCCGGGGTGGCTCGCGATCGAGCCGGGAGGGGCTGAGATGGACAATACGACAAGACTCATATCCTCCCACGGCCACGTCGACTTCAACCCCGAGTTCGGGTTCGTGAGGAGCACTGATCTCGACAGCGAGTTTGGGGATCCGCCCATATGGGTGAACGTCTTCGAGTGGAGGGCGCGGTACCCCGGGGAGACCCTCGGTAACGACGAGCACGACATCCTCGACTTCGGGTACGTGGACGCCAAGGGCGTCTACTCCCCGCCGTGCGATGACTGGCGTGGCGACCTGGAGCTGGCGCGGAGGGACGAGTTATGAGATTACTCAACGGCGAACCACCGTGCCCCGCTTGCGGGAGCCCGATGCAGCTGATGTTCGAGTTCACGATCCGCCCCAAGATGCGCTGCTCAAGCGACCACTGCGTCGGGAAGACGGTTTACTTCCCGCCGGACGGGTGGCCCCAGCCCTCGGTCGATGAGCTGATCAGACAATGGAGGGAGTTCAGGAGATGAAGACGAAAAAAGCCTGGTGCAAGCACATCCAGTGGGCTCCTTACGTGCGGAAGTGGTGGGTGCTGCAGGGGTGGCTTAACGTGGAGAAGAAGTGGAAATTCTGCCCCATATGCGGCACCCCGAAACCGAAGCGCTTGACTTCCAAGCCTGCTTAGGGTAATGTTGGTATCCCCTGGAGGTACCGGGGGAGCTACGTGTGTCCGTCACTTTACGGACAGAAACAGGAGATAAGATGGAAGACGACTTTGAAGTCGATGTGGTGTTCGAGCACCACAAGTACGGCCCCAGCCAGCTGGAACTGTACGAACAATGCCCGTGCTACGAACCGGACGAGACGGATCGGGACACGACGGCAGCCGACGAGGGCACCCTGTGCCACAAGGCGGCGGAGACCGGTAACCTGGGCCTCCTTTCCACGGATGAACAGGTCGACGCGGTCACGGAAGCCCTGCTCTTCAAGGCAGACGTCTTGAAGATGGCCGGCGAGAACGCGGAGATCCACACCGAGGAGCGGGTTCGCATAGGTAATCTTACCGAAGGCACTCTCGACTTGCTGATCCTCACTGAAGGGCGGAAGTCAGCCTTCCTGGTGGACTACAAGTTCGGGCGTAACAAAGTAACGGAAGCCGAACACAATGGACAGGTGCAAGCCTACGTCGCCGGCGTGTTCGAGAAATACCCGACAGTAGTCACTGTTCGGGCGACGCTGTTCTTCCCGAGGCTCAAGTGGATGACCATGGCTACCTTCGGGAGGCAGGATCTGCCGAAGCTCCAGCTACGGATCGCCACGATCATAGCCAGGGCCACGGCGGAGGATCGGAGGCCGACTCCCACGGAGAAGGCGTGCCGGTTCTGCGGCAACAAGGCGAACTGCCCCGCGCTGCATCAAGTAGCCCTTCGCTTCGGCGAGGCGCTCCCGGAGCCCATCTCGTACGATGCGCTCCGTGTCACGGACCCCGCCGAGGTGGCGAAGGTCCTCACCCTGTTCTCGATCCTCGAGGACATGGGCAAACAGGTTCGTCGAACCGCCACGCGGCTGGTTGTCGAGGACGGGATCACCATTCCCGGCTTTGGCCTCAAGTCACGCGCCGGTGCGCACGAAATCACAGACGTCTATCAGGCAATGTCCTTGATCTTCAAGGAATTCAAGCTGGACGTCGGTCAGATAACCCAGGCGTGTTCCATGAGTCTCCCGAAGCTTACGGACGTAGTCGCCGCACTAACGGAAGGGAAGAAGAAGGACGTTCGGGATAAGCTGTTGGAAGTGCTTGAACCATGCACTATCCAGAAGGATACAATAACATACCTGCAAAGAGACAAGGAAAAGAAGAATGAGCAAATCGTTCAAGGCGGAGAATAGGGCTGCGGAAGAGGCAGCAGTGGTGGCGGATGTCGAGATGGATGAGCTTGCGCTGATCGAGGGCGGTGACGAACCGACCTCGCTGGCCAGTCTGAACATGACCATCGACTCTGTGTCGGGTCCGATCAGCCGTACGGATATCATTATCCCCGGCGTGAAGATCGTGCAGAGCGTGGGGCCGTTGTCGTTCACGTTCCCCAAGAACCTCGGCAGCGTTGTGCTCAACGGCGAGCTGGTGATCGTGCAGGAGGACGAGCCGGTGGAGCTCACGGTCCTGAGCATCGCCAAGCAGTACGTCGAGGCGCTCCCCTACGACCCGGACAGCAAGGTCAGGGCTCGTGTGTGGGGCACGCACGAGGCCATGGTCAAGGACGGGTTCTGGGCGGACTGGCGCAACGACAAGCGCCCGCCGGCCAAGGAAATGGCTACCATGATCCTGCTGATCAAGAAGCCGGATGAGCTGGATAGCCCGCAGTTCCACCTCGTGGGACCTGACGGCGGCCGTTACGTGATGGCCAAGTTCATCGCCCAGGGAACCTCGTACACACGCGGGGCCAAGAAGGTGTTCACGGCGCTGGCCACCTCCCTGTCCGAGACCGGACTGTCCTCGGGCAAATGGAGTATGTTCACCCACCGCGTTCTCGCGGGGAAGAACTACGTCTACGCCCCCAACCTGACGGAGATCGGTGTCCACACCGATGAGTTCCGCGCGTTTATCCGGACCTTGATGGGCCGGTAACAGCAGGCGCACCCCTAGGGGGGCGTTCCTGCGAGATCAGGGACGCTCCCCTTTCATTTTACAGGAGATCACCATGATGACTAAGAAGGACTATATCCTGGTCGCCGACGTTTTGCGCCGCTTGTTCGCGCAGAAAGAGACGTTCACCACCGGGGATATGCTCGACGCCCTTGCCGATGCCTTCCGCCAGATCAACCCGAGATTCAATACGGGCCGCTGGATGGACTACATACTGGGCAGGTGCGGGCCGAATGGAGGGGAAATCAGATGAACCTATTGACGTTCGGCGTTGACTTTGAATCTTATTACGACAAGCAGTACAGTATCACGACTCTCGGGGTGGACGCATACTGCGCCGATCCCCGGTTCAATGCCTACATGGCATCTATCCACGGGCCGGGCGTTTCGTACGCAGGGCCGGTGGAAGAAGCCCCGTGGGACGAGATAAACGGGCACCGGTGGGTGTCGCACAATGCGCGGTTCGACGAGACCGTGTGGAAATTCGCCGCCAAGGGCATCCAGGCACGCCCTGAGGTGTGGGAGTGTACCGCCGACCTGTCGGTGTACCTCGGATGCCCGCGATCGCTTGCGGGGGCCGCGGAGCAGCTCCTCGGGATCAAACCGGACAAGACCGTCCGGGACAAGATGCTCGGCAAGCTGCCGAAGGACCTGAACGAGCAGGAGCAGAAGGACCTGGTCGCCTACGCCCTGGATGATGCGAGGCTTTGCCGGGAGCTCTGGGAGGCGCACTCGGATAAGTGGCCTGCGCAGGAGCGCCTGATCGCCCGTATCAACCGCGCCTGCGGGGAGTACGGGGTCCGTATAGATCAGGAAGGCCTGCTCGCCGGCATGAACACCCTCAAGACGAAGATGTGGGAAGCGGCCAAGGACATACCGTGGGACTGGTCGGGCAACAAGACGCCGCTGGCGCCCACCAAACTCAAGATGGAGTGCCGTAAGACCATCATCGGCACCAATGCGAAGGGGGAACCCATCGCGCTACCGTGCCCCAAATCCCTTGCCGCCGATTCGGAAGAGTGCGCGGAGTGGGAGGCGGAGTGGGGGGACAAGTACCCGTGGGTGGGAGCCATGCGCGACTGGCGCCGGGCCAACATCATGCTCAAGAAGCTCGAGACGATCCAGAAGCGGCTCCGGCCGGACGGGTCGTTCCCGTTCACGATCAAGTATTTTGGGGGCAGCACCGGAAGGTTCAGCGGCGATGGTGGATTCAACATCCAGAATCTGCCGAGAGGCGAGCTCATGGGGGTCGACCTGAGGGGGTTGATCATCGCGAGACCCGGTAAGACGTTCGTCATCGTTGACCTGGCCCAGATCGAGGCACGTATCACGCTCTGGCTGGCGAGGGACTTTACCTCCCTTGAACTGGTCAAGCAGGGTTACTCGGTCTACGAGGTACATGCCATCTGCAACATGGGCTACGACAAGTCACGGGGCCCGCTGAAGAAGGTGGACCCCAAGATGTATGCGCTTGCCAAGGCGCAGGTGCTCGGTCTCGGCTTTGGCTGCGGCTGGCTTCGGTTCATCGACTTCAGCCGCAACATGCTCGACGAGGCCACGTTCAACAGCATCTTCGGGGCACCCGTTACGGAAAAGGAGATCGAGGTTTTCGAGGCCTACATCGCCACGACCGACCGGGACAAGAAGATCGTTGGCGCGTTGGAAGACGCGGACCTCTCGCTCAAGACCCAGTGGGTAAACTCGTGGAAACAGGTGACCGGTTTCCGGAAGACCAACCCGAAGATCATCGACCTGTGGAACGAGATGCAGCGGGACTGCACGCGCAGCGCGGGCAAGTCGTTCATCGTTGAGCTTCCATCCGGACGGGAACTGCGTTACTTCAACGTGAAGAGCAACCCGAGCCTGAGCGCGGAGGTGACCAAGGGCGAGCGCCGGAACTTCCTGTTCGGGGGCAAGCTCGTGGAGAATCTCGTGCAGGCAACCGCACGGGATGTGTTCGCGGAAGGGATGGTCAGGCTGCACGAGGCGGGATACCGCATCGCGTTCCACGTCCATGACGAATACGTCCTGGAGGTTGATAAAGGAACTGAGGTAGGACCGATACAGGCCCTGGTCGACCAGGCCCCGGCATGGCTGCCGAGGTGCCCGATCGGCTCGGAAGCCGTCGTGTCGGATAAATACTTGAAGTAATACAGGGCGGGTGGTAGTATCCCCTTCGCTGTGGATACTACCGCCCTTAACCAAGAGAGGAAAAACGCGTATGCTTTACGCAATCCCGAACGTGTCGTCGCACACGGTATTCCCCACGCTCCCGTGGGAGTTCGAGCCGCAGATCCCGGCCGAGGCCCTTGAATCCAAGAGCCAGTTCACCGCATGGTACCAGAAGCCGTCCACCAAGCACTGCCATTTCTCGGCCGCCGAGGGGATGGACCCGTTAAGGAGGGTGGCGGGGGATAACCCGGCCGTCCTGCTGCACGGGGTCGTAGGCGACTACGACGCGCCGTGCTCGGTGGACCTGATCAAGAACACGATAGTGAACTCGCCCACGGAGTTCGCCCCCAACTTCGGAAGCCAGACCTTCAGCGGGAACGGCCGTCTGGTGTGGCTGTTCGAGACCCCGGTCTCGCTGCCCAACCAGGACGTGGCCAGCACGTTCCTCAAGATCGTCATGAAGCGGATGAAGATGTCCAGCTACCTGCCGGGCCTTGACGTCGAGGCCTTTGTCGACCCTTGCCGCTATTATGAGCGGGGCCGGCTGTGGCACGCGCTGTCGAGTGACCCGATCCCGACGAACATGGTGTGGCAGTGGATGTACGAGGCAGGCTCCAAGCGCAAGTGGACGAGCGCCAGCGACATCATCATCCCGATGGAGAAGGTCGCGGAAGCCATTCAGGCCAAGTACCCGGGCAAGTGGCACGGGCCTTTTGCCGAGGGGGTGCGAGGCCCCCGGTTCTGGGATGACATGGCGGTGAACACCACCGCGGCCGTCGTCCGGGCTACCGGTATGCAGTGCTTCTCCGGTGAGCAGGGCTTCGTGCCCTGGTCCGAGCTGCTCGGCCACGCGTTCGTCGAGAAGTACAAGGCCGACACGCTTGGCGCGATCGCCTCGAAGTTCCACTTCGTCGGCGCGGGTAACCACTACTGGACGGTCAACGAGTTCGGCTCGTGGACGGCGAAGTCCGTGGAGCTTGTCCGGCGCACCCTGAGGTGCGGGTACGGCCTGAGTTCAACGGGGGCGAAGGGCTCCCCGTCGGACGTCGACAAGGCGCTCCATGTCATCGAGACCCAGAAGGAGGTGACAGCGGCGTTGCCGTTCATCCACATGCCCCCCGGGCTCAGGATAGTCAACGGGGAGCGGTTCCTGAACATCTCGAATGCGAAGTGCCTGCCGCCTTCGGACGAGCCATGCAACGGGTGGGGCGACGGGTTCCCCTGGATAGCTGAGTATCTTGACGGGTTCTTCGAGCCCGCCTTCCAGCTACAGCATCTCCTCGGGTGGTGGCAGCACTTCTACAAGAACGGACTGAGGCAGAAACCAAGGACAGGGCACGCGCTGTTCATCGCGGGGCCGACCAACGTGGGCAAGACGCTCCTGTCTACCGGGCTTATCAGCCGGACGGTGGGGGGACACGCCAAGGGGAGCGGGTACCTGCTGGGTACCGAGAAATACACCCACGGCATTGTCAGCCAGCCGCTCATGGCGGTCGACGACACGCAGGGGGCTTCCGACGCGAGGAAGCACGCCCAGTATTCAGCGGCGATCAAGGAGGCGGTAGCGAACCGGGACATGGAGTACTCGCGCAAGTTCCACGATACGGGCAAGGTGGAGTGGTTGGGCAGGATCATCGTGACCCTGAACTTAGACCCCGAAGCCTTGAAGATGCTACCCAACTGCGAGATGTCGCTGATGGACAAGATCATGCTGCTGCGGTGCTCGAACCGGAGGCCTGAGTTCCCGGACGCCGACGCGATGGAGGAGATCCTGTCCAGGGAACTCCCCCGCTTCTGTCGGTGGCTCGTGGACTGGAAGCTTCCGGCAGAGCTCAAGGGGGACGCGAGGTTCGGGGTGAGGGAGCACCACGACAAGCACCTCTATAACGCCGCTATCCAGGCAAGTGCAAGCTACGCGTTCTTTGAACTGCTGGCCGACTTCCTGGGGCAGCTTGAGACGAGCGAGGAGTACTATATCGGTACGGCCACGCAGCTTATTGCCGACATGAGCCTCGACGAGCGCATCGGGTCTCTGGCGGCGAAGTACACACCCAACCAGGCCGCAAGCCTGCTGGGCCAGCTCAAGTCACGGGGATTTGAGTTTGAACAGGTGCGGAGTTCGAGCCAGAGAATCTGGAAGATCCCGCTGAACATGATGGAGAGACTGGAGAAGATGAACAATGCCGAGAGCTAAGACAAGAGTGACGGTGATGGAGCCTGTCGACGACCTGGTTCCAGGCTGCAACGACCTGCGGGCCGTTGCGGAATTCAACGACCAGGCGGCGGCCCTCAAGTGGGTGCTAGACGAGGGCAAGGACGAGACCACGTACGTGTTCGCCCGCCTGCTCCGGACGGCCACGAAGCGGACCAAGAGGAAGACGGTGGTGGTATGAGGGTCATAGCGATCGACCCCGGCCTGTCCGGGGGGATAGCTATCAGCGAGGAGGACGGTAGGGCGTGGGCGGTAAGTATGCCCGACACCCCCGCCGACATCCTGCACTTCCTGATGGACCTCACGCGGGACGGGCAGGTGACCTGCCTCATGGAGAACGTGGGCGGTACGCGGCCGGGCAACAGCGCCAAGTCCGCTCGCGTCTTCGCTGTCCATCAAGGCCATCTCGAGATGGCTTTGCTGGCGGCAAGGATCGGAGTCAGGAAAGTGACGCCGTCCAAGTGGATGAACCACCTGCTGTCGTCGCTTCCAGCGGACAAGACAGCAAGGAAGAACGCCATCAAGGCGAAGGTCCAGGAGCGGTTTCCGGTTATCAAGGTTACGCTGGCGACAGCTGATGCCCTGGGTATCCTGTGCTACTACCTGGACGGCAAATCATAGAAGTGATCAAACATCACGGCGGGTATCGGGTTACACCGGTACCCGCCATTTGTCTTGAGTGACTTGATGCAAATCAAAAGATAATCATGATCCCGCACTTCCTCCGCTCACGCGGGGTTTTTACCTTTTCCTCGGGATCAGGGTTTTCTTCGTCACGGCGTCACGGCGCTCCTTCGCGCTGTCCCGCTCCTGGATCCATTTTTCCATCAGGTACCGGCGCTGTTCCGGGGTGATGGGCCGGTTGGCTCCCTCGAACCTCGACTCCATCGTGCGCCGGAAAAGTCCGGGGGTGGTATCAAGCCGCTGCAGCCTGCCGATTGTCTCGAGGAGTTTCTCCTCCCTCGGACCCCCGCCCCTGTTGAGTTCCTCGAACGCCTCGAGGTATAGCCGCGACCGGGCCTTGGACAGGGCCTCGCCCATCGTCTTCTTGCGGCTGTACCCGTTGGTCTCGGCCGCGTC
>Ga0114946_10001310_pt1 | contig 17146 bp, 16 predicted proteins | sample WalLakDeSediment_FD_88676 | JGI IMG/M metagenome (GOLD analysis project Ga0114946, IMG submission 88676) | Lake sediment microbial communities from Walker lake, Nevada to study Microbial Dark Matter (Phase II) - Walker Lake 11/02/13 Deep Sediment | ecosystem: Environmental > Aquatic >... | reverse complement strand
GTTGAAACATAGGTAAAGCATTGAACATATAGTTCAATGTTTCCTGGTAAGTCATGGATTAGTCGACTTTGATGATAAAGGTGATTTTACCTGTTGAATAATCTGCAGTGGCTGTTCCGCCCTGTCTTCTGAAATTTATTTGGTTGACCACAGTTCGGTAGTATGCCAATACCTCATTGGACACGTTATAAGTTTCCGGAATTGCCTGAACAATTCGTCCATTGTCATCCACAGTAATTTTAAAAACTATTCTTCCGTTTCGCGTGGAAACCTTGTCATTGATAGTTGGCCTGGAAGCGAAATCCCAGCCAGCCAATTCCAGGTTATATCCTGAAGCCGGACCGGGAACTCCTTCTCCCGAACCTGATCCCATGATGGCCCTGCCATCAACGGTTCCTGTCGGTTTGCCTTCATCTCCCTTTGTGGTGGAAGAACCCTGGGCAGATCCCTGCGCAGGTTGTGTACCGGATCCCGAAGTTCCTCCTGCACCAAAAATCGCCCTTTGGTCTATTTTCGGTTTATCCTCAGCTTTTGTTGTGGTCTTTTCTGATTCAGCATTTGCTGGCTGGGTTACTGTAGTGGTCTCCTGCTTGGCAGGGCTAGGCTGTTTGGCGGCAGTGGTGGGCTTTTCACTTGCTTTTACCGGACTAGGCGTTTTGGAAAGCGCTTCGTAGGTAGATTGGGCAGGAGTGGTCTTGGGCTTGGCTGCCTCAGTCTTGGGCTGCGTTACAGGCACTGCAGTTTCCGTAGGTTTTGGGGACTGTTCGCCCGGGGCCGGAGCCTGTGTGTTACTGGTCTGTGCATCAGACGGCGGTGCTGTGGTTTGCCTGTTGCCACTGCCCACATCAGTAAAGCCCAGATTCAGCTCCATCCCATATTTCGGCAAGGGAGGAACCTGTTCTTTCCAGACTACAATAAAAAAAACCGCCAACAACACCAGAATATTAACAATAATGGTAATGATGATGGCCTTTTTTTTATTTTCGGCTTCCCGACTGTCTAATTCCCAGATCTGCATTTTATCTATCTATATGGCTTGGTAGCAATGGAAACATTGGCTTCAAGACCTGCCGCTATCCCTCCTATTTCTACGAGGTATTCTACAGGAACTTCTTTATCTATATGCAATACCACCTGGCCTTTTTTGGACTGAAGTAATTTTGTCAATTCTTCCTTTATCTGCTCCCGGGATATTACCCTATCATTAACGGAAAACCTGAGGTCTTTGGTTACAGTTACGGTAATTTCCTGCATCACAATGTCTGAAGCCTCGCTTGAGGGTAAATTTACCGGCAAACCGGAGGGTGTAATAAAAGAAGATGTGAGCATAAAGAAAATCAACAACAGAAATATAATATCCGTCATGGAGGACATACTGAATGCAGAATCTACTTTATGTTTGGACTGAAGTGCCATATTATTTGTCTTGTAATAAATCTATAAACTCCACAGAGGAATATTCCATGCTGTGTACCAGTTTGGAAACCTGGGTTACCAGGTAATTATATCCCAAATAAGCAATAATTCCGACCACAAGCCCGGTAGCGGTGGTAACCATTGCTTCGTAAATACCCGTGGAAAGGAGTTTTGGTGAAACCATACCCTCTTCCTGGGCCACACCGATAAAGGCCCTGATCATACCTGCTACTGTACCCAAAAACCCGATCATGGGTGCTGCACCGGAAACGGTAGCCAGCAAGCCAAGGTTTTTCTCCAGTTTGTATATCTCGATTTTCCCTACATTTTCAATAGAAACCTCTATGTTTTTAAGGGGACTGCCGATTCTTTCCAATCCTTTTGCAAGCATGTTGGCTACCGGTGTATTTTCCCCCTGACACAACATCCTTGCCTGTTCGATCTTACCTCCCTGAACCAATATTTTGATCTGATCCATCAAATGTTTAGGGGATTTGGATGCTTTCCTTAAGGTGATGAGTTTTTCAACAAAAATAAAAACCGCCAGGACAAAAAGAATATACAATGGAATCATCATATATCCGCCTTTGACCATCAGATCCATTAATCCAATGCTTTGCCTGCCGGAATCCATTACTGCAAGCGTGTCAGCCATCACTTGGCCTTCTGTACTTATTTGAGTTAGAATCATATTAATATTTCAAAATCCAGATTGATGCATTAAAATCCGCCTTTATTTTTTCCAAAGCTTCTGTAGCTTCAGGAAAAGCGGAATATTTACCTATAGCTAAACGGTAATTGGTTGCTTCTCCGTATGGATAAATTACCCAAACTTCATTGTTATTATCTATTAATTTTTGTGCCTCTTCCAAGGCAACTTTCTCCGAGGCGGTACTACTGATTATAATGAAATATTCAGGAACTGCCGCTTTTTGGGTTACTTTATTGATGGTTCCGCTTATTACCGGTACAGTTGGAGGGGCTGCTAAGGCTACTGAATTATTTTCCATCTCCTCCTCTTCTTTTCCTTCCCCCTCCTGACTATATTCAGCTTCTTCAACTTTGGATTCAACCGGTAATTCGGGTTCTTTATCCTCTACAACTATTTTCCCGGGTTCAACTTTCTGGGAAATAACGTCCTGGGCATCCTGATCTCTTTCTCCATCAGGAATGAAATACAAGAAATATGCCATTACTGAAAGAATGATCAGTATTAGCATGACCAGGGAAAACTGTAGAGGAAGTTGGCTTCTCTTTTTCTTGACCGAAGAAGCCGCTTGTATGTTTTCTTTAATGGAAATGGGTTTATTTTCAGGCTTCATTGGAGTATTTTCAATTATGGGCTCTATAATAGCGGAAACCTTTTTTTTATTAGTATTTTCCAATGGTGTCACCTCTACAAAAGGAAAACCATAATTGTTTTCGTTTTGACCTGGGAATTTATCTGAATACTCTTCCACCATAAATTTTTATTTTCATTCTGTACACGAAACTATAAGATTTGTGTGAATTGACAAACCATCCATGAATCTTACAGGAAAAGAATTTTATCGATCTGCCTAGAACCTGACTGTAACGCCTAAAATTCCTTGAATTCCTCTAACCGGATAATTTAAGAAACGTTGATTTTGCCTATTCAAGAGGTTGTTTCCAACAGCAAAAGCGGAAATCCTATCGCTTATCTGGTAATCAGCTTTTAACTGAAGGTCTAAAATGGCTGGTAGTTCCTTTAGATTGGATTCCTCCGGCCCAAAATCAACGAATGCCTGTATACCGCCCATTAAATTCGCATTCAATTGGACTAACCATTTTTCGGTAAAGGTAAAGTTGTTGTTTAAGGAAAGCTCCCATTCAGGACGGTGGAAGGCTGCTTCCAGATTACTGGTATTATAGTAATAATAATTCGCTTTACCTATAAGACGGTACCATCCTTCGTATTGCCAACCTATCTTGGCTGTATAATTCATTACCCTGGTATCATCATCATATACAATATTAAACCTCAAAGTATCCGAAGGGCTGTTGGAAAAGAAATGCATATTGGTGAATTTGCCCATACTGATCCCTGCTTCGTAAGTTAATTCATCATTGATGGTTCCTTTTATTCCTGCTTTTCCTATATAATTTTGAACTGTATTCAATAAGCTTTCACTGGGCCCTAAAAATGGGTTTTCAGTTACAAAATCCAGATAGGTTTTCCTTATAACATCTCCCTCAAAACCGGCATAAATACCAAACTCATCCGATAACATATAATGGGCATCCAGCTGTGGGAAAAAATAAAAATCAGAGTCTTTATTCAGGGCCACATCGTTTTCCATCACGATATTGACTCCTGCTTTTACAAAGATGCCTTTTTTAATATAGGATACAAATGGATTGACTTTAAAGTAATTCCGGTTAATATCAGCATAAAATTCATCCTTGGGATTGGTCAGGGACAATTGCAAATTGACGGTAGTTTTCAGGGCTTCATCAAACCAAAAATCACTTATGGCCTTGACTCCTATTTCTGATTCGGATGCCATGAACCTATCATTAAATCCCCTTAAAAAGAAGCTGGCATCATAATTAAGGAAGTCCATTTTGTCTATGTCCTGAATACCGGCACTCAGTTTATAGGTATTAAGCACGTTTTGGCTGGGGGTAAAAAGTTCCAATAGCGGGTTGCCGGGGTCATAACCATAAAAATTAAATTCATGTCTATCATACTCCAGGCCTCCGTAAAGTTGGATGAAATCCCTGTAAAGGCTTCCATCTGCTTTGATATTGGTGAAATTCTCTCCTGAGTTACTACCGTCTATGGGACCTTTATAAAATCCTTCATGCTTCAGCTTGATTCCAATATTATAATCTTGCTCCTCCCAATAATTGTACCTTCCCTCAATAATAGGTGAAGAATAATTACCATATCCAATCCGTGCAAACCCCGGGTACATTTCTTCCTGCTTTCTTGGCCATTGCTTTTGGGCCACTTCCGGTTTGATCACCTCTGGGGCCAGAGATAGGAAATAGGGCTGAACCGTATAATTGAAAGTTGAACTGGACTTAGGCGAAGGCAATACCGGTATTCTTTCAAATTTCCTTACCTGCTTGGGCAAGGTCAGCACCCTGTCTTTTCTAATTACAAATTCCTGGTCTTTTACTTCACCTGCCTGTTGCCCAAAAGATGTCCAGGAAAATCCAGAGAAAATAAGCATCAGTGCGATTTGGGCTATGCTTTTGGTATTATGGAATGATTTCATTTTTTCTCTGCTATTAATTAATGGTCGATAATTTTTCCTGTGCCATTTTTCTGATTTCTTCATTTGTGGCACGTTCAACAATTGACTCCAGTGTAGCCTTTGCCTGGAACTGTTCTCCTAACCTGAGGTAATTTTCAGCAAGCAAAATAAATGCCCTTCCATACCAGTAATCATATCCGCTATATGGACCCGAAAAGTCAAATATGATATCATTGCTTTGGGCAAAATTCCCCTTCTTGTTCATGGATTCAGCAAGAAGGAATAAGCCTTCTGCACCATGTACTGTTTTATATTCATTGATCAGATCCCTGAAGGTATCCTCTGCATCATTAACCCTATTGGACCTTTGTAAAGATTTCCCTTTCAACAATAAAGCCTCGGGAATGGCATCTCCCGTAACGCTTCCCAGAGCAATGACTTTATCTGCATAAAACACAGCCGAATCAAATCTTGAAGTCTCGTAATGCGCATGCATCAGACCATTCAATGCCTCATATTCTTCAATCTGGTTCCTTGCATTTTTCGCCGACTCTCTTAGGTAAGGTAAAGCCTTTTGATAGTTCTTATTTTCAAGCTCTATGGCAGATATGCGCTGAACTGCCCGCAATCTTTGGGCTGATTCTTTCTCTTTTTCTATTTCATAGAAATACTCCAGGGCTTTGTCCTTCCTGCCGGCCCTATAATGGGAATCACCTATGAAAAAGTTGGCCTCTGCCCTATTGGAGGCCTGAGGATAATTTCTCAAATAGGTCTCAAAAGCCCTAATTGCCTGCTCCCATGAATTACTGAAATAAAGCGATTTGGCAGATTCGTATTCTAGGTTCTGGACACTTTTGTTGTCCGGATTGGCATTTCTGTAACCTGATAGGTATTGGGAAAACTCCGCTGATCTTCCCTGAATGGCAAGGGCTTCCTGTAAGCCAACCAAAGCCGCTTCTGCATTGGAAGAATTGGGATGGTTTTCCAAAATTTTCTTATAATCTTCTATGGTGGCATTATAATTTTGCTGTGAGAAATTGGCCACTGCCCTTCCTTCCAAAGCGAAAGGAACAAATGGACTGTTTGGCCTGCTGGAAATCAACCTGCTAAACCCGTCCCTCGCATCTGCATAGCGCATTTCCTCCATATTGATCTGGGATTTCTGAAACAGTGCATCTTCAAGATAAAGGCTGTTCGGATAATTGTTGATCAACAAATTCATCTGCTCTATGGCCTGGTCATTTCTGTTTTGGAAATTATAGACCACACCGCTTCTGAAATAGGCATAGTCTTTGAAATCTCCGTTTTCACGTATAGCCCTTTGGAAAACATTCTGGGCATCAGTGAATTTCTTCTGTACATAATACGTATCCCCCAACCTCATCAGGGCTTCATCATAATGTTCAAGGGGAGCTGAACCTGTATGTCTGTCCACATAATTCTTAAACTGGATTTCAGCTTTGGCATATTGCTCTGTATTGAAAAGCGCATAACCCAACCCATAATAGGATTTTATCAAAATAGGATTGTTTGGACTGGGTCTTTGGGACTGGACATTCTCATACGCCCGGATTGCCTGCTGTAAATCTCCTTTTGCAGAAAAATTTTCTCCCTTCCAAAAATAGGACTCCAAAACCAGGTTCCTGTCCCTTGGTTCTGAAATGGATTTATCAAAATAGGTGTTGGCCTGATCATATTTTTTGTCCCTGTAATATACAATACCCTGATAAAAGGTGACTTTTTGATAGGCCTCTCTCATTCTATCTGATTTTCTGGGCATTTTCTCAATATGCTCAATCGCCCTCAGGTAATTGTTGGTGTTGACCAGCGCATCTGTCAACAAAACTTCTGCCTCACTGGCATACCTTCCATTGGGATAATTTTCCAAATAACTGTCCAAAGCTGCAACTGCATCCTGGAAACTTCCTCTTTCCAGGTTAACTTTGGCATAATTCACTATTGCATCCTCTTTAATTTGGGGATTTGCATCAATTTTGGAAGCTGCATTAAAACTGGTGGATGCGAATTGGGTATTACCAAGTTTAATATAACAATGACCTAAATAATAGCTCGAAACCTGTCCGATTTCATCATTTTCCACTGCAGAAACTTTGAAGTAGTCCGTGGCCCTCTGGTAATTTTGAATTTCAAATTGCGCTATTCCTGCTTTATAAACCTGCGCTCTGGTAAGATTTCCTTTTCTGGCATTGACAAATTCATCATAATTGGCTGCGGCCCTAACGAAGTCTCTTTTCTCAAAATAGGCTTCCGCGAGGTAAAGGTGAATTTCTTCCTTTTTCTCAAGATTTTTTCTGCTGGCTAAAACAGGCTCGGCATAGGAAATCAGTTCATCATAATACCCTTGACGGTAATATACACCTGCCAACATATAGGGTACTTTACTGGCATAAAAGGCTGTTTTATCAGCCTCTTTGAAATCATTGATGGCCTGGGGATAATTACCCTGTTCCATGGCGATATATCCGGCATAATAATGGGCATCCGGCTTATATTGATTCTGACTTGCTTTGACTGTATTGAAATACCTCAGGGCATTGGTATTGTCTTTTAACTGAAAATAAGAATAACCGGTTTTAAACTGAATATCAGCTATCTGATCTGTTTTGGACACTGAAAGTTTTACCTGTTGGAAAGCGGGAATGGCTTCCCGGTAATTCCTCTTATCAAAAAAGAAATTCCCTAAAATGTGGGCCGCATCATTGGACCTGGGATGTTCAGGGTAGTTCCTGATAAAATAATTGACCAATTCAGGACCCCCTGGATTTTCAATCTTAAGAGAAGAGATCGCAAAATGGAAATCCGCCTGTACTGCGGGTTCATTATCCAGATTTTTCTCCTTAAGACTTGCAAATTCATATTTGGAAGCACTGAAAAGATGTTTCTGAAAAAGCTCGAAATTATCATCCAGTGTTTTGATGTCACTGGTTTGGTATAAGCCCGATTGGTTATACGCCAAATTGCTTATGCTTACCAGCAAGAGCAGGATGAGGCCTTTTTTCATAGTTGAACGCTAAAATGTTTAATGCAAGATTTTAAATATCATTTCCCTGAGGATTTCCGAATCTTCCATCCCAGCGGAATCCACTCCTTTAGAACGTAAATCTGCTTCTTGAATATATGCAAAACAATCAATAACCTTGCCTAAATGAAAGTTTTTTGAAGCAGTACGGTATTCTTTTAAAAAGAAGGGATTGACACCGATAATTTTCGATAATTCCTGATCACCCAGCCTGGCATTGTAATGCACAAGTGCTATTTTTGAGAAATAGCTGTAAATCAGGGCAATGATTGGAATAAGGGGATGGCTTTTGGGATTCCGGGCAAAGTAATGAATGATTTTATTGGCTTTGATTACATCTTTGAAACCGATGGCCTTTGTCAGTTCAAAATTATTGTACTCCTTATTTATCCCTACAAATTTTTGGATGTGATCCTTGGTTATGGAAGTTGGCTCTGTAAAGTTTATGAAAATTTTACCGATTTCATTGGCCATCAACTCGAGGTTATTACCGATACTGTCTGCAAGAAAATTGGCTGTTTGCGGATCTATTTTGTGACCCTGTGAACTAACATAGCTTTCTACCCAGGCAGGAAGTTGGAAATCTTTGATTTTTTCAGCGTTGACAAGAATGGCTTTTTTATCCATATCTTTTGATAAAGGCTTTCTGCCGTCCAGCTTTTTGTACTTATGGGCAAAAACCAAAATCGTGCTGGGAAGGGGATTTTGAATATAATTGATCAACAATTGATCAATTTCTTCCTTACCAAGGTTGGGGATGTTCTGGGCTTCTTTGACAATCACCACCTGCCTGTCAGCCATCATGGGAAACCTCCTGGCATTATTGAGAATGGTGTTCATCGGGGCATCTTTGCCATATAAAATAACCTGGTTGAATCCTTTCTCATGTTCAGCAATGGCATTTTTTTCAATAAAGTCTGAAATCTGATCAATATAAAAAGGCTCCTCTCCCTGTAAAAAGTATACAGGTGCATATTTACCTGATTTCAGGTCCTTTAGTATATCTTCCGGTTTACTTGGCATAGCTCTAAATTCCCTTCAAAGATATAAAGAAAACCTATTCCCAAAAGTTAAAGCAATTTTCAATTTTACTAAATTTTAAACTTTCTCCCTCCTATTTTTGTATCTTATTAAAAGTAAACCAAATAGCAAGTGAGTAATTTTGAAATTTCCATTAAGTACTTTAAAGAAGGCAAATTCAGGGAGGCTTTAAGCCAAATCAATAGCTGTATCAGGGAAGATGAAAACAACAATGAATATTATTTCTTCAGGGCCAGAATAAAAAGCAGGTTGGGGAATTTTGACACTTCCTTGGAGGATTTTGATTATCTGATACAGATGGAGCCCTTTAATCCAACCTATATCAGTGACCGAGCGGTCGTGCTACACCTCCTAAAAAGAAACGAAGAAGCCATGCAGGAATTCGATAGGGCATTGAACCTGGAACCTAACAATCCCTACAGGTATTCAAGCAGAGCTTATTTTAAAGATAGAATCGGGGATTTTACAGGGGCCCTTGAAGATTATGAAAAAGCATTAGAACTGGACCCTGAAGATGCTGTAGCCTATAACAACAAGGGATTGGTAGAGGAAAAAATGGGCTATCTGGAAAAATCCAAAAGAAGTTTTGAAAAGGCAGATGATCTGGTTGGATATAAGCCCAATCAAAAGAAAGAAATGGGTTTTGACCAAAGTTCAAATACAGGATCTTCGGAAAGAAAACCTATAAGGGAAGAATCTCCTTCCTCATTGAAATTTTCTTATTATATGGGTACGGTTAAAAATGTAATTTCAAACAAAGATACACGAAAAGAGTTCTGGGAATTTTTGAAATCAAGAATAAAAGGAAATAAGAGTTAAGCACTTTTGAGCACTAAAAGAGGCTTATTGATGAAATAAGACATCTTCCTGGAAAGGTTATTGGTAAAGATTTGTTCAAACCATGTTTTTTTCTTGCTAAGGGTTACGAGAATGTCCCCTTTGGCGGTGATCAGATAATTTTCCAGTCCCAATCCAGGTTCGTCCCGATAGGATTTAAGCACATAGTTCACTTTATCATATTTGATAAAAGGTTCGATTTCCTGTACCATGATTTGATGTAGGGTTTTGTCTATTGTTTTTTCCCTTGAGCTCACATGGACTATATCGATTTCACTGCCGAAAAATTTTGCCATTTCAACTATTTTCTGAATCGCTATTTTATCTTCCTCAAGATAATCTGTTGCATAAACCAGTTTACGGGGCGGTTTAAAATAAACCCGTCTGGGAATGATGAATACATCTATTTCAGACCTTTCCACCACTTTGCTGGACCTTGTTCCTATATAGTTTTGTTTAAAGTCATTGATACCTTCTGTTCCCATGACAATAAGGTCAGCTTTTATTTCATAGGAATAGTCTAAAATGGTTTTGACCGTTTTCCCTTCCTTGATAATGCCCTTACAGGAGTTCAATCCATTAGGCAAACTTTCCTCTTTTACCGTATTTACCAGGCTTTCCAGCTTTTTATGGATAAAGGCGTACTGGTCAACAGAATTGATATCTCCAGCAGATAACTTCTGGTAGTCCTCTTTATCGGGAACGTGGAAAAGGGTAAGATCAGCATGGTATTGTTCACCCAGCTTTGAAGCATATTCAATGGCATTCAAAGAACATTCTGAAAAATCGGTGGGGCAAAGAATCTTAAAATTATTGGCCATAATATTTTGGGTTTAATATCCTTTATTTCTATCAATTACATTGAGCAATTGTAAATTATTTTTCATACGATGATAGTTTTCAACTATTTGTGGAGATGCTGCTTCAGGATTGGTGACACTGGCAATATGGGGGGTGATCATAATTTCTTGTTTTGTCCAAAAAGGATGGGCTTCCGGCAATGGTTCTTTTTGGAAAACATCCAATAGGGCTCCTGATATATAACCTTCATCAATAGCCATTAACAGGTCATCTTCCAAAAGGTGTTTGCCTCTGGCAACATTGATCAAATAGGTTCCTTTATTGCACTTCCTGAAAAGATCAATATTCAGAATCCCCTCAGTTTCCTGGGTCAAAGGAAGCATACAGACCAACACATTGATTGATTTCAGGAACTGATCTATCTGGGTTTTATCATAATAGGGATAATCCAATCCCTTTTTGGGGGAATGGCCCAATCCTGCCACCTCTATTCCCATGAAATTGAGTTTCTTTATAACATCACCCCCCAATTCCCCCGCACCCATTATCCCGACACATACGGGTATTTCGGGATTGCTCATATCCCAGACCCTACGCTGCTGGTCTTTTTGATATCTTAAAATCTGTCTATGAAAATTCAGCACACCCATAATAACATAGTTCGTCATTGAAAAAGTAAGTTTTTCATCCACTATCCGGGTGATGGGCAGGTGTGTCGGTATCCTATCATCTTTCAAAATGTTGTCCACCCCTGCCCCCATAGAACAAACAAGTTTTAGGTTTGGAAAACTTTCCAAAATACCATATGGATGTTGCCAAAGTAGCACCGTTTCGATTTTTTCCTTGTCAATTATATTAGGGTAGACTTGGACTTCGATGTTATTGTCTAATTTTGTAATATTATCGATCCAAATTGAAACATCTCTACCAGGGGAAATGATGGCAATACCCATGATCCTCTTTTTATTAAATAGCACAAAATAATTCAAACAACATGTTGAAATACTACCCGTTAAAAGTAAGTCATCATGTAATCTCTACATTTAACAAATTTAGACGAATCCATTAGAATTCAAAAAAAAACACAATTATTATCGTAAAAATCATAACAAATTAAAAATATGAAAAGCAAAGCAAAATTATTAATCCTATTTGTAGTATTTATTTCAATAGGAAACTTAACTGCCCAGCAGATTCAGATGCCCCAGGCAAGTCCTGCAGCCCTAATCAGTCAAAAAGTGGGTTTATCAGATGTAAGCGTAGAATATAGCAGGCCCAGTATGCGGGGTAGGAAGATTTTTGGTGAATTGGTTCCCTATGGGGAAGTTTGGAGAACAGGTGCAAATGCCGCAACCATCCTGACTTTTTCCACTGATGTGAAAATTGAAGGAAATGATGTACCAGCAGGTTCATATGCCCTTTATTCCATACCTGGAAAAACTGAATGGACAATGATCCTTTCCAGCAACACCAAACTTTGGGGAGCTGTCGGCTACAGTAATGCGGATGATGTATTGCGTTTTAAAGTAAAACCCGGAAAGACAGGGCAGAAATATGAAACGATGGAAATCAATTTTGTAGATATTACAGATACAGGCGCTACCATCGCCTTGAAATGGGAAAGCACCAGGGTGAAATTCAGAATAGAAACAGAAGTGGACAGCATCGTTATGTCCCAGATTAAAGAATTGGTTATAGACCAGCAGCCACAGAACCCGGGTTTATATTACCAAGCTGCCAATTACTATTTTACCAACAACAAGGATATGGAGCAGGCCTATGAGTGGATTGTCAAATCGGTAGAAGATGATCCCAAATACTGGACTATGCACCTTAAAGCAAAAATTGAGTTGGCATTAGGGAAGAAAAAAGAAGCCATTGATAGTGCCACCAAATCCATTGAAATGGCAAAGGAAGCCAAAAACCCCGATTACGTAAGCTTAAATGAAAGATTGATCAGGTCGATTAAGTAAAGATTACAGGATTTGGATTTCGAATATCCGAAGAAACAAGATGCAAAATCCGAAAATTCTCCAAATGAGAAATGAACCATTTGTTTAATGAACAAAAGGATAATTCCATTTATGAGTATTTCAATCGATTACGCTACCTAAGTGCTAAAAATCACAAAATCATTTTATGTAAAAAAAGGGTTTATTTTTTAATAATATTATAATTTTGAGCAAAAGAAGTAAAAACTTTACAAAACTAATGCCCAGTAACAAAAAATTTATCATTGATTTCGACAGTACTTTCACCCAGGTGGAAGCCTTGGATGTTCTTGGAGAAATCACCCTAAAAGATGATCCAAAGAAAGAGGATAAACTTCAGGCCATAAAGGATATTACTGATATGGGAATGGACGGATCTCTTAATTTCAGGGAAAGTCTTGAAAGGAGATTGGACATATTGCGGCCCCATAAAGCCCAAATCACCGAATTGATTGATGCCCTGAAACCCCAAGTCTCCAAATCTTTCAAAAGAAACAAAGAGTTTCTCCAGGAAAATGCGGAAGATATCATCATCATTTCCAATGGGTTTAAGGACTTCATTGCGCCCATTGTGTCCGATTATGGTATCAAATCGGAAAATGTCTTTGCCAACGATTTCATCTATGATGATTCAGGAAAGGTCATCGACTTCAATAGGGAAAATGTCCTTTCAAGAAATGGAGGAAAATCGGAAACCATCAAAAGTCTGAACCTTCAGGGAGACATCTATGTCATAGGAGATGGTTATACGGACTACGAAATCAAGGCTGCCGGACTTGCCAATAAATTCTATGCCTTTACCGAAAATGTCAAAAGAGCTAAAGTGACTTCCAAAGCCGACCACATCGCACCGAGTTTAGATGAAATCCTTTATGTCAATAAAATGAATAAAAAATATTCTTACCCAAAAAGCCGGATCAATGTCCTTTTACTTGAAAATGTTCATCCTGTCGGGGTTGAATTGATGCTGCAAGAAGGATATAATGTCGAAGTTGTGACTTCTGCATTAAATGAAGATGAATTGGCTGAAAAGATAAAAAATGTCAGTATTCTAGGCATTCGATCCAAAACAAATGTCACCAAAAAAGTACTGGAAAATGCCAATCGGCTGATTTCAATTGGCGCTTTTTGTATTGGAACAAACCAAATCGACCTGGAAACCTGTACAGAAAAAGGGATTGCTGTATTCAACGCACCTTTTAGCAATACCAGGTCTGTAGTTGAGATGGCCATAGCAGAGATTATTTTTCTGATGAGAAATTTTCATGACAAAAGTTTGGGCATGCACCAGGGTAAATGGGATAAATCGGCAACTGGAAGTTTTGAAATCAGGGGCAAAAAACTGGGAATCATAGGTTATGGTAATATCGGAGCCCAACTTTCTGTATTGGCTGAAAATATGGGTATGGACGTATATTATTATGATGTCATCGAAAAATTGGCATTGGGAAATGCTACTAAATTGAGCTCTTTGGATGAATTACTGACTACCTGTGATGTAATTTCACTACATGTGGATGGCAGGAAAGATAATAAAAACCTGATCGATGCCGCAAAAATCGGATTGATGAAAAAGGGGTCTTATTTACTCAATCTCAGCAGGGGCCATGTGGTGGACATCAAGGCATTGAAAGCAGCATTGGATTCAGGACATATAGCAGGAACAGCTGTTGATGTGTTCCCTGAAGAACCTAAGAACAACGATGAACCATTTGTTTCTGAGTTGTTAGGAAGTAAAAATACCATTCTTACACCCCATATTGGGGGATCAACTTCTGAGGCGCAGGTCAATATAGCGAGGTTTGTACCGGGTAAGATCATGGAATATATCAATACCGGGAATACCTATAATTCAGTTAACTTCCCCAATATCCAATTGCCCTTCCTTCAGAATGCCCACAGGTTGATCCATGTACATCAGAATGAACCAGGAGTATTGGCCAAAATCAATCAGTGCCTGGCCAAACATGAAATCAATATTGTCGGTCAGTACCTGAAAACCATTGAAAAAATCGGATATGTGATAACCGATATTGACAAAGCCTATTCACCTGAGGTCATTGAAGCCATGAGGGCAATTCCCGGAACTATCAGATTTAGGGTTTTGTATTGAAATTAATAGGAAATTGATTTGAAAATACGATAGAAATAAAGTGGAAAGAATTCAGAGATGTTGTAGAAATAAATTGAATTATTCAAGGCAGTGAGGAATCGCTTCCGGAAATGCTAAAATTCGGGGATCAAGACCCCGTCCTGGACTTCATCCCTTTTGGTTCAAATCCACCTTTTTTTCAGAAATATCTTCTTTAATCATTGATTGTGGTATGACCATAGGAACTAAAATAATCTTATTCCTTATCCTTCTTCATTTAATCGTTGGCTTTGGATTTATTGTTAAACTGATGCTCCCGGTTAAAAAAGGAAATGATAAAAAGGGTGAGATTTAAACTCAAAAGGTCCAATTCGCAATTCGATTTGGACCTTTTTTGTTGCAGTCTGAATACTGCCTTTCTACAGTCCTAAGACTGTAATGTTTTTAGTCCAAGTCGCCGCGGCGACTTGAACCAATAGATACCTACCTAATCAGTCTTTGATCCAAGTCTAAAGAATACACCTTATAGGTGACAACAGAAAAATTCTCAGAAAGCGGATTGATAATGAAATTCAGGGATGTTTTGTCAACAACCGAGGGAACACCAAAGCAAAGCAGACCATTTTTCAATAATTGCTTTCCATACTCTTGTGAAGCACGCAGAGGAGGAATTGCATCCCAATTTTTAGGCAATTCATTCAATTCGGGAATAAAAATTTTTCTGTCAGGAATTTCAAATTCCATGACGGAGTATAGAATGTACCTTTCCGAAGAAAATAATTCGGAATCAATTGTCAGTCTTTCAAGTAAAGAAGAGGAAACAGAACCACTTCCATATAATGCCGGGTAGCCTTGCAAATTCCATCTACCCCCATATCTCTTTGCTCCTTCCCCACTTACATCACAATATTGGTTAACAGCAATACGATAAATCTTCATTGCGATTACTCAAATAGCAATACCGTGCTGTAGCCGCATTATCTCAGTCTTGAGAATTGTAAGGCCTTCCGAGACATCAAGAAGGTCTAAAGGCTTTAGATTTCCCAGAGTAAAAAGTGGCCGCTCCATCCACCTACGAAACCCTTCACTTCCAAAATAACTGCAACCCATCGCATACAACTCTGCGAGTTCATACATCTTTTCGGACTGAACAACATCAAAAACATCTTTTCGCCGCAAAGTCTTGGCTGATACCGATAAGGCAGCAGCCAAAGTGTTATTGTCAAGACCTGATATTTCCTTTAATCCTTCAAAGGATTTTTTTTCTAGGCCTTCCCGGAAAGTCTGTACACGCTGAAGGGGCTCTTCCAAGCGGCTCATATCTATATTCAATATGTCATGAACAGATAATTTGGCCTTTCTTTGATAGGACACTGCCTCCTCGCTTACAATAGATGGTTTTTTTGCCATAGCACAAATTGGTAAATTGTCCTCTAAGATAACGTAATTTGTCCGAAAAAATTCAATTTTATAAACTTTTTTACTAATCCAAAAAAATGAATTACCTCTTAATTTCCTCTGAGAAACTTTGATTTATAGATTTCCACCCGTCAATAGAAGTAATTAGGAAGCCAATACTAAGAGGGAAATTTAATTCTACATCTAAATGAAATTTTTGTGTATTTTCCATATATAGTAGACCAAATATGCAGACATCACTCTTAATACTCACATTAGTCTATTTTTTGGCATTTCTTAATTTCCTTTATGAATTGGTTTTGGGAATTTATGTTCATTTTGCCAATATGAACCTTGGGCATGATGATCCGTTTTTTAGGGATATTTCCAATAAATGGCACCTTGTACTAACAATTGTTTTTGGCCTGTTTGCCTTCGGATCCTTCAAATCCTATCAATCACCAAAACCCCAACCTTGGCTCAAATGGTTGGTTTTTTTTGCCCATAGCGTTGTTGGCTTTGTATGTCCTTTGGGGGATAACGATCCTTATTTCTTCCGGGGGGGAATGGAATTGAACCAAGACACTAATTGAACCTCATCATCCTCATTCCGCCGCCGGGTCTTCCCATGTTGTTCATGGGGTTCAGTTTATTGTTCAGCTTGTAGGAGAAGCTTAGTATTACGAATCGGCCAAGGTTATTGGTGACGGTTTGCTCTATAAAGTTGACATCCGCTCTTTGTGAAACACCTACATTCTGATCCAAAAGGTTTTGGCCTGACAGTTTGATTTCGCCCAGGTTGTTTTTCAGGATAAAACGGCTCACATAAAGATTCAACAGCGGAATGGTTTCGTTAAAGTCCGTCGTTTCGCTTCTGTAGACCAAATAGTTGAAGTTTCCGCCCAATGTAAATTTTTTCATGATATTCAAATTCAGCTCAGCATTGTAATTTTGGTTATAAAACAACTGATTCTGCTGAGGATTAAAATCATAAGCGGTACGTTGTCTACTCAAGTTAGCAGACAGACCTATATTCACAAACTCTTTCAAATTGTAATCATACCTGACATTTCCTCCCAAGTTAGAGATTTTGATCACATCCTCGACGTCGTTAATCAGGTTGAGTCCTTGGCTGTACATCAGGTTTGGACCAAAATTGAACCTGCTATTGAGGGGTTTGATCGGAAAGCCAAAATTGATATTCCCATTGGCCATGACACTTTCTTTTACATTGACAGGTGTGATGGTCCGAATCTGTCTTTCGTCAACGCTTTGGGAATTGACGATGGCATTTTGGGTGTAATTG
>Ga0114946_10001309_pt1 | contig 17146 bp, 14 predicted proteins | sample WalLakDeSediment_FD_88676 | JGI IMG/M metagenome (GOLD analysis project Ga0114946, IMG submission 88676) | Lake sediment microbial communities from Walker lake, Nevada to study Microbial Dark Matter (Phase II) - Walker Lake 11/02/13 Deep Sediment | ecosystem: Environmental > Aquatic >... | reverse complement strand
GGTGACGACGTCACCGAGTGCATCGGCGGCGCGCGCGGCCTCACCGAAACCGACCTGGCCCGCGCCTACCTCTCCCAGGTGGACCCCCGCCTGAACTACGAGCAGGCGCTCGAACTCGCAATGCGGATCGCGGAGCTGCGGGGCCGCTGAGCAGCTGTCCGGGACTCGAACAGACGGGAGTTGATCATTGGACAAGCATCATATCGCCAGCGGCAACGCCCTGGACACGCCGGCCCGCGCAATACGCCCGGGCCATTTTTGTGCCCTGCTGTGTGCCGCGCTGCTGCTGCAGCCGGGCCTCTCCGCTGCGGCGCCGGCCGGGCCGATCAGCGCGGACGCACTGCACAGGCACATCTCGGTGCTCGCATCCGACGAGTTCGAGGGACGGTGGCCGGGATCCCGAGGCGAGGAACTGACGCTGGATTACCTGCAGCAGGCCTTCGAGGCGGCCGGCGCGTTGCCCGGCAACGGCGACAGCTTCCTGCAGCCCGTGCCGCTGGTGTCGTGGACAATGGACGTCGAGCCCTCCATCACGGTCCGCGGCGGGGATTTCGAGGCCGAGCTGGTGTACCGGGAGGACATGGTGGCCGTGACCCGGCGCCTGGTGGATGAAGTGACCGTGACGGGCAGTCCGCTGGTGTTCGCGGGCTATGGGGTGGTGGCCCCCGAGTATGGCTGGAACGACTACGAAGGCCTGGATGCGCGCGGCAAGACCGTGGTCGTGCTGGTCAACGACCCGGGCTTCGAAAGTGGCGACCCTGAGCTGTTCACGGGCCGGGCGATGACCTATTACGGCCGCTGGACCTACAAGTACGAGGAGGCCGCCCGCCAGGGTGCCGAGGCGGTACTGGTCGTTCACGAGACCGAACCGGCCAGCTACGGCTGGGCCGTGGTCAGCCGGGGCGACAGCGAGCACTTCGGCCTGGAGACGCCGGACGGCAACAGGTCACGCGCCGCGGTCGAGGGATGGCTCAGCGCGGAGGCCGCAGCACGCCTGTTTGCGGCGGCCGGCGAGGATTTTGCGGCGCTCAAGGCAGCGGCACTGAAGCCTGATTTCCAGGCGCAGCCCCTCGGCGAGCTGCGCGCGGACATGCGGGTACGCAACACGATCAGCCGCACCGATTCGAATAACGTCGTTGCGCTGGTGCCGGGCGCCAGCCACCCGGACGAATACATCATCTTCACCGCGCACTGGGACCACCTCGGTCGGACTGGCGACGAGATCTTCAATGGCGCCGTTGATAATGCGTCGGGTACGGCGGGCCTGCTGCTGCTGGCCGAAGCCTACGCGAAGCTCGATCCGCCCCCGGAGCGCAGCCTGCTGTTCGTCCCCGTGACCGCGGAGGAGCAGGGCCTGCTGGGCTCCGCCTACTACGCGGCCAACCCCGTGGTGCCGCTCGAGCGGACGGTGGCGGTGATCAACGTCGACGTGCTGAACTTCATCGGGCCGACCCGCGACATCACGGTGGTCGGCTACGGCGCCTCGGAACTGGATGCTTTTGTGGACGCGGCCGCAGCCGCCCATGACCGGACGGTCAGGCCGGACCAGCGTCCCGCGGCAGGCGTGTACTACCGCTCCGACCATTTCAGCTTCGCCAAGCAGGGCGTCCCGGCGCTGTATCCCAACATGGGCAGGGACCTGGCCGACGGCGGGACCGAGCGTGGTGCCGAGCTCGCCCAGAGTTACTATGGCGAGCGTTACCACGACGTCGCCGACGAGTATTCGCCGGACATGGACTGGCGGGGCGGGGCCGAGGACCTGAAGCTTTATTTCGACATCGGGCTGCGCATCGCCAACTCGCGCGAGTGGCCCAACTGGAACGAAGGCAACGAATTCAGGGCCGTACGGGACGCCCAGCGGGCCGGACAGTGAGGCGGCACGATTGAACCTGGGACGGTGTCACAGGTCGGATTTGTTGATCAGCGGGTCTATCCCGACAGGAGCGTCCCATTTGATTCGCATCACCGCACTGGTCGCCCTCCTTGCGCTCTCCGTGGCTCCGGCCGCGGGCGCCGTGCGTTTCGCGGACTGGTCGGACGGTCGCCTCGAGTCCTTGCTTACCGAGGCGGCCGCGGGCGAGAAGTTCATCATGGTGGTGATCACCCAGCCCGACTGGTGTCCCGGATGCATCGAGCTGGACAGGACGCTGCTCCGGAATCCCGCCGCCGGCGAGATTGCGGCGCTTACGGAAGACTGGCTCGTGCTGGAGATGATGGGCTACGACCAACCGGATGCAGGGGTGATCGCGGCGCAGGGCCTCGGCTTCCTCGGCACGCCGACCACGCTGCTGCTGAGTCCGCGGGCCGGCGACCTGAGGCTGGGCGAATCACGCCAGGTCGCGGCAATCGTGGGTTTTCCGGACGATTATCTCGCCCGGCTGGAACGTGCCGCCGCGGGTCACGACGCGATCGCGGAGGCGCAGGCCAGGCTGCGCGAACATAACGATGTCGCGTCACTGCAGGGCCTGGCGCACGCGTTCCTTTCCGCAGGTGATGCCGCGGCGGCCCGACGGGTCTTCCAGTCGCTGTTGTTGCGCGAGGAGCTGTCTGGCGACGAGCGTCGCGAGATCGCCCTGCAGGCCATCGTAGGACCGACTCAGCGGGTGGAGAAAGACCACGGGCGTGCGCTGGAAGAACTGGCGGCCTGGGCAGACGCATTCCCCGAAGGACGGGAGGATCCGGATTACGTCTACGCTACGGCGTGGTCGCTGCTGTCCGTGGGTCGGAACGAGGATGCCCTGGCCCTGATTCGCGAGAAGTACGTCGACAGCGAAGACCCCGACGTCACGGCCCAGTACCTCTACCTCGCGTTCCGTGCGCCCTCGGACCTGCTGCTTGAAGCTGCGGAGGCGCGCGCGCAGACGGCCATGACGCAGTTTCCGGAACAGGCGGCGCGCTTCAATGCCGCTCACGGGCGGCTGCTGCGCCGGCTCGGCCGCCTCGGGGAGGCCGAGCAGGCTTTTGCGCGCGCCGTGGCGCTCGCAGCCGAGGATGACCCGAACCACGGCACCTATCTCGGCCAGCTGGAGTTCGTGCGCAACGAGCGCGCGGTTTCGGCCGACTGAGTCGCGCACCCGGCGTGCCCCGGGGTTTTTGCATTGATCGCCGCCTCGCACTATTATGACGCGGTGCAGAAAAACAGTGTCGCCGGCACGGTGTCGAGCGGCGCTCCGGGGGTGCTTTGTGCGTCACCCGACCCTGTACACCCGCGGCCCCGGAACGTGAAGGCAAGCCATGACAAGCACCCGCACGGACGCTGAATACCGGATTCTCGGTCCCATTCGCGAGGGATACGAGGCGATCCTTTCCCCCGCGGCGATGCAGTTCGTCGCCGCGCTGGCCAAGCGCTTCGGACCGCGCGTGGACGAGCTGCTCGAGCGGCGCAAGGTCCGCCAGGCGGAGATCGACAGCGGCCGGCTGCCCGATTTCCTGCCCGAGACCGCGGAGGTTCGTGCGTCCGGGTGGCGTGTCGGCGAGATTCCCGCCGACCTGCGCGACCGGCGCGTCGAGATCACGGGCCCCGTCGATCGCAAGATGATCATCAACGCCCTGAATTCGGGCGCCAAGGTCTTCATGGCGGACTTCGAGGATTCGATGACCCCGACCTGGGACAACCTCGTCCTCGGCCAGGCCGCGTTGCGCGATGCCATCGGCCGGACGATCAGCTTTACCTCGCCGGAAGGCAAGCAATATCGCCTGAACAAGGACGTGGCGACCCTGTTCGTGAGACCCCGCGGCTGGCACCTGTTCGAGAAACACGTGGAGGTCGGTGGTCGCCAGGTGCCCGGCGGCTTGTTTGATTTCGGGCTCTACCTGTTTCACAACGCCAAGGCGACCCGGACGATCGGCTCGGGGCCGTATTTCTACCTGCCGAAGTTCGAGAGCCACCTCGAGGCCCGGCTCTGGGCGGAGGTGTTCCGATTCGCGGAGGATGCCCTCGAACTGGATCCGGGCACGATCAAGTGCACGGTCCTGATCGAGACGATCCTGGCGGCGTTCGAGATCGACGAGATCCTCTACGAGCTCAAGGACCACATCGTCGCCCTGAACTGCGGCCGCTGGGACTATATCTTCAGCTTCATCAAGAAATTCCAGAAATTTCCCGAGTTCACCCTGCCGGATCGCCACCAGGTCGGCATGACCACGCATCTCCTGCGCTCATACTCGCAACTCGTCATCCGCACCTGCCACCGGCGCGGCGCGCTGGCCATCGGGGGCATGGCCGCGCAGATCCCGATCAAGGGCGACCCCGAGGCAAACGAGGCCGCGTTGGCCAAGGTTCGCGCCGACAAGGAACGCGAGGCCGGCGACGGTCACGACGGCACCTGGGTGGCGCATCCCGGGCTCGTGCCGGTCGCGATGGAAATCTTCGACAAGCACATGCCTGGCCCCAACCAGCTGGAGCGGCTGCGCGAGGACGTCGAAGTCAGCGCGGCAGACCTGCTCAAGGTACCCGAGGGCGAGATCACCGAGGCCGGCCTGCGCAGCAATATTTCGGTCGGCATCCAGTACATGGCCGCCTGGCTGGGCGGCAACGGCTGCGTGCCGCTGTACAACCTGATGGAGGACGCGGCCACCGCCGAAATCGCTCGTGCGCAGATCTGGCAGTGGATCCGACATCCCCAGGGCGTCCTGGCGGACGGCCGTCAGATCACTTACGCAATGTACGCACAGCTACGCGAAGAAGAATTAGCCAAAATCAAGGATGAAGTGGGGGAGGAGGCCTTCTCCGCGGGTAATTTCCGCGAGGCGGCCGGGCTGCTCGACCGGATTACCGGCGAGGAGCACTGCATGGACTTCCTGACGCTGGTGGCCTACGAGGCCATCGACTAAGGGATTCGGGGCATACCATTTACAGAGGAACGCGCGATGACACGCCTGTCTGCTGAACAGCTCACGAAGGACTGGAAAGAGAATCCCCGCTGGAAGGGCGTTACACGTCCCTACACGGCCGCAGAGGTCGAGCGGCTGCGCGGCACGGTGGACATCGAGTATTCCCTCGCGCGGCAGGGCGCCGAGAAGCTCTGGCGTAGTCTGCATGAAAAGCCGTTCGTCAACGCGCTTGGGGCGCTGACCGGCAACCAGGCCATGCAGCAGGTCAAGGCCGGACTCAATGCGATTTATCTCTCCGGCTGGCAGGTGGCCGGCGATGCCAACCTGGCCGGGGAAATGTATCCCGACCAGTCGCTTTACCCTGCGAACTCCGTGCCGGCGGTGGTGCGCAAGATCAACCGCACATTGCTGCGGGCCGACCAGATCTACCATGCCGAGGGCGATGATTCGATTGACTGGATGCAGCCGATCGTGGCCGACGCGGAAGCCGGATTCGGCGGCGTGCTGAATGCTTTCGAGCTGATGAAGGACATGATCGACGCCGGCGCCTCCGGCGTGCATTTCGAGGACCAGCTGTCATCCGCCAAGAAGTGCGGCCACATGGGCGGCAAGGTGCTCGTGCCGACGGCCGAGGCCGTCAGCAAGCTCGCTGCGGCTCGCCTCGCCGCCGACGTCTGCGGCGTGCCGACGCTCGTGGTGGCGCGCACCGATGCCGATGCGGCGAATTTGCTGACCTCGGACATCGACGAGCGCGATCGTCCGTTCGTGACCGGTGAGCGGACCCCGGAGGGGTTCTTCCGCGTCAAGGCGGGCCTCGAGCAGGCAATCGCCCGCGGCCTGGCCTATGCATCGCTCGCGGACCTGGTCTGGTGCGAGACCTCGGTGCCTGACCTGGGCCAGGCGAAGCTCTTCGCCGAGGCGATCCACAAGGAATTCCCGGGCAAGCTGCTGGCCTACAACTGTTCGCCGTCGTTCAACTGGAAGCGCCATCTCGACGACGCGACGATCGCGAAGTTCCAGCGCGAGCTGGGCGCGATGGGCTACAAGTTCCAGTTCATCACCCTGGCCGGTTTCCACGCCTTGAACTACAGCATGTTCACGCTTGCGAAGGGCTATCGTGAATCGCAGATGTCCGCCTACGTGGAACTGCAGGAAGCGGAGTTCGGCAGCGAGAAAGACGGCTATACGGCGACCAAGCACCAGCGGGAGGTGGGCGCCGGATATTTCGATGCCGTCACGCAGACGGTCACCGCCGGTAAATCCTCGATCACAGCACTGGCCGGTTCGACCGAGGAAGAGCAGTTCGAGAAGACCGGCTGATCTTTCGTCTGCTGCATCAGGACAAGGCCCCGGCGGCGCGGCTGCCGGGGCCTTGTTCGTGGCCGTGACCGGCGCCGAGGTTGAGTCGCCTCTGGGGCGCTGGGATAATGGCGCCTCGAGTCCGGCCGGCACGCCGGTCCTGCAGCATTTCTCCTTGCGGAACCAATCAATGCATTACGACCACATCAGCCTGCCGGATGACGGCGAGCCCGTCACCGCGAACCCCGATTTCACGCTGAACGTCCCGGCGCGGCCGATCGTTCCGTTCATCGAGGGCGACGGCATCGGCCTGGACGTCATGCCGGTGGCGCGCAAGGTGGTCGATGCCGCGGTGGAACAGGCGTATGGTGACGCGCGCGCGATCGCCTGGATGGAGGTTTACGCGGGCCAGAACGCCACCCGCCTGTACGGCGGCAGCCAGTTCCTGCCCGAGGAGACGCTCGACGCCCTGGAGCGCTTCGTGGTCTCGATCAAGGGTCCGCTCGCAACCCCGGTCGGCGGCGGCTTCCGCTCGCTGAACGTCTCGATCCGCCAGCGCCTCGACCTCTACGCCTGCGTCCGTCCGATCCGTTATTTTCCCGGCGTGCAGACACCGATGAAGGACTCCGGCCAGGTCGCGATGACGGTATTCCGCGAGAACACCGAGGATATCTACGCCGGGATCGAGTGGCCGGCCGGGTCGGCCGAGGCGCAGAAGCTGATGAAGTTCCTGCAGGACGAGCTGAACGTCCACGCGGTGCGCTTTCCGTCGAGCTCCGGGCTGGGCATCAAGCCGGTTTCGAAGGAGGGCTCACAGCGCCTCATCCGCAAGGCGATCAACTATGCCGTCGACGAGAATCGCAGCTCCGTGACGTTGGTCCACAAAGGCAACATCATGAAGTACACGGAAGGCGCGTTTCGCAACTGGGGGTACCAGCTCGCGAGGGACGAGTTCGGCGCCACGGAGCTGGGCGACGGGCCGTGGTTGTCGTTCAGGAACCCGCGCACCGGGCGCGAGATCATCGTCAAGGACGTGATCGCGGACAATTTCCTGCAGCAGATCCTGTTGAGTCCCGAAGACTACGATGTCATCGCGACCCTTAACCTGAATGGCGACTACATTTCCGATGCCCTCGCAGCCCAGGTCGGGGGCATCGGCATCGCGCCGGGCGCCAACATCGGTGATGCCGTGGCGGTGTTCGAGGCGACGCACGGCACGGCCCCAGGTTTCGCCGGCAAGGACCAGGTGAATCCGGGCTCGCTGATCCTTTCGGCGGAGATGATGCTGCGCTACCTGGGCTGGCGCGAGGCCGCGGACAACATCATCCATGGCGTCGCACGAACCATCGCGGCCAAGGAACTGACTTTCGACCTGGCCCGCCTGAGAGAGGCCATCCGCAAGCCCAAGTCCGGCGAGGCGAAGGGCTCCGTGGAAGAGGAACTGCAACGCCTGGTGCCGGGCGCGAAGCTCGTCGGGACCCGTGGGTTCGGCGAGGCAGTCATTCGTCATATGAAAGAAGTAATGTAATAACATGAACTTGCATTACTTTATTAAACTAAATAGTCAGTAAAAGTGACGCGCCAGGAATCCTGCCCGGACGCCTGGTTCGATGCCGGCTGCCAGCGTTGCCCCCGGCTTGCCGCGTTCCTCGACGAGGTCCGCGCGGCGCATCCCGACTACCATGCCGCGCCCGTACCGCCGTTTGGTCCGGCGTCCGCGAAGCTGCTCATCGTCGGCCTGGCGCCGGGGATGCACGGCGCCAATCGCACCGGGCGGCCGTTCACCGGCGATCACGCCGGCATCCTGCTCTACGAAAGCCTCCATCGACTGGGGCTGGCGAGCCGCCCGGCCTCGACGGCACGGGACGACGGCCTCGAGTTGCTCGGCTGCCGGATCAGCAACGCCGTGAAGTGCCTGCCGCCGGCCAACAAGCCGACGCCCGCGGAAGTGCGCAGCTGCCGCCGGTGGCTGGCCGCCGAGCTGTCGGAGGGACGACCAGAAGTGGTGCTCGCGCTGGGCCGAATCGCGCACGACGGCGTGCTGGATGCACTGGGCCTGCGTCGCGGCGACCACCGTTTCGCGCACGGCGCCGAGCACGCGCTTAAGGGGCACGGCCTGCTGGTCGATTCCTACCATTGCAGCCGCTATAACACCCAGACCCGGCGCCTGACCGGAGAGATGTTCATGGCGGTGTTGTCCAGGGCGGCGCGACTTGCCGGAGTCGGGAACGTTTCGTGAGCAGGCGCAAGGCCCCGCCGGCGGAGGAGAAGACCGGGGACGGCGGCTTTGATCCCCGCCCGGTGCTGCGTCGGCTCGGCCATCGCCCCGGCGTCTACCGGATGCTCGGAGAGGACGGCACGGTCCTCTACGTGGGCAAGTCGCGCGACCTCAAGAAGCGGGTTTCAAGCTATTTCCGCGGCACGCCGCGTCCCGGCAAGACCGGCTTCCTGGTGAGCCAGGTATGCGACATCGAAGTGACGGTGACGCGCACCGAGGCCGAGGCGCTGGTACTCGAAAACAGCCTGATCAAGACCCACAAGCCGCGCTTCAATGTCCTGCTCAAGGACGACAAGAGCTTCCCCTACATCCGGCTCGATACCACGCACGCCTATCCGCGGCTGTCGTTCTATCGCGGCAGCCGGCGCGTGGCCGGGCGCCTGTTCGGGCCCTATCCCAACGTTCCGGCGGTTCGCGCTACGTTGCGGGACCTGCAGCGGCTGTTCCGGATCAGGCCCTGCGAGGACAACTACTTCGCGCATCGCAGCCGGCCCTGCCTGCAATACCAGATCGAGCGTTGCTCAGGACCGTGCGTCGGCCTGATTTCAGAGGAGGACTACGCCCGCGACCTGGAGCACGCGATCCGGTTCCTGGAGGGGCGTGGCAACGAGATCAAGGCCGACCTGATGCGGCGCATGGAGGATGCGGCCGGGCGACTGGCCTTCGAAGAGGCGGCGCGCTACCGGGACCAGGTCGCGCGGCTCGCGGCGATCCAGGAATCCGCGGTGGGCGGGGAGGCCGGCGCGCTCGAGGCGGATGCGCTCGCCGTGTGCGAGCAGGGCGGGCTCTATTGCGTGGCCGCGATGTTCATTCGCGGCGGCCGCATTCTCGGTAGCCGAAGCTGGTTCCCGCGCGTGACGCCAGGCACTGAGCCCGCCGAGGTGCTGGGTGCGTTTGTTGCCCAGCACTACCTCGGTGGAAATCCGCCGGCAGAGATACTGACCGGCCTGCCGCTCGAGGACGAGGCGCTGTTGGCGAAGGCGCTGTCCGACCAGGTCGCCCGCCAGGTCGCCGTGCGGCACCGGGTCCGCGCCGTGCGTGCGCGGTGGCTGGACATGGCGGCCGAGAACGCGCGCCAGTCGCTCGAGCTCAAGATCGCCGGGACCGCCGGTTTTTCGGCCCAGTTCGCCGCGCTCGGCGAGGCGCTGGAGCTGGCAGGTCCACCGGGGCGCATCGAGTGCTTCGACGTCAGTCACACGGGAGGCGAATCGACCGTCGCCGCCTGCGTCGTGTTCACGGCCGAAGGCCCGCTGAAGTCGGATTACCGGCGCTTCAATATTGCCGGTGTTGCAGCGGGGGACGACTACGCCGCTTTGCGCCAGGCGCTCATGCGCCGCTACAGCCGGCTCAAGCGGGGCGAGGCACCCATGCCGGATCTGCTGCTGATCGACGGCGGCGCCGGCCAGCTCGCCGAGGCGCAGGCGGTGATGAACGAATTGCAACTCGACAGTGTCGAGCTGGTGGCCGTCGCAAAGGGACCGACGCGCCGCCCCGGGCTGGAGCGGCTGTTCTTGGCCGGCCGGCCGCAGCCCCTTATACTGCCGAGAAATTCAGGGGCGCTTCACCTCGTGCAGCAGGTCCGAGACGAGGCCCACCGCTTTGCCATCGCGGGCCATCGCCAGCGACGGGCCAAAGCACGCCGGGTCAGCCCGCTCGAGGGCATCGCGGGCCTCGGCCCGAAGCGCAGGCGCCAGTTGCTGAGCGAACTCGGAGGCATGCAGGGCGTCGTCTCGGCCGGCGTCGAGGATCTGGCCAAGGTGCAGGGCATCAGCCGCGGCCTGGCACAGAGCATTTACGACGCGTTACATCCCGCGGATTAGAGACATGCCAGCCAGGCTCAACCTGCCGAATACACTGACCTGGATCCGGATCATCCTGATCCCGCTGATCGTGCTGGTCTTCTACCTGCCTTATCACTGGTCCGGGCCTGTCGCCGCGATCATTTTTTCCCTGGCGGGGATCACCGACTGGCTGGACGGGTATTTTGCCCGCAAGCTGAACCAGAGTTCCGCGTTCGGCGCATTCCTCGACCCGGTGGCCGACAAGCTGATGATCTCGACGGCGCTGGTGCTGCTCGTCTCAAAGTATCCCGGCTTCGTCGTGGCGCTTCCGGCAGCCATCATCATCGGCCGCGAGATCGCCGTCTCGGCGCTGCGGGAATGGATGTCGGAGGTAGGCGGGCGCCAGCATGTCGCAGTCTCCGGAATCGGCAAGTACAAGACCACCGCGCAGATTACGGCGCTGATCATGATGCTCTGGGGAGAGAAGCTCTGGTTCATCCCCATGTACGAGATCGGCTATGCGTTCCTGCTCGCCGCGGCGCTGCTGACCCTGTGGTCCATGTGGAAGTACCTGGCCGCCGCCTGGCCGCACCTCCGCGGTTACTGAGTAGCGCGCCCGCCTGCCCGGGCGAAGCTTGACAGGCTGTCGGCAGGCCTTAGAATTGCGCGTCCTGACGCGGGAATAGCTCAGTTGGTAGAGCACAACCTTGCCAAGGTTGGGGTCGCGAGTTCGAGTCTCGTTTCCCGCTCCAGAATTCAATGACTTAGGTGAGCCGGTCCGATTTGTACTGAAAAAGTACTGAAAACGGGCGCGGAGAATTCATGTCGTGACCGTGCTCCTTGAGCCTGACGAGTGTTGGGCAAGAGCCGAAACGAAGCAAGGGCCGAGACGCACCGTCTCGGCCCTTTTCAATTTAGGGATCACCAGCGGGAACCAGGAACCAGGAACCAGGAACCTGGAGGCCGCTGCCTAACCATCGTCGGGCGATGTGCCTTCGTCCTTGAATTCGGGGATGAAACGTGGACTGCTCATACGATTCCTCCTAAGCTCGGATCATAGCTCCGGAGTGTCCGCCGTACCGGGGGAAGTCCAATACCGATCTCAAGCGTGCGGTCACATGGGGCAACGGGCTGGGCGGCGCTTTCTACCCAAGACGATCGTCTGTAACATGTCCAGAGCGGCCCCATATCTACCGCAACCGAAGGCAGTCTGCGCCGCGAGGGTGGTCTAGGAGCAACCAGCAGGTCACCTGCGCTGTACGTCGTCTGCTTCTAGCACGCCAGCCGGTTTTTTTGTGCGAATCCTGCCAGGACCCGGGACTGGTTCAAATTATCTCGTCGGGACCAAGTCTGATCGGACTGGAGAATCGCGTCGTCATGAACGCATCCGCAAACATCTTCGTTTCGTCGACAGACCTGGCACGGCTCGACGCGATGTTCGACGCTCTGCCGACATCGAGCTCACCGGAGTTGGCAGCGCTTCGGGCCGAGCTCGACCGCGCCACAGTGGTCGATCCCCGCGAGCTGCCGCCGACGGTGGTGACGATGAACTCTACCGTACGATTCGTCATCGAGCCGGATGGACGGGAATTCGAGCTGACCCTTGTCTACCCGCGGGATATGGACGGACAGCCAGGCAAGATCTCGGTTATCGCACCGGTGGGAAGTGCACTGCTGGGTCTCTCGGTGGGACAGTGGCTCGACTGGCCCTTGCCCGATGGCCGAAAGACGACTGTGAGAATCATCGAGGTCACCAACCAGCCTGAAGAGGCGGGCGATTACCACAGATAACATTTTTCTTCATGGCGACGATCGCGCCAACCAGGATCACCGCCGCGGCCACAGTCGCCCAGACAATCATTCCGTCGCCGATCGGCTTCTCGGTTACCGGTCCAGCGCCGACGTGAAAGCATCCAGGTTCTCCGCCAGCTTCGAGACCGCCGACTGATCGACGGCTCTTGCCAGCATCGCGGTATGGGAGGCTTGAACGGCTGCCATAGTCTCTTCGATCAGCGCTGTGCCTGCCGCAGAGAGGCGTACTCAAACGCTTCTGCCGTCGTTGGGATTCGGTAATCGCTCGATCAACTTCCTGGCATCGAGATTCTTGAGGATCTTGGTCATCCCGCCAGAGGTCACGAACATGGTGTGAATCGGCGTGGCATATTGACCCCGTATTGGAGTGACCCCCTGGAACTGGACATCAGCCCCGAGACGGATTGACAGTGCTTGCACTATTATTCTGAGAATAGTCAGAATCTTACGAGCTTTTCCAAGACTCAGAATGAAGAACTTCAGGGAAGTTCTTTCCGGGAAGAACGAAGCTGAAGGAGCTCGGCCGCCCCGACTCCAGCATGACTCGCCAGACATCCGCATGGACGAAAATGCTGGTGTGCGCGTATCTTCCGCTGTGCTAGAGTTTCCCGCCTCCGGGACCCCCCGGGCACAGTTGGCGCGGTGGCGGAGTGGTTACGCAGCGGCCTGCAAAGCCGTCCACACCGGTTCGATTCCGGTCCGCGCCTCCAATCTCCAGGCGTCGTCGGGACTCGTCGGCGGCCCCGAACAATCGATCTCGAGCTCGACTTCGTACTCGGGGACCATCTTGCGCGTCTCCTTGTCCATCCGGTAGATCGTCGACTGGAAGCGCAGCCCGTGGTCCGTCAACTCGGCGCCCTTGCCGCCGAAGTTGTATTTGTTCTCATCTAGCGACGCGTTGAAGTTGGTCGTCCCCATGGGAATGCTCCCGTTGACCACGATGGCAATGCCATCGCCGTCGCCATCCGTCGCCGAACTCATGTGATTAGGGTCAGAGACGACTTTGAACCAGCCGTCGCCGGGCAGGTCGCTGCACACCACCGCAACCTCAAACGACCGGCCATCGATCGTGCCCGAGATGCGGCCGTTGAATTCCTCTTCGGCCGCGCTGCTTGCCACGGCGAACAGCGCTATAGCGACACCTGTCAGTTTCAATCTCATGCGGTCGACTCCTCTGGCGAAACGCGGGATCCTGCTTTCACTACTCACCCAGAATGATCCCGGCCGCATCGGGACAGGCGGCGCGCACCCGGTCGCCCACCGCAGCCGTGATTCGACCGTCAAACTCCGCCTGGCTTTCGCCGATCTGGTCGATGAATCCGCCCAGCGAACCGCGGTGGACGGCCATCGCGGAGATCGGAGCAATGCAGTTGCTCTCGCCCGATTCTATTTTTTCCATGTGATGATTGAGAAAGAGGATCATGGCGCGCACGTAACAGGCGTCGGCGGCCTGGACAGCCTCGGTGCGGTCATGCGCGTCCTTGGCCTGCTGGGCCAGGCTCACGGCAGTGCCGATCACCTGGGCGCAGGCCGAGGAAGGTGCGCGACCCTGTTCAGCCTGGGCCCAGGCGCGGTCGAGGCCGGCCTGGTAACGTTCCGCCACGGCTGGCTTGGTGCCCTCCGGCGTTGCGTCTACCTGGGTACCGCAGGCGCCGATCGGCAACAATGCCGCGATCAGGGCGACCATGGGGCGCATCGGCACCGAGTTGTTCGTGCTGGGAAGTGTACCGGGCATCGGGAGCGCTCCTCATGGGTCGCCGGGACTGGCGATGACTTATCTGGAATAAACGCATTTCGCCGCCGAAACCCGCCAACTCCGAAGCCTTGTGATACCGTTTCACACCGCGTCGCCCGGGTGGCGAAACTGGTAGACGCAAGGGACTTAAAATCCCTCGGCCGCGAGGCCATGCCGGTTCGACTCCGGCCCCGGGCACCAGATTTTCCACCAATCCACGGGCGATTCGCCCGTCGTCGATCCGCGCGTGCCTTACACGGAATCCGAGCAGATCGTGAGCGCCGCGCGTGGCAACGATGTACCCGTCTGGTACCTGCTCGCCATGGACGAGGGGCACGGTTTCGCGAAGAAGCCGAACCGGGACTACTTCCAGGGGGTGACAGTCATGTTTTTCCGCGAGTTGTTCGACGGCGCCGCGACACCCTAACTTCGCCCCAATCCGCCGGCCTTCAGGGCAGGCGCAACCAGTGGCCAGTCGGCTGAGTGTCGTTTCCCGTGCTATTTTCAGGGGAGCGAGATTTGGGGGAGGCCTGGGCTGCACCAGGCGCCTCGGGGGAAACCTGCTTGGCCGACATCTTCGTCTCTTACGCCCGTGCCGACCATGAACGCGTCGCGCCGCTAGTGGCGGCGCTGGAGGCTGAGGGCTGGTCGATCTGGTGGGATCCCGAGATATCGCCGGGCGAAGAGTTCGATGCCATGATTTCGCGCGAACTCGAGCGCGCGAAGGCCGTGCTCGCAGTCTGGACGCCCATTTCGGTCAACTCGCGCTGGGTCAGGGGGGAGGCGCGCGATGGCGCCGATCGCGGGCTGCTGGTGCCCGTCCGGCTGGATGGCGCCAGGCTGCCGATCGATTTTCGGGCGCTGCACACCATCGATCTCGACGGCTGGAACGGCGATCGCCAGGCCAAGGCTTTCATGATCGTGCGAAGCGCGCTGGCCGCGAAGCTCGACCCGGCCCGGGCGCCGGGTCGCACCGTTGCCGGGCCGCAACCGGCCCGCTATGGCGGCGGACCCAAGGCTCCGGACATGCGGCGCAGGATGGTCATCCTGTTGGTCGCAATGGCGGTGCTCGGCATGAGCGCAATGTATGCGAAGCGGTTCGTGTCTCCGCCCGCACTGGTCGACACGCACTCGCCGGGGGATGCGGCCGGGGAGTTCGTGTTGCCCTCGGACCGCTCCATTGCAGTGTTGCCGTTCGCCGACTTGAGCCCGGACGGTGACAACCGCTATTTCAGCGACGGATTGTCCGAGGCGCTGATGGATACGCTGGCGCGTATCCCAGAACTCCAGGTCGCGGCGCGAACTTCGTCGTTTGCCTACCGCGATCCCGGTCAGGATATCCGCGAGGTGGCGGCCGCACTCTCGGTCCAGTCTCTGCTGGAGGGCAGCGTGCGCAAGTCCGGCGATCAACTCAAGATCAACGCGCGGCTGGTGGACGGACGCAGTGGTCGCAGCCTCTGGACCGAAACCTTCGATGCCACCACGGAGGACGTGTTCTCCGTGCAGGAGAACATTGCCAGGGGCATCGCGGCGGCGCTGCAGATCACGCTGCTTGGCAGCGCAACACTGGTGCCGGTGACCACGCTCGATCCAACGGCGTACGAGGAGTATCTTCGCGGCCGCGCCGAGTTGCGCCGCCAGGGCACACCAGAGACCCTGGAGCGTGCATTGCAGTATTTCAGCCGGGCGCTGGAGCTGGAGCAGGGTTTCATGCCCGCCCGCGCCGGGGTTTGCACCACCCTCTGGCAGAAATATGGCATTACCAGGGACGCAACGCTCGCAGAGCAGGCCATCGATGCCTGCCGGGATGTCGAGCGTGAGGAGAATCCCCCCGCAGAGATTCTCGTTGCGCTGGCCGGACTGTACCGGGGCACAGGGCAGGTGGATCGCGCGCAAGCGCTGCTCGAGCGCGCGCTGGAAGCCAGTCCCAACGACGCCGAAGTGCATGCGGCGCTCGGCGAGACCTTGCGCGAGGCAGGCCAACTCGAGGTCGCCCGAGCTCATCATTTGCGCTCCGTGGAACTCGACCCGTCCTATTGGCGCTACCACTGGAATCTCGGCAGGGTGCTGCTGGAGATCGGGCGCCTGGAAGAGGCTGCGGCCCGCGTACGCCGGGCGATCCGCCTGCAGCCTGATAGCCCGGGACCGTATTACACTCTCGGCGGGATCTATTTCTACCAGGGTGACTACCTGCAGGCTGCGGATGCGTTCCGCCAGTCCATCAGCAGTTATCCGAACGCGATTGCCTATTCGAATGCCGGCACGCAGTATTTTTACGCGGGCGACTACGTGCAGGCCGAGGAGATGTTCCGCCAGGCAGTGGCGATGAGCCCCGCGGACTACCGTTACCACGCCTTCCTGGCCGAAGCGATCGAGCTTCAGCGGGACTCTTCCGGCGCGGACGCGCGGGTTCACTACGAACAAGCCATCCGGCTCGGCTATCAGCAGCTGGCCATCAATCCGGAAGACCATCTTTGTCGTGCGGCGGTGGCGGGCTACCTGGCCCAGATAGGCCGCCATGCAGAGGCACGCACGGAGCTGCAGGTGCTGGAGGGCATCGAACACATGGACATGCTGGTGCGGCGCTCCCTGGCAATGGCTTACCTGTTCCTCGGCGAGGCAGACCAGGCCGTGGAGCATTTCGCCGCAGCCGTGTCGGGCGGGTATCCGCCAGAGCTGTTCGAGCGGGATCCGCGGCTTGCCGTACTGGCCGGCCATCCGGAGTTCAAGCGTCTTGTGGCTGTCCGGCCGCAGGGTGACTGAGTCATCACGAGGAGAGAGACCATGCCTACGCCAACCCTGAAAAAACTGATGATCCGGATGCTGCCGCTGGCGGCGCCCCTGGTGTTCGCAGGCTGTGTAACGGGGCCTGGCGCCGTCGATATGGTGAACGTCTGCGACCAGGACTGCGCGCTCGATATCACCTTGCCGACCCAACACGGGAAACCGGAGATCCCCCCCGGCCAGGAAAAACTGCGCGTAAAAGGGGGCACCAAGGTCACGTTCGATGTGCGTGGCGGACCGGGGGGCGGTCACGGGGCTGTGCTCGTATTCGAGGACCCGGCGTTCGTAAACAAGGACGACGAACCGATTTACGTGTTGTGGTTGAAACCCGGGAAGCGGAAGTTCAAGACTATGCCGCCGCCCGCCTGTCCCGCGGCGAGCCGGCCGGGCGACCCGGAAGGCTGCAAGTACACCGTCATCGACCTGGACGACCCGCGCAGGCCGCCGCTCGACCCCTGGATCATTATTTACCAGTAGGGTCCCGAGCGCCGGGCCTTCCGGGCCCCAACTGACCGAGCGGGTCTCCGGCTCCAGCCGCCCGCGTGGTTCAGCCTGGTTTACCGTAGCCGATCGACTTCAGGGCATCGGTGACCTCGTCGAGGATGACGGGGTCATCGATGGTCG
>Ga0114946_10001307_pt1 | contig 17163 bp, 12 predicted proteins | sample WalLakDeSediment_FD_88676 | JGI IMG/M metagenome (GOLD analysis project Ga0114946, IMG submission 88676) | Lake sediment microbial communities from Walker lake, Nevada to study Microbial Dark Matter (Phase II) - Walker Lake 11/02/13 Deep Sediment | ecosystem: Environmental > Aquatic >... | reverse complement strand
TAGGCACCCCGTCCGACGCGCAGCAACTGCCCCTCGCGTGCCAGTCGCGCAAGCGACTGATCCACTGCCGCCCTGGACGCGAGATGCAGAAATTCCTTGGGCGAGATCAAGCCGCCCTCCGGGAGGGCCCGGGCGGCGGACAGGATGGCTTCGTTGAGGTGACTCATGAGGTGATCTCCTTTTGTCAGAAGTATATATACGCTTCTGACACGTTTCAAATCGCCTCGACGCCCGCGTGAACGATGTGGTTTCCTTTCGTCAAGCGACCCTTCGACCCAATCTCTTGAGTTGTCCGCTCGTAACTCGCGGATCCGTATAGTTCCGCCCGCGACCTTTGTGGACTTTTGGCGCGTTTCCGTGAGCGAGGCCGGGGATAAAAACAGTCGTGAGAACGAAGAATGTGTCTCTGGCCAGAACCACGGGCCGCTTGCCGAAGTCCGCAGGTTTTCGCAGGAGCGTTGAATCATCGTCCGAAATCAATCGAGCTGCGGACGTCTGGGCGCGCAACCTCTCTGGCCGTTTTGGGCCGGTTGCGGGCAGTGGATCCTGGTTCTGGAATTTCGTTGGTGACAGCGCGAGGCTCGGCCGGACCAGGAGGATCGGTCCATTGAGCAGGTTCGAGTCCCCTCTGGCGAACGTGGTCGCATTTCAAACGGTGAAAAGCGAGTTCGGGCGGTAGGTCGTACCATACCGCCAGGCATGGAGGTGCAAGTTCTTTGCTTGCCCGACAGGGGGAAGCACGAACGGCAAGGGTGTCGCGGGTAACTGCGAATCGTGCGGAAGCCGAAGGCAAAGCGCTGGCCTGATGAATAGGAAGCGGATAGGAGGCGGCACCGCGGGGCAAGGCGGCCATTATTGTCGAAGTCCCAAAGCGGAGCAGGGTAGCGGGCTGATGGAACTTGCGGCGCCCGATCGTGCGCTGCGTTTCACTGGATGCAGCCTGCGCGGATTCCTGACGGGATTCTGCGCAGGGCGCTGTGAGGCGCAGCCGAACCGCCCTCGGACGGCTTCGGGGATTCCCCGCCAATCGGTTACCATGACGCCGCCTTCATGAAATAGGGCTGGGGGATCGACCATGGAACTGCTGCTCGTGCTGGGCGCCATCATCGCCCTGGTGTTCTTCGTCTTCAGTATCTACAACGGGCTTGTGTTGGCCCGAAACAAGTACAAGAACGCCTTCGCGCAGATCGACGTGCAGCTGACACGGCGCCACGACCTGATTCCCAATCTGGTCGAGACCGCCAAGGGCTATATGGCCCACGAGCGCGAGACTCTGGAAGCCGTGGTGCAGGCCCGCAACGCGGCGGTCAGCGGCCTGAAGGCGGCGTCGGCCGATCCGGGTAATCCCGATGCCATGAAGGAGTTGGGCGGGGCCGAAAATCAGCTTACCCAGACCCTGGGCCGACTGTTCGCACTGTCCGAGTCCTACCCGGACCTGAAGGCCAACCAGAACATGATGCAGCTGTCCGAGGAACTCGCCAACACGGAGAACCGGGTGGCCTTCGCGCGGCAGGCCTACAACGATGCCGTGATGGCCTACAACAACAAGCGCGAGGTCGTCCCCAACAACTTCATCGCCGGCATGTTCACTTTCGGCCCGGCACAACTGCTGGAGATCGAGGACAAGGCCATGCGCGCGGCGCCGAAGGTGACCTTCGGCTGAGCCGGCGGGCCGACGGCGAGGGACTGGTGCGATGGATTTCTTCGGCGAGCAGCGCCGCGCGGTCGGTCAGTCGAAGCGCCTTGTGGCGCTGTTCGCGATCGCGGTCGCGCTGATCGTGGTCGTGGTTTCGGGCATCGTGGCCTTGGGCTGGATCGCATTCTCCAACGGCGAGGCCATGGCCCGGGGCCCGACACCCGGCAAGGTGATCCCGGTCGCGGTCATCGCAGGGCTGATCACGCTCGCGTTGATCGCGCTGGCCAGCTGGACACGAACCAGCCATCTGCGCCAGGGCGGGGGCGTGGTGGCGCAGCAACTTGGCGGCAGCCTGATCTCCCCCGACACCACCAACCCCAGTTACCGCCGGCTGCGGAACGTGGTCGAGGAAATGGCCATCGCCTCCGGCATCCCGGTGCCCGAGGTCTATGTGCTCGAACAGGAACCCGGAATCAACGCCTTTGCCGCCGGGTACACGCCTTCCGATGCGGCCATCGGCGTCACCCGCGGTTGCCTCGAGCAGTTGAATCGGGCAGAACTGCAAGGGGTGATCGCGCACGAATTCAGTCACATCCTCAATGGCGACATGCGCCTGAACATCCGCCTGGTTGGGCTGCTTTTCGGCATCCTGGTGCTCTCGATTCTGGCCCGCACCGTGATGCGCGGCGCGCGTGGCGGTCGTAACAGCCGCGGCGCGGCGCCGATCCTGATGGTGGCATTGGCGGTGGCGGTGGTCGGTGCCATCGGCGTGTTCTTCGGTCGGCTGATCAAGGCCGGGCTGTCGCGCCAGCGTGAATACCTGGCGGACGCCTCGGCCGTGCAGTTCACGCGGGACAACACCGCGGTGGCCGGTGCGTTGAAGAAGATCGCCATCACCGCACAGGGATCACAACTGACGGTGGCAGACGGCGAGGAGATCAGCCACATGCTGTTTGGCGACGGCGTCGGCTATTCCCGCCTGTTCGCAACGCATCCACCGTTGATGGAACGCATCCAGCGCCTGGATCCGGGTTTTCAACCCGAACAGCTTCGGGAACTCGCGGTCCGGTGGCAGCGGCGGCGCAAGGCAGAACAGGAAGCGAAGGAAGCGGCGGAGATGCAGGAGGCCCGGGATCGGTTCCCCGGCGGTCTCGGCTCCCTCCCCGGGACCGAAGCGCTGCCCGGCGGTGCGGTCGGTGGGGTGCTTGCGGGCGCGATCCTCTCCGGGGGTGCTGCTTCGGGTTCCACCACGTCGGCGGGGGAGGGCGGCGGCGCTGGAAGTCGCCTCCAGACGGATACGCCGGGTGCGTCAATGGCCCGGCGTGTCGCCAATCCCGGCGTCGACCACGTTCGCTACGCGGAGTTGCTCCGCGCTGAACTTCCGCAAGCGCTGGCGGATGCCGCGCACATGCACGACCATGCGATCGATCTCGTGCTGGCGGTACTGGTCGACGCCGCCGGTCGCGCCCCGGCTCCGCACCTGGAGCGCATCGCGGAGCACCGGGGGGCCGACTCGCGGGTGGCGGTCGAGGCGTTGCTGCCCCATTTCGCACGGCTGCACCCGGTGCAGCGAGCGCCGCTGCTTGCCATCGCCTTTCCCGCGCTGAAGCGCCGACCGGCGCCCGAACTGGAGGCGTTCCGCGAGCTTGTCGAGGTGCTGATCCATCTCGATGGCGAGGTCAGCCTGTTCGAGTACGCGCTGGGCCGCGATCTGGCCGTGCATCTGGAGGAAGCGCGGGATCCGTCGGGTGCGCGCGTGTTTGGCTCGATGCATCTGCACGAGGTGCAGGCCGAGGCGGCGACCGTGCTGGCAGTGCTGGCCATGCACGGCCATGACGATGAGGAATCGGCGCGCCGAGCCTACCTGAAGGGCCTGTATACGCTGCTGCCGCAGGCGTCGATGACCTTTGCGCCCCCGCAGGACTGGGTGGCGGCGCTGGACCAGGCCCTGCCCAGACTCGATCGCCTGGAGCCTGTCGCCAAGGCACTGTTGCTGGAGGCGCTCCTGGCGACGCTGCACCACGACGGACGGATCACCCCGCAGGAGTCGGAGCTGCTGCGCGCCGTTTGCGCGGCCCTACATTGCCCTTTGCCGCCGCTGTTGCCGCAGCCGGCTCCAGGGAAACGCAATTCGGTCCCGGGTGCCGCCTGACTTTCATGACCTCTGACGCGCGGCACCCCTGGGGGTGAGAGCGGGAGCAAGCTCCCGCACTTCATAAGCTGGAGTGCAGGCCGTCATCCGTCCTGGCGGCATGGGCTGCGGCACGGGCGTGGCCACGACTTTTACGTCATGGGTGGTACTCTCTGCCGGACGGCAGACGGTAGCGTCGCCTTGGAGTCGGACGACAAGGGAGTGGGGCGTGGGTTCTTTTCGCTTTCTGCATGCGGCGGACATCCACCTGGACAGCCCGCTGCGGGGGCTGACCGGGCAGGAAGGCAGCGCGGCCGAGCGGATCCGCAGCGCGACCCGGGAGGCCTTCGAAGTCATGGTCGGCCGCGCCATCGCCGAGGGCGTGGCCTTCGTCGTCATCGCCGGTGATCTGTACGACGGCGACTGGCGCGACTATCGCACCGGGCTGTTCTTTTCCGCCCAAATGGGCCGCCTGAAAGAGGCCGGCATTCCGGTCTTCGTGCTGCACGGCAACCACGACGCCCAAAGCCAGATCACGCGGAAGCTGGACCTGCCCGGCAATGTCCGCGTGTTCGGCGCGCGCGCGCCCGAGACCTTCCTGCTCGAAGACATCGGCGTCGCCCTGCACGGACAGAGCTTTTCCCAGCGCGAGATCCGCGACAACCTGGTTCCTGCCTACCCCGGGCCCGTGGTCGGGGCCTTCAACATCGGCGTGCTGCACACCGGGCTCGGTGGCATGGGGGGGCACGAGAACTACGCGCCCTGCGCGCTGGCGGACCTGGTCGCCAAGGGCTACGCGTATTGGGCGCTGGGCCACGTGCATCAGTTCCAGATTCTCCACCGCCAGCCCCACGTGGTGTTTCCCGGAAACCTGCAAGGCCGGCACATCCGCGAGACGGGGGCCAAGGGGGCCGCCCTGGTCTCGATCCAGGACGGCGAGATTGGCGAGGTCGCGATGATCTCCAGCGACGTGGTGCGCTGGTGCCTGGTGCCGGTGGCGCTCGATGCCGCCGCCAGTGTCGCGGAGGTGCTGGACCGTATCCGCGCCGGGGTGGAGGAGAGCGTGGCCGGCCAGGCTGAGGGACGCCTGCTGGCCTGTCGGGTGGTGCTGCAGGGACGGACGCCGATGCACGCGCGGCTGGTGGGGGCCGAGGAGTACCTGCTGGCCGAGGCGCGCGCGATCGCACTCGGGCTGGGTGCCGACCTGGCCTGGGTCGAACGGGTCAAGGTGGCGACGCAGCCGGTCCTTGACGTGGGCACGCTGGCCGCACGCAGCGATGCGCTGGGCGAATTGCAGCGGATGCTGGATGAGGCAGGCGGCGACCCGGACCTCCTGGCTCAGCTGGCGGAGGATCCGGGACAGATGCTGCTGCGCCTGCCGCACGAGGTGCGGGCCGATGCCGAGGAGGACTCGGTCCTGAGAGCGGCGCTGGAGGGCAACCAGCAGGCGCTGGTTGCCAGCGTGCTTCCCTACCTGACCTCGCGGCTGACCGCCGAGGAGGACTGAGGTGCGCCTGCGCCGCCTGGATCTGCTTCGTTACGGGCGTTTCACCGGTCGCTCGATCCAGCTACCCGCGAGCGCCTGCGACCTCCACATCGTCTTTGGCCCCAACGAGGCGGGGAAATCCACCGCGCTGGCGGCGATCGAGGACCTGCTGTTCGGGATCCCGGCGCAGTCGGCTTTCAATTTTCTGCACGACTACAAGGACATGCGCATCGGTGCAGTGCTGGAGAACGGCGACGCCTCATTGGAGTTCCTGCGCCGAAAGGGCAACAAGGACACCCTGCTGGGGAGTGATGACCTGGCGCTCCCGGGCGGCGAGGCCCTGCTCCACCCCTTCCTGTCCGGAGCGGACCGGCCGTTCTTCGCACGCATGTTCAGCCTGGATCACGTGCGGCTGGAAGAGGGTGGCCGTGAGATCCTGGATGCCCGCGACGAGATTGGCCAGATGCTCTTCTCGGCCGGAGCCGGAATCGGCGGTCTGCGCCAACGTCTGGCAGCGCTCGAAGCGGAGGCCGACAGCCTTTGGGGTGCGCGCAAGTCGGGCAAGCGCCAGTACACGCAAGCGCTGGAGCGCCTGGAGCAGGCGGATCGGGATCTGCGCGAGTACACGCTGACCGCGGCCCAGTGGCAGGAACGGAAATCGGCCTGCGCCTCTGCCGAGGCCGCCTGCGCGTTGGTGGAGGACGATTACGAGCGGATGCTCGTCGAGGACCGGCGGCTGGGACGGATCCGACGGGTCTATCGGGATGTGCGCAGGAAGCAGGAACTGGTGACCGCGATCGCAGCCCTGGGAACCGTCGCACCGTTGCCGGAGGCGGCAGCGCAGCAACTCGGGGAGGCAGAGCGCGGGGTCTTCGAGGCCACGACACGCATCGATACCCTGGACGGACAATTACGGCAGACGCGGGAAGAGCTCGCGGGCCTGTCCAGCGATACGGCTCTGCTGCTGCGCGGGGACGATGTGCAGCTCCTCCACGAGCGCCGCATCGAGATCCGCCGGGCGCAGAAGGATCTGCCGCGGCGCCAGGCCGAACTCGGGGCGGCGGAGGCAGAGTTGCTGGCGCTGGCCGGGGAACTCGGCTGGCAGCCGAATGACATCGACGCCGTGATCGCCGCCATTCCGTCGCGGGCCAAGCTCGGTCTGGTCCGGGCCCTGCTCACCGAGCGGGGCGAGGCAGCCTCGGGTGTGTCGGGAAGCCGTGCCGCCTTGCGGGACGCGGAGGCCGTGCGCGCGCGGCTGCGCGAGCGCCTGGAAGCGATGAGTGCGGTGCGGGAGACCGGCAGGCTGTCTGCAGTGATCCGCTCGGTGCGCGATCTGGGCGACGTCACCGGCCGGCTGCGGTCCGCCGAGGCCGAGTTCAGCGAGTCCCAACGGCGCCGCCAGCGTTTGCATGCAGCCCTGCACCCCGGCGTCGCGGCACCGGAGGCCGTCATCGGCATGCGTGTGCCGGCACGTGCGGAGGTGCAGCGCTACCGGGACCGTTTCCAGGACTGGGAGCAGCGCGAGCGCGAGCTGGGTCCCCTGGTGGCTGCGGCCGAGGAGGATCTGACCCGCACGCGCGGGGTGTTCGAGCGGTCCGTGGGCGAGGCAGGGAACATCACCGGGGAACAGTTGAAAGAGGCTCGGCGCTACCGCGATGCGCTGTGGGATCTGGTCCGCCGCCGGCACATCCTGGCGGCTCCGGTTCCGGAGGACGCCCGGCGGCGGTTCGCACGGGAGCTGGAAGACCTCGCCGCCAGCTTCGAGCCGGCGCTACGGTCGGCGGATGCGATCGCCGACCAACGCTTCGAACACGCGGAGGCGCTTGGCCGGCTGGCGGAGCTTGCACGGAGCGTCGAAGAGTGCGAGGTGTCCCTTGCTGCGCTGCGCCGCCGCGAGACATCGCTCGCCGAGGCGGGCGAGCGGCTGCGGGCGGAATGGCGGGAACTCTGGGCGGCGTTGCCATTCGAGCCGCTGGGTCCGGATCCGATGCTGCATTGGCTGGATGCGCGCGAAGAACTGGTCCAGGCGCTGGACGCGTGCGATGCCGCGTCCGCACGACAGGCGGGGCAGCGGCACGAGGAGAGGCAGGCGAAGGAACTGCTCCTGGCGGAGTTGGCGACGCAGGGGGTCCCGCGCGGGGAGGTCGAGGTCGACACCCTTCCGGTGCTGCTGGAGCGGGCGGTCGATCTGTTGCAGGGCTACGAGCAAGCGGCCCGGGAACGGCAGTCGGTGGCACAGGACCTGCGGGAGGCGGAGCTGGAGCTGGAACGGCGTCGCCGCGACCAGGCCGGGGCCGAGGCCGCGTGGGTCGAGTGGCAGGATCGCTGGCACCGGGCGGTGACCGATCTCGGCCTCGCGCCCGAGTCTGATCCCCAGGAGTTGGCGCGCCTGGTCGACACGATCGACGAACTGCGGGACCTGGCCCAGCGCATCAACGGCCTGCGGCACGACCGCATCGGCAAGATCCAGGGTGACGTCGCCGACTTCGAGCGTGTGGTGGATGCCTTCGTGAACGCGGTCGCGCCTGACCTGCGTGGCAGGGCGGCCGACGATGCCGTGGTGGTGGTCGAACGCCGCCTCGCCGATGCGCTGGAGATTCACAAGCTGCAGAAGGACCGGCAGGCCAAGATCCGCAGGCTGGAGTCGGAGATGGCGGAGCTGGACGCGACGCTGGGGGTTGCCCGCCAGGCGATCGAACGCCTGCGGGTTGCAGCGGGCGTGGAGACGGTCGAGGCGCTGCGCGAGGCCATTGCGCGTTCCGACAGGCTGCGCCGCCTGCAGGCCGACCTGGACGCTACCGTGCGCGCGCTGGAGCAGGAGGGGGACGACCTGAGTGTGGCGGAACTGGAGCAGGAATGCGCGGCCGTGGACGTGGACCGGATTGCCGCACGCCAGGACACCTTGCGCCAACGGATGGACCAGCTGCGCGAGCGGCGGGACGTGGCCGTGGAGGAACGGTCAAGGGCGCGCGCGGACTTCGATGCCATTGGCGGCGACGATGCCGCCGCACGCGCAGCCGCGGCTCGGCAGGAGGCCTTGGCCGAGTTGGGCGTCGTGGCGGAACGGTACGTGCGGGCCCGCAGTTCGGCGGTGCTGCTGAAGTGGGCGATCGACCGCTTCCGGCGGGAGAAGCAGGCTCCGCTGCTCGGGCGGGCGGGGGAGATCTTCGCCATGCTCACCCAGGGGGCGTTTAGCGCGCTGCGGGTGGAGTACGACGATCGCGACGAGCCACATCTGACCGGCCTGCGCACAGACGGGCACCCTGTGCCCGTGCCCGGCCTGAGTACCGGTACCGCTGACCAGCTGTTCCTGGCCCTGCGCGTGGCCTCGATCGAGGACTATCTGGAGCGGGCGCCCGGCCTCCCGTTCGTGGCCGACGACCTGTTCATCAACTTCGACGACCAGCGTTCCTCCGCCGGCTTCGATGTGCTCGCCGAGCTGGCGACAAAGACCCAAGTGCTGTTCTTCACCCACCACCGGCACCTGGTCGACATCGCCCGCGCGCGGCTCGGTGATCGCGTCCGCGTGGAGCACCTGGCGGAAGGTTGACTGCAAGGCCGCGGCAAGGCAAGCGCGCGGCCTTGCACTCCCTTCAGTTTCCGAAGACCTGCCGGAGCAAGTCCGTGGTGCGGGCTACGGGATCCTGACGGATCTTTTTCTCTTCCTCGGCCAGCAGGGTGAACACGCCGTCCAGGGTCTTGCCGGTCACGTATTCGTTGAGGTCCAGGTCATCCAGGGCGCTGATGCCGGGCAGGCGCGTGCCGACCTGATCGGTCAGCCCGGTGAACGCCTTGGTCACACCCGTTTCCTCCATCGAATCGGCGACGATGGGACGGAAGCTCTCGGCGATCCGATCGCCGGCCCGGCGGCGCAGGAACCGGGTGGCGCCGTCCTCGGGCCCGACCAGGATTCCGCGGGCATCCTCGATGCTCATGTCACGAACGGCCTCGATGATGATTTCCTGGGCCTCTGGAGCCGCCTTCTCGGCCGCCCGGTTCATGCTGTTCTCGAATTCATCCACCTGGCGTCCGAGGCCGACGCCCCGCAGCATCCCGCTGCCGGTTGCGAGCGGGCCGGGCATCGGGATCCGGATGTTGGGGTTGTCCTTGAAGCCACCTTCTTTGCCCGCGACCTCGATTGCGCGGCGGCTGGCAGTCTCCAGGGCCTCCTTCAGACCCGCGACCAGCTGTTCGTGTTCGGCTCCAAGCGTCGGAGCGGATTCCTCCTCGATCGGCTTGGGTGTCGCGGGCGTTCCGGGGACGGCGCCCTTGAGTCGGTCGGTCCAGCTGGCCTGGGCAATCGCTGGCAGGGAGGCCGCAAAGATCAGGCAAAGGATGGCAATGCCATATCGGGATTGAATTTTCATGGGCAGATCCCTCGTTTCATGAGCGCCTGCCGATGATACGCCACAGACGGCTGAACGGGGAGATTCCCCGAAGCGGTCGCTGCCGTGTCCTCAGCTTCATTCCTGGAGCAGGGGAGCCTCTGCCACTTCCAGGACGAGGCTGACGCGCCGATTGAGGGCCCGGTTGGCGGGAGAGTCATTGGTCGCCCGGGGACGTGTATCGGCATGGCCGGTGACCCGGAGCCGATGCTCCGGGATTCCCAGGGCGATCAATTCCCGCGCCACCGTGCTTGCCCGGATCGACGACAGCTCCCAGTTGGAAGGGAAGCGTGCCGTGTTGATCGGAACGTCGTCGGTGTGGCCTTCCACGGAGATCTCCAGCCGGTCGTCAGCGAGTGCGTCGGCCAGGTCCGCAAGCAGGTTGCGTCCGGCGCCGACGAGGTCGGCAGTGCCGGAGGGGAACAGGATGTCGTTCCCCACTTCGAGGCGAAGCTGGTGCCGGTCCAGCAGGAGTTCCAGATTCTGCCGTTCACCGTGGGCGGCCACCAGGTCCATGAAGGCCTGGAATTCGGGCGGGGTCGCCGGTGCCGCTGCGACTACCGGGGCGGGGGGTTCCGTTGTTGCCGCCGTTGTGACCGGAGCAGGCGTCGGTGCCGCCGCCATGGCGGCCGGTTCGGTCGGTTGCACGGCACCGGTAGCCGAGGTCCCGGCCAGTGAGGGGGCGGTTGCTTCGGAAGCGGGCTCCGGGTTGATCGCCGCGGCCTCGATGGGCGGCAGCGCCCTCGCGGGCGGTGCGGATAGGGCAGGTTCCGCGCTTGCATCCGGCTCGGATAGGGACGAGGTGCGCGGATCCCCAGGGGTTGCGGTTACGAGATTGCCTGCCGGTCCGGGATCTTCACCGGTTCGGGTCGCCGCCAACGGAGCCGCCGGCGCGACCGGCGTTGCCAGCGGCAGGGTCTCGCTCGCAAGGGCGGACCGGAGGCCGTCCATCTGCAGAAAGGTGGCGCCGAGCAGGGCCGCAAACAGGGTGACCAGGATCAGAAGCACGTCCAGGTAGCCCACCGTCCAACCGCCGTCACTACCGGATGACTCGTGCTCCTCGAATTCGATCCGGTCTTTCTGTACCCAGGCCGGACGGGGGGGTGGGGACGCTGGTACCCGCGCTCTCCATCCGCCTTGTCGGGCCAGTGCGTGGCTCGTCATGCACGCATTCTCTGGAGGGCAAGGGAATGTATCTGAGACGGCGGAAGGGTCGCTGCCGGCTCAGGCCGCAAGGAGTGCATCAGCTCGCCGATCAGGACCGGATGCTGACGCTCGTGCAGCATCATGATCGCGTCGCTCAGGAAGTTCATGTGCAGCAGCTGCTTGCGGGACCGGTCCTCGAGTTTCAGGGCCAACGGCCGGAATAACAGGTTCGCCAGCAACAGGCCGTACAGCGTGCTCATCAGCGCAAAGCCCATCGCCACGCCGATGTACTCCAGTCCGGACTGACCGAGGTCGCCCAGCAGCGCGACCAGGCCCAGCAGGGTGCCGAGCATGCCGAAGGCAGGAGCAAAGGTGGCCATGGTGCGCAGGATGCGGATGTCCTTGCTGGCTCGTTCCTTCTGCTGGCGCATGCGCCACTGCAGCATCCGACCGAGTTCATCGCCATTGTGGGGGTCCAGTGCCAGCCGTGTGCCACCGCGCAGAAAGGGGTCCCCGATCGTCATGGCCGTCCGTTCGGCACCGCGAATGTCTCCGCGCCGATAGCGGTCAGCGACGTGCAGGAAGGTCTTGTGGTCGCCGGAGTCCGTCTCTTCCTGTTCCTTGAACAGGGCCGGCACCCGCCGCAGCAGATTCAGCACCGGACGCGGCGAATGCCCAATTACCGAGGCCAGCAGCGTGCCGCCGAGCACCAGGATCAATCCGGGCAGGTTGATGCCGGCCAGCCCGAGTTTCACCGCCAGCAGCACCGCGACCGCAACCGCGCCCAGTGCCGAAAGTACGAAATAGAGTTTTCCGCGCATGGTGACTCCCGCATGTATCGTCTCCAGTCCGGGACCATGCAGGGTGTGTGCCAGCGGCGGGTTTGGCCGCCGAATGCCGATGTTCGGGGAGCATGCGACCCGAACGTTGCCGGCGGCGGCAAGGCCGGACGGCAGGATATTGCCGCCCGGCCTGGCGGATCAGGGGTGCTCAGGCGACCGAAGGCAGTCCCGATAGCGCCATCGCGATCTCGCCGTCGTCGTATTCCAGATCCATCAACTTGCCGTCGAGGTAATCGCGGTAGGCCTGCATGTCGAAATTGCCGTGGCCGCAGAGGTTGAACAGGATCGTGCGACTCACGCCTTCTTCCTTGCAGCGCAGGGCCTCGTCGATCGCCGCGCGCACCCCGTGGTTGGCCTCGGGCGCCGGGATGATGCCCTCGGCCTTGGCGAACTGCAGCCCCGCCTCGAAGCACTGCACCTGCTGGTAGGCACGCGGGTTCACCAGCCCGAGGTCGGTCACCTGCGAAACCAGCGGCGCCATGCCGTGGTAGCGCAGACCGCCCGCGTGGAAACCCGGCGGCACATAGGTCGAGCCCAGCGTGTGCATCTTGACCAGCGGCGTCAGGTGGGCGGTATCGCCGAAGTCGTAGGCATATCTGCCGCGCGTCAGGGAAGGGCACGCGGAGGGTTCGACGGCGATCAGTTCGATCTGCCTGCCGCCGCGCAGCTGCTCGCCGAGGAACGGGAAGGTGATCCCGGCGAAGTTGCTGCCGCCCCCGGTGGGTGCGATGACCACGTCGGGATAGTCGCCTGCGAGATCGAACTGTTTCATGGCCTCCAGGCCGATCACGGTCTGGTGCAGCATCACGTGGTTCAGGACACTGCCCAGCGCATACTTGGTGTCATCGCGCTGCACCGCGCGTTCCACCGCCTCGCTGATCGCGATGCCCAGACTGCCGGTGCTGTCCGGGTGTTCCGCCAGGACCGCGCGTCCGGCCGCGGTGAGTTCGGAGGGGCTGGCGATGCAGGTGGCGCCGAAGGTCTCCATGAACGAGCGCCGGTACGGCTTCTGCTGGAAGCTGACCTTGACCATGAAGACCTCGATCTCCAGGCCGAAGAACGCGCCGGCGATCGACAGGGCCGACCCCCACTGGCCGGCCCCCGTCTCCGTGGTGATGCGCTTGATGCCCTCCTGCTTGTTGTAGAAGGCCTGCGCGATGGCGGTGTTCGGCTTGTGCGAGCCGGCCGGGCTGACGCCCTCGTACTTGTAGTAGATGCGCGCGGGGGTATCGAGCATCTTCTCCAGCCGCCGGGCGCGATAGAGGGGCGAGGGACGCCATTGGCGGTAGATGTCCCGGACCGGACCTGGGATCTCGATCTCGCGTTCCCGGCTGACTTCCTGCTCGATCACGGCCATCGGGAAGATCGGCGCGAGGTCGTCGGGAGTGACGGGCTGGTGGGTGCCGGGATGCAGTACCGGCGGCGGCGGGACGGGGAGGTCCGCCACGATGTTGTACCAGTGCCGCGGGAGGTCTCGTTCGTCGAGGACGTACTTCACGGAGTCGGTCATGGCTTCAGGTTTCTCCTGGGAAAGTCTTTTCTCTCGAGGTCTGGCAGGCACTTTCGTCCCTGACGTCGGCTCATTGCGGATTGCATCCGGGGAACGGCTTAGGCACGCGGCTACTGGCGCCGTTTCGGCGCCAAGGGATCTTAGGATAACCCTTTGGCGGCGACAATTGCGCCCCGCCGCCCGGTGCCGGATACTCGTCGCAGCGTCCTCAATCCGGTACTCCCATGTCACTGCGCACTACCGTTCTGGCTGTCGTTGCCACAACCTCGTGGTTGCGGTGCCGCTGACCGCGGGTGCCGGGCCATCCGGCTTTTCGATCACGCCGATGGCGGGTTACCGGGGTGGCGGCGGATTCGACGACGCGGACAGCGGCCGCAGCCTGGACATCAACGGCGGCGCCGCCGGGTCGCTGGTGCTGAATCTGGAGGAATCCAGCGATCGTTGGTACGAGTTGATCTACAGCCGGCAGGAGACCAGCCTCCAGGGCGCCGATCTGGACCTGACGGTGCAGTACCTGCACCTGGGCGGCATGGCAGCGTGGCCCCAGAACGGATTTTCAAGCTATCTCGCGGCCGGGGTGGGTGCCACCTGGCTCCGGGCCGGCGGCGGCGGTTCAGGCAGCGACGCTCGTCCGTCCTTCTCGATCGGACTGGGTGTTCTGATCCCCCTTTCGGGGCGCGTGGAGGTCCGCCTTGAGAGCCGGGCGTATCTGACCCTTACCGATGGCGACCGCGAGTTTTTCTGTGCATCCGGACCCGAGGGTGGCGTTTGCCGGGTACGCTACGACGGGGATGTGCTCACCCAGATCGACGCGATGGCGGGCCTGGCCTTCCGTTTCTAGATCGGCACGTCTAGATCGGCACGGGCCGTAACGGACCATGGACGCCGGTATCGGACGACCGATCGGTGAAGCCCCCGCCTCTTGGGGGCAGGCAAGAAAAAGCCCCGGACAGTGCCGGGGCACGCTGCCTTTCGGGCAGGCAGGCATTCTATGAATATGCCGATAGGAAGCTCGCCCGGTCGGTTAATTGCGGACGCGGACCCTCAAGGAATTCGCGATGAATCGCGTGAGGATTCAGCACCTGATTGGCCAGGTATTCCTTCAGGCCGGCGAAGTCGGTGGCATCCATTGAGAGGAACTTGATTCCACAGCCTGCGTCGTTCTCATAAACGGCCCATCCCTCGATCGTGATCGAGAATGCATTCGTTCCGGCGGTGAACAGATTCAGTGTGCATCGCCGATTGGTGCACCCGTTGAGCGCGTGCCTGAACAGACCGCCGTTCAGGCTGATGTCCCGGGTTTCCGTCGGATGATATTGCCTGCCGTCCAGACTCAAGTGTCCCAGAAGTCTTAGCGGCAAGCGCATGTTTTTTCTTTTCTCCATCGCGTTCTCCTCCAGAGTTTCTTAATATTGTTACATTCCAACTCCCTTATAATCATGGGTTTAGCCGCATCGGCTCTTAGATGATAACCTCTGTCTTTCACTGGAGTCAATCTCCCGGCAGTCTCGACTTATGATTATGAGACAGCGGTGAGAGATCGGCTTTTCATGCCGGTTTTGAGGACCACTGGCTCCCGCGAGCGAGGAGGCGGGTATCTACATGGACCCTGAGTGGACAGCCGGGCGTCATGCGGCCAGCGCAAGGCTGGAAGAGCGCGGCGTCATCCCCCGGCGGTGCAGGTTGGGGTTCGCTGCGTTCAGGGCGGCAATGGCGGATGGTGGTCTTCGGCCTTTTCCATCCTGGCGGGGTTGGCGCAGGATTTGGGCCCGCTTTCAGGTCGTTAGTTGGTGCCGAGACGGCTGGGGATCTGAAACGGGATGCCGCCGGTCACAGAGGTGGGTCCTCAACCCGCCGGGAAGCGGAGGCCGTCACCACAGGACGCTCGGAGTGCGCTACCGGCAACCCCGCGGCCTTCCATTCCGGGAACCCGTCCTCCATGCGCCGTGCCCTGAATCCACGTTCTCGCAGACGTTCGACCGCCTTGTAAGCAAGCACACAGTAGGGTCCACGACAGTAGGCGATGATCTCGCGGTCGCGGGGGAGTTCCTTGATATGTCTGTCCAGTTCCGCGACCGGCACGTTGATCGCACCCTTGACGTGACCGGCGGCAAATTCATTGCTCGGCCGCACATCGATCACCGTGACCGCGCCGCTGCGCGCGAGCCTGCGCAGTTCCCGATGATCCACCGGCAGAACGCTGTCGCGGCGTGCGAAGACCTGGCGTACGATGCGATCAACGTCAGCCAACTGGGCCTCGGCGACGCGCCGGATGCCAGCGACGATTCCGGTGACTTCCTTTTCGTCCGTCAGTCGATAGATCATCTGGATGCCGTCGCGGCGTGACGAGACCAGACCGCCGTCGCGAAGCACTTGCAGGTGATGTGAGGTATTGGCCATCGGGATTTCGATGGCGCGGGCAAGCTCGTCCACACTGCGCTCGCCCTGGGCCAGAGCCTCCAGCAATTCCATACGTACCGGGCTGGCAAGCGCCTTCGCCACTCGCGCGAAATGGGCGAAGAGTTCGTTCTTTGCTGAAACAGTATTCTTGTTCATGGGTACCAGGCTCGCGTCACATTGGCTGGGGCAGCTTCATCTTAGCCTCTCCGTCCGTGTGGAGTGACTCCCCGCCGCATCGGTGTGCGCTTCGGGTCGGCGGTTGATGGGATAGCTGTCAGCCGGACCGATCCAGGGCTGCACCAGCATCCTGTCCAGGCGTTCCCACGAGGGCTCCCGGAACAGGTTGATTCCGATGGTCATGTTTTCATGGCCATCCTGCGGCTGGGCGCGATAGGTGCCGAGCAGCCGGTCCCAGAGCGAGAGGTTGAAGCCGAAATTGGAGTTGGTCTCGTGCGGATACCAGGAGTGGTGCACGCGGTGGAAGTCCGGCGTCACGATGAACCATCGAAGCACGCGGTCGAGACGGATCGGAATGCGCACGTTCGAATGGTTGAACAGCGCCAGCGAGCTCAGGATGATTTCGAAGATCAGCACTGCGACGGCCGGCGCACCGATCATCACGATCACGCCGGCCTTGATCGCAAGCGACAGCAGGATCTCGATTGGGTGGAAGCGCAGGCCCGTGGTCAAGTCGAAGTCCAGATCGGCGTGGTGCATCCGATGCAGCCGCCACAGCGCCGGGACCGCGTGGAACATCACGTGCTGTGCCCAGATCGCGAAGTCGAGAACCACCAGCGCGATCAGCACCGTGAGCCAGAAGGGCAGGTCGAGCACCTGCAGCAGGCCCCAGCCCTGGTTTTCCACGAACAAGGCGAGGCCGACCACGCCGGCTGGAACGATCAGGCGCGCGAGCACCGTGTTGATGATCACGATGCCCCAGTTGTTGGCCCACCGATAGGCCTTGCCGATCGTCAGGGCCCGCCGGGGCGCGAGGATCTCCCAGACGGCCATGATGCCAATCGCGCCGAACAGGAATGCCAGGCGCACCACCGGCTCCTGCTGCAATAACCACTCGATCACACGGTGACTCCCAGTCCATTCTCGGGTCGAAGGGGTCTGCGTACGCGGCAATCGTCCGGTCGCGCCTGAAACACCTTGGACAAAAACGAAAAAACGATTATTTGACTATAGACATGAAGGCCGCAACGATCAAACGCGGATCACCAGGTCGCCATTCGGACGCTCGTGGCGGGCGATGCCAGCCGCGGTCAGTCGTTCTTCGTCTGGGCCATCGGCGAGGGGCGCGATGTCGCCCGGCATATCGATATGTGGCTGATGGGGAAACCCCGGCTGCCGCCCGGCTTCTAACCCGCGCGTTCGAGAAGGCTCAAGGCCACGGACTCCGCCACTTCGATGCCGTCGACCGCCGCCGACAGGATACCGCCAGCGTAGCCTGCGCCTTCGCCCGCCGGATACAGGCCGCGGGTATTCAGGCTCTGGTGGTCCGGGCCCCGGGTGATGCGAATCGGGGCCGAGGTGCGCGTCTCGACTCCGGTCAGGACCGCATCGTCCATCGCGAAGCCGCGGATCTTCCGGTCGAAGGCGGGCAGGGCCTCGCGGATGGCGG
>Ga0114946_10001306_pt1 | contig 17166 bp, 13 predicted proteins | sample WalLakDeSediment_FD_88676 | JGI IMG/M metagenome (GOLD analysis project Ga0114946, IMG submission 88676) | Lake sediment microbial communities from Walker lake, Nevada to study Microbial Dark Matter (Phase II) - Walker Lake 11/02/13 Deep Sediment | ecosystem: Environmental > Aquatic >... | reverse complement strand
TCCTGTCCCCGGTTACCTCATTGATCACATCTGTTTCAAGGATTTGTGGGTATGATTTAATAAATATAACCAGTAATATGATGAGGACAGATGCTTTTTGCATGGTATGATGATTCGGATTTCACTTGTAAAAATATAAAAAATCAAGGCTTTATATTATCCATGACAGGAAAATCCAAAAAATGGAAATTGTTAATAAAATCCTCTTGATTTTTCACATGTTTGGTTATATATTTGAATTGTATTTGTGAGTTGTTGCCCCCCATTTTGTCAACACTCACGTTATCATCATAATAACCCAAATCATGAAATCAATTCCATTGATTTCCCTTTTGTTGTTATTGTTTATTCTGTCGGCCTCATCCCAGAAGTCAGACGTTCAATTGACGTTTACGGCGGTCGATAATGAAAATCCCGTGATACTTGACAGCGTAAGGGTGATTAACCGGACAAATGGAGGCGATACTTTACTGCATTGGCCTGATACGATCCTGTTGTTATCCTACAAAAATCAGCCGGAATACGAATTGGGAGAGGAACTGTTCCAGGTTTTCCGATGTTACCCTAACCCGGTGAAGCAAAGCACTACTGTCTCCATTTATGTTCCGAAAAACAATCGTGTGAACATCCTGGTTTCCGATATCAATGGTAAATTGGTGATCAGCACATGGTATCATCTTGAAAAGGGGTATCATTCATTCCGTTTCACGCCCGGCAGCGCTGACCTGTATTTTTTCACCGCACAATACATGTGGGAGAGTTCCAGTGTGAAAATTTTGCAGCCATTTCCCGGAAGCAACCCTTCGGCTTCACTGCATTACCTGGGTCATCATATCCATGAAAAGCTCCTGGAAAATATCAATATCGGGCAGGTTTTTTCATTCAGACCGGGGGATGAGTTGCTATTCACCGGATACAGCGGCTATCAGAAAGCAGATATTCCGGATAAACCCGAGGATGACCGGACATATATCTTTGAATTCTCGGGGAAAACCCACTGACGACTACATTACAGGCTGGTTAGTCCCTGTTATTACTGTACAGGCTGGAGTATCCTTTCATGATACCCCTTGTAGATGTGGCGATAAAGGAAAGGATTTCGTCACGTTCCGGTGTGGCAGGCACGTCGGCTTCGATAATGCTGATGGCCTGAGAGACATTATAATTCTTGAGGTAAATGATCCGGTAAATTTCCTGGATATGGTTTATCTGCTCGGTAGTAAATCCCCTGCGCCGCAGGCCGATGGAATTGACGCCTACATATGACAGCGGTTCCCTTGCCGCTTTGGTATAAGGAGGAATGTCTTTTCTGGCCATTCCGCCACCGGAGATCATTGAGTGGGCGCCGATTTTTACGAATTGGTGCACAGCGGCCAGTCCGCCGACAATCGCCCAGTCGTGGATCTCGATATGCCCGGCCAGCGTGGCGGCATTGGCCAAAATTACATTATTGCCGATCACACAATCATGCGCCACATGAACATAAGCCATCAGCAGGCAGTTGTTTCCGATGACCGTTTTATAGCTGGCTTTGGTTCCCCGGTTTACCGTTACGAACTCCCTTATGGTGGTGTTGTTCCCGATGTGGACGGTTGTCTCCTCCCCGTCGAATTTCAGGTCCTGTGGAATAGCGGAGATAACCGCTCCCGGAAAAACCCTGCAGTTTTTTCCGATCCGCGCCCCTTCCATAATCGTGGCATGGTGCCCGATCCAGGTGCCTTCTTCTATTTCAACATTCTTTTCAATGGTGACGAATGGGTCGATAATGACATTATTGGCTACTTTGGCCTGTGGGTGGACATAAGCTAAAGGCTGGATCATTTCTTCGGGTTTGCTAGGTTATTGGTTCCTTTTTCCACGATGGAAGCCATCATTTCCGCTTCCATCACAACTTTATTTCCAACGTAGGCAACCCCTTTCATATTGCAAATGCCTCTTCTTATCGGGCTGGTTATATGAAGGTCAAAGATCAGCGTGTCGCCTGGCACGACTCTTTGCCGGAATTTAACCTGGTCGATCTTCAGGAAAAGGGTGGTGTAATCCTGTGGATTTTCGACAGTGCTGAGAACAAGCACTCCACCTGCCTGTGCCATGGCTTCAATCTGCAGGACACCGGGCATGACTGGTTCGTCGGGAAAATGGCCGACGAAAAACGGCTCGTTCATGGTGACGTTCTTTACACCGACGACTCTGGTTTCTGACATTTCAATGATCTTGTCGATCAGTAGAAAAGGCGGTCGGTGTGGCAGGATATTCTTGATCTGGTTGATATCCATCACCGGGGGCTTATTCGGATCGTATGTAGGGCCCTGGTTCATTTTATTATCCTTTATAAGTTGTTGTTTAATAAGTCTGGTCAATTGGGCATTTACCTTGTGTCCCGGACGGCGGGCGATAATATGCGCTTTAAGGGGCTTGCCCAAAAGGGAAAGGTCGCCCACTAAATCCAGTAGCTTATGCCTGGCAGGTTCGTTGTCGAAATTGAGCTTAAGGTTATTGAGTATACCCTCTTTGAGAACTTTTACGGATGGCTTGTGAAATACCCCGGCTAGCCGGTCCAGCTCATCCTGTGTTACGGCTTTGTTGACAAAAACAATCGCATTGTTCAGGTCGCCTCCCCGGATCAGGTTGTTATTCAGCAGGTATTCCAGTTCATGAAGAAATACAAAGGTTCTGCATGAAGCGATCTCATTCCTGAAATCATGCATGTTCTCCAGGATGGCGTATTGTGTTCCCAATACCTTGGTCTCGAAATTGATCATGGCGGTTACCTTAAATCTCGGGTAAGGCATGGCCACCATCTCTACTTTATTTTCAGGCTCTTCGTAGTAAACCGGTGTGTGTAATTCGGCATATTCCCTGAACGCCGGTTGTTCGACCACTCCCGTTTTTTCCAGAGCCTCGGTAAAAAGCCGGGCGCTGCCGTCCATGATCGGTGTTTCGGCCTGGTTGACCTCGATCCGGATATTATCTATATCCATTCCTGCTATCGCCGCCAGCACATGTTCGACCGTCTTTACCGTGGCGCCACCGGAGGCAATGCTGGTTCCCCTGGCCGTATCCACCAAATTGTCGATCAGCGCAGGGATTTCAGGATGGCCTTCCAGGTCAGTCCTGACAAACCTTTTACCATAACCTGCCGGCGCCGGGTGAAAAGTGAGTATAACCTCTGCTCCGGTATGCAGCCCTACCCCCGAAAGGCTGATGGAATTCTTTATTGTTTTTTGATTTTCAGGCATAACACGAAGCAAAGATAAGAAATTACACGATGCAAGCGAAATCAATGCTTAGGTAAAGGTGAGCGGTTCGCGGCAGGAAACAGGACATTCAGCCTTTAGTCTTTTGTCTTCATCAACCTTTCAATCTCGTCGAGCCTTTTTACAATCTCCGGAAGATTCTTGAAATGAATAATCGCTCTCCGGAAGGTGGAAATGTCAATGGCAGGCGAACCCAGCAAGATAGCCCCGTCTTTTATACTGCCTGATACACCTGCCTGTGCACCGATCTTGACATCATCACCGATGGTCAGGTGGCCGGCCATGCCGACCTGTCCGGCGATCATGCAATTTCTGCCAACTTTTGTCGAACCGGAAATGCCTGTCTGGGCTGCAATAACGGTGTTTTCCCCGATTTCAACATTATGTGCCACCTGGATAAGATTGTCCAGTTTAGCCCCTTTGCGAATAATTGTAGAGCCTAGTGTCGCCCTGTCGATAGTGGTGTTCGAACCAATCTCCACATTATCTTCGATCACCACGTTGCCGATCTGGGCCACTTTTTTGTAATTCTTATCCTGCTGCGGGGCGAAACCGAAACCGTCGGCGCCGATCACCACGCCGCCATGGAGGGTGCAATGCTTACCGATCCTGTTGTCAGAATATATGATCACGCCCGGATATATAATGGTTTCCTCACCGATTTGCACATTGTCGCCCAGGTAGACCTGAGGAAATATCTTCGCCTTATCCCCAATCACTGCATTTTCACCCACAAATGCGTACTCGCCGATGTATACATCCTGTCCTATTTTTGCCGAAGGGGAGATGAAGGCAAGTGAAGAGACACCCTTTTTTTCATTTTTGATCTGGTTGTATAATTCCAGTAACCTTGCGAATGCTGAGTAGGCATCTTTTACCCGGATCAAGGTGGCATTGACGGGATGTTCCGGAACAAAATCTTCATTGACGATCACGATAGATGCCCTGGTGGTATAGATAAATGGTGTGTATTTCGGGTTGGCCAGAAAGGAAAGTGAACCGGCTTCGGCGTCTTCAATCTTGGCCAGTCTGCTGATTTTTACTTCCGGGTTTCCCTCAACTGACCCTGCCAGGACATCTGTAATTTGACGGGCTGAGAACTCCATGCTTGGTGATTGGATTGTATCGAATTGTAAGTACGCGGCTAAATTATCAAAATTATTCAAGCGATCGAAACGGCTCAGGTCACTTTTTTCAAATACTTGAGCTTCTTTGGATAACCCAGTACGTGTTTAACATCCGGTTCGGTCAAGATCGTCAGGTTAAACAGGCCCGATGCCTTTGTCAGATCCATGATTTCTCCACTTTTCAGTAGTATCCCGATCCGGTTGTCGAACGGGTCATAGGCATAACTGGAGGTGACATCGGTGAAAAGGAAATAATCAATTTCATCGGGAGCAACAGGATACTCCTGAAGCATCAATTGCCTGAGGTGATCGACATACTGGCTTTCAAATGGTTCCGGCTGTATTTCGACACGATAGAGTTCGCGATGGGTCAACCACTGGCTCAAAGTGGATAAAATAAAATCGGGGTGGTTTGCCCAGGTCTTGACCGATGTGAAAACATCGAAATCATCGATGCGGGCAAAATGTTGGAGGACGTCCGGATCTGCCAGGAATGATTCCTTGTTAATGCTGTGTTCGAGAAAAAATAAGAGGGATGGCGTCCCAAAAAGTTTTTCCCCGTTTCCAGCCAGGAACCGGGCCCTCCGCAGAATTCTGATCAGCAGCGCTTCGGCCGAGAGCACCGTTTTGTGCAAATATACCTGCCAGTACATCAGCCGCCGGGCAAAAATGAAATTTTCCAGGGAATACATACCCTTGGCATCGATGCCGATGCCGTCCCCCAGAACATTCATCGTCTTGATGATCCGGTCGTTGTTCACGATCCCTTCCGCCACACCGCAAAAGAAACTGTCGCGTTTGAGATAGTCCAGCCGGTCGACATCCAGCTGGCCTGACACCAGGTGATGGAGGAACTTTTTCGGGTAATCATTCTGAAAGATATCAATGGCTGTCTCAATTCCTCCATCTAGATCAAGATTGAGCCTTTGCATGAAAAGCAGGGATATTCCTTCATGGTTTATCCCGTCGACGATGCTGTTTTCCAGTGCATGGGAAAACGGGCCGTGCCCGACATCATGCAATAAGGCTGCCACCTCCGCCATTTCAATCTCATGCCTTGAAATGTCATATCCTTTCGTCACGAGTGAATTCAGGGCTTCGGTCATCAGGTGCATCGCTCCCAGGGAATGCTGAAAGCGGGTGTGCAAGGCGCCGGGATATACCAGATGGCTCAGACCCAGTTGCTTGATCCTTCTAAGCCGCTGAAAATAAGGATGCTCGATGATCCGGAATGCCGTTTCGGAGGGAATCGTAATGAATCCATACACCGGGTCATTGAACATTTTTAACTTCGGAAGGCTTGGCTGTTGCCCCATCTTGAAGTAATTTTGTAATTAAATAGTCGCCCTGATACAATAAAAGCGGTTAAATTCCTTTTCTTTAGAGCAAAAGTAGTGCATTCATATTATAAACAGACGAATAAATGGATAAGATAAAGATTCTTTGGGTGGATGATGAGATTGAAATGCTGAAACCCCATATCCTTTTTCTTGAACAGAAGGGGTATGATGTGGATACTTCCAATAATGGCGATGACGGCCTGGAGATGATCATGAACAATGTTTACGATATTATTTTCCTGGATGAAAATATGCCCGGCCTCACCGGTATTGAAACACTGGAGCAGATTAAAGCAAAATACCCGAACCTTCCTGTTGTGATGATCACCAAAAGTGAAGAAGAGTCGATTATGGAGGACGCCATCGGCTCCAATATTGCCGATTTTTTGATCAAGCCGGTGAAACCCAATCAGATCTTGCTGAGCCTGAAGAAGAATCTTGAAAATAAAAAGCTGGTCAGCGAAAAAACAACCTTTTCATACCAGCAGGAGTTCAGAAATATCAGCTTTGAAATATCCAATAACCCCGACTACATGGGATGGCTGGACATATACCGGAAACTGACGCGGTGGGAACTTGAGCTGGAGAAATCGAATGACGAAAGCATACTGGAGATAATGCAATTTCAGAAGAGCGAAGCCAACCAGGTTTTTTCCAGGTTTATCGAAAACAATTACCTGGACTGGGTTGGCGGGCGGTCAAAATCATATCCGGTAATGTCCCCTAATCTACTGAAAGAGAAGGTTTTTCCGTTATTAGACGACAACCAGTCGTTATTTTTAATCGTAATCGATAATTTGCGATATGATCAATGGAAAGCCGTGCAACCTGTTGTGGAAGAGTTTTTCAGGGTGGAACAGGAAGATCTGTACTACAGCATCTTGCCAACCACCACGCAATACGCGAGGAATGCGCTTTTTGCCGGCCTGATGCCGCTGGAGATAGCAAGAAAATACCCGAAATACTGGAAAGGGGAAGAAGAGGAGGGGAGCAAAAATCAATTCGAGAATGAACTTCTGGGTGAATATCTGAAGAGATATGGCCGGGATGTCAGGTATTCCTATAACAAAATTCTGAATCTCAATGCCGGTCGAAAACTGGTTGATAGCATCCCGAATCTGTTGAATTATAAGCTTTCAGTGATCGTATATAATTTCGTAGATATGTTATCGCATGCCCGGACGGAAATGGAAATCATACGGGAACTGGCCAATGATGAAAAAGCCTATCGTTCGCTTATGGTTTCCTGGTTCAAAAATTCCTCTTTGCTGGATATTATCCGGTACCTGGCAGGGAAAAAGGTTAACATCGTGATCACCACGGATCATGGATCGGTACGTTCCCAGGATCCGGTGAAGGTGGTGGGCGATCGCAACACAACTACAAATTTACGGTATAAAACGGGCAAGAGCCTCAACTACAACCCCCGTGAAGTATTTGAGGTCAGGAATCCGCATGATGCTTTCCTTCCCAGGACAAATGTGAGTTCCAATTATATCTTCTGTCGGAAGAATGATTTCTTTGCGTATCCCAACAACTACAATTACTACGTTAATTACTACCGTAATACTTTCCAGCACGGTGGTGTTTCGCTGGAGGAAATGCTGGTACCGGTGGCATATCTGCGGGCCAGGTAAACCTCTCGATATCACTTGCAAAATTCATGAAGATATCTTACCTTTGATCTTTCGCTTAACCCCGATGGATCAGATTGTATTTCAGAACGCTTCCCTACAGGATTTGCCTGGTGTTTCACGACAGGTCCTGGAAATGTTTCCGGATGACCGCATTTTTGCCTTTTTGGGCAACCTGGGGGCCGGAAAGACTACCCTGATCAAAGCTTTCTGTGAATCCCTTGAAGTTTCCGACGAGGTGACCAGCCCTTCTTTCGCCATTGTCAATGAATATCGGTGTAAAACCGGTGAATTGATCTATCACTTTGATTTTTATAGAATTAAAAAGTTGGAGGAGGTGCTTGACATCGGTTATGAGGAGTATCTTTACAGCGGATGGTATTGTTTCCTGGAATGGGCGGATAAAATGGAAGCGCTTCTGCCGGGGTCCTGTATATTTATTTCAGTGGTTAAGAACGACTCGGATGACGGCAGGAAAATCCTTGCCCGGAAGAAAACGACAGATTAAATGAAATAACAGATGAATCAAGGCCAGAAGAATTATATGCAGTTTTCGCATTCCGACGGGTTGATGCCCAAGGAAGAAATGCTGGAAGTAAAGCGCGGCAGGAGCCGGCTTACCATTGGCATACCCCGGGAAACATCGCACCAGGAGCGCCGGTTGGGGTTGGTGCCCGAAGCAGTTCATTTGCTTGTTCAGAACGGCCATACGGTCATTATCGAAGCTGAAGCGGGAACCGGGGCCAGGTTTAAGGATAATGATTACAGCGAAGCCGGGGCGCAGGTAGTTTATTCTGCACCGGAAGTCTACCAGGCCGATATCATCCTGAAGGTTGCCCCGCCGACCGATGAGGAGATCGAATTGATGAAAGAAAAACAAACGATCTTCTCAGCCCTTCACCTCAGCAACCGGGAAAGCACGTTTTTCCGTGCCATGATGCGCAAGAAGATCACGGCCTTTGCCCATGAATATATCAAGGACCAGTTTGGCTCTTTTCCGGTAAGGAGGACCATCAGCGAAATTGTGGGCAATGCTTCCATTATGATTGCCGCCCGCTATCTCAGCGATCCCGATTATGGCAAAGGGAACATGCTGGGTGGTTTTTCAGGGATCAGTCCCACCGAAGTGGTCATTATCGGGGCGGGTACGGTGGCTGAAAATGCAGCCCGGGTGGCGTTGGGTATGGGTGCGACCGTCAAGGTATTTGATGACTCTATCTACCGGCTGCGACGCTTGCAGGTCAATATTCAACATCGCATTTTCACATCCATTATCCAGCCAAAGGTGTTGATGAATGCTTTGCACTCAGCCGACATCGTCATTGGCGCCATTCACAGTATCCAGGGCAAAACCCCGGTGATCATCAGCGAAACGATGGTCAGGGAAATGAAAGCCGGTGCCGTGATCATTGATGTGAGCATCGACCAGGGAGGATGCGTTGAAACATCGAAAATCACAACGCATCAGAATCCCGTCTTCAAAAAATACGATGTGATCCATTATTGCGTGCCGAATATTGCATCACAGGTCCCCCATACCGCTTCCTATGCCTTAAGCAATTTCTTTACACCGGCCCTGCTCAGTATCGGGGACGAAGGCGGCGTCGATAATTTTATTCGGCGCGATCAGGGCCTGTGTAAAGGTGTTTATTTATTCAAAGGCATCCTGACCAATAAAAACATCAGTGACCTTTTCGATTTGCCGTTTCAGGATATTGACCTGTTACTGGCAGCATATCATGGATAACGTGTTCGCCGGCAAATGACAAATGATTCTTTCCATAAGATCAAGACATTGCCATATCCAATATTTATCGGAAGGGGAATGTGGAAGGATGCCGCACTGTTATTGGGCTCTCTGAATGAATACCGGAAATTCTTTATTCTGACCGATACGAACGCGGGGGGATACTGCTTGCCGGTGATCACCCGGTTGCTGCCAGATCTGTCTGACGCCCCTGTTTACATGATTCCTGCCGGCGAATCCTCCAAAGATATTTCCGTGGTGAAGAAGATATGGAAATGGCTGATGGACAGGGGAGCAGATAGGGATGCTCTTTTGATCAACCTGGGTGGCGGGGTAGTATCAGACGTGGGTGGTTTTACTGCCGGCACTTACAAACGGGGGATCCGGTATGTGAATATACCCACCTCTTTGATAGGCCAGGCCGATGCGTCTGTCGGAGGCAAAACGGCAATCAATATCGGTAGTATTAAAAACCAGGCCGGTTTATTCCATGATCCCTCTGCTGTATTGATTGACCCGGGCTTGCTGCAAACACTGCCCGAAAGAGAATTGGTTTCCGGATATGCCGAACTGATTAAATCTGCCCTCCTGTCCGGTGGCGAATTCTGGGATATGGTCAGGGCGCGCCATGCTTTTCGCAGGGACTCCATCCCCGGGATGATCCGGTGTGCTGTTGCCTTTAAATGTAATGTTGTTGAACAGGACCCCGGGGAAGCAGACATGAGGAAAATTCTGAATTTCGGACATACGATCGGTCACGCTTTTGAGAGATTGACACTCAAAAATCGTCGCCGGAAGTATCTGCATGGCGAAGCGGTGGCAGCCGGAATGGTCTGCGAGGGATACCTTTCGTATATTCGGGCCGGCCTGCCCATAAAAACACTGGAGGATCTGGTGTTGCTCATCAAATCGCATTTTGTTCTTCAGCCGCTGACGGGTAATCACAGCCGCTATCTGATGAAGACCATAAAATATGACAAAAAAAGCAGAACCGGTGATCCCCGGTTTGTGTTGATGGAATCGGTGGGAAAGCCTGTTACTGACCAGTTGGTGCATGCAGATCATATCGAAGCCTCTTTTGGCTTTTACCAACAAACCTTTCAATAATGATAACGATTGCACATAGGGGAGGGATTCTGTCCGGAAAGGTCTTTTTACCGTCGTCAAAAAGCATTTCCAACCGGTTACTGATTTTACAGTTCCTTTCAGGGGATTCCATCCGGTTACAGAACCACTCCATTTCGGATGACACTGTTCTGCTATCGTCGCTACTGCAATTGATCCGGCAGCATACTATAAAAAAAGAGAAAGGTTTATTGCGGGTTGATGTGAAAAATGCCGGAACGGTTATGCGCTTTTTGACGGCTTTACTGGCCATGACCCATGGACATTACCTGCTGACCGGATCGGTCCGGATGCAAAGCAGGCCAATTGGTCCGCTGGTGGAGGCCCTGCGGGAACTGGGCGCTGATATTGAATACCTGGGGAAACCGGGATATCCTCCTTTGCTGGTAAAAGGCCGGTTGCTCAGTGGCCGGTTACTGACCGTTGATCCTTCATTGAGCAGCCAGTTTGTCACAGCTTTGCTCCTCATTGCACCATTCCTGGAAGAAGGCATGAGTCTGGAATTCGCAGAAAGAACAGCCTCATGGCCGTATGTTAAAATGACTGTGGAAATCCTCAAAATCTTGGGCGTACATGTCTTTGAACAGGAAGATACTCTCAGGGTGTTCCCAAAAAGCGAAATTTCCGGTGAAGTCACTGTTGAGCCTGACTGGAGCGCCGCCTCCTTTTGGTATTGCATGCTTTCCATGGCGAAAGGCGGAGAGATTGTTTTCCCGGGGCTTGCAAAATCTGGTTTACAGGGAGATCAGCAAGTGGATGCTTTCTTTTCAGCATTGGGTATTGAAACGATATCCCGCGGGGGTGGTATAAAAATCAGGAAAAGCGATGTAGTCGCCGATGATTATATGGTTGATTTCAGGGATTATCCCGACCTGGCTCTGCCGGTGATCATGGCATGTGCAGGTCATGGTCTGCATGGCCGTTTCTCCGGGATGGATAATCTTCGTTTTAAAGAATCGGACCGCCTGTATGCTTTGGAAAGGGAACTTGGGAAGGCCGGACCAATTTTCCGTGAAACCACCCCCGGGACATGGGAATTATTTGGCAGGATTAATGATCCTGGAAATTTTGAAATGGATCATGAAGGTGACCATCGCGTAGCCATGACATTGGCCAGCCTGGCGCTTAAAGGATTTACCGTGGATATTGATGACCACCTGGTTGTCAATAAATCCTATCCCGGTTTCTGGAGGGATTGCGAATCCATGGGTTTTTCTTTCCTTTCATGATGTTGAAAAGATTTCAAACCATGATTTCTTTTAATTGATACCTTTGCGATTGCATCCAGAGTAAGTTGTTCCCAATGGCGACCGTCGATATTTTTATTCCCTGCTTTATTGACCAGATTTATCCACAGACAGGATTTAATATGGTCAAAATTCTTGAGAAATTTGAAGTTGATGTAGTATATAATGAGAATCAGACATGTTGTGGTCAAATTTCCTTTAACAGTGGTTTCTGGGATGATGCCAAGGCCGTCGGTGAAAAGTTCATACGTGATTTCAACCATAACAGACCCGTTGTAGTGCCTTCGGCTTCTTGTGCAGGATTTGTCAGGAATTATTACCATGAATTATTCCATAATACTGGCTTACATTTGGAATTCAGGCAATTGCAAAAGAATATTATTGAATTTACCGATTTCCTGGTCAATACACTCCAGGTTACGGATACCGGGGCGACTTTTCCTCATAAAATAACCTATCATGATTCATGTGCTGCATTGCGGGAATACCGTCTGGGCAATGAACCAAGGGATTTATTGGGTAAAGTGCGCGGTCTGGAATTGACGGAGATGAAAGATCGTGAGGTTTGTTGTGGCTTCGGCGGCACCTTCTCTGTTAAAAATGAACCGATATCAACGGCTATGGCACAGCAAAAGGTTGAGAATGCGCTGGAAACCGGTGCGGAGTATATTGTTTCAACCGATGCCTCTTGTCTGATCCACCTGGATGGGTATATCCAAAAACATCATTTGCCTCTAAAGGTGATCCATATCATTGATGTATTGGCTTCCGGATGGTAGATCCGATTTATTATGATCAATTTTATTTTACAAGTTGTTTTATTGTGATTTTATTATTTTTGGGGAGCAGCATCACTTTAAACCGAAATACCAATGAATGCTATTTTTTATTCTAAATGGCTCAAAGACAAATTATTAATGTTTTTTATCCTCACTTTTCACTTTTTACTTTTCACTTTTCACTCCTACCATGTCGCCGCCCAGGTTCCAACGGTTCAGGACTGCATGGGGGCCATTCCCGTATGCCAGGAAATTTATGTTCAGGAAACAACATACACGGGATCAGGCAACTATCCCGATGAGATTTATAATAATCCGGGGAATTGCCTTTACGATTGTCCGGGCAGTTGCCTCGACGGTGAGCAGAACAGCGTTTGGTATGTCTTTACGGTCCAGGAGGGTGGGCTGCTGCGCATGACCATAAGTCCGTTTTTCAATTCAGACGATTATGACTGGGCCGTATATGATATCTCAGAATTACGCTGTGATGATATTTACAGTCAATACAGCATTATGCAAAAGAGTTGCAATGCCTGGGGCTCATCTTCCTATAACGGGCCGACAGGTATCAGCACTGCACAGGGTGGGACTTCGCATTGCAATCATTGCGGTGATGGCTCTGGAACCAGTAAATGGAATGCTGATCTGCCGGTCACTGCCGGCCGAACGTACGTATTGATCATTGAAAACTGGGGGACCACTCCCCAGGGAGGCTACACCCTTGATTTCAGTGCCTCTACCGCCAGTATTTATGATAATGTCAGGCCTTATCTTCAGACCGTACATAGTGAGGATATCACTTGCGGCACAACGCAAATTGTCATTGATTTCTCCGAAAACGTGATGTGTTCTTCGGTGGATGCATCAGATTTTCTTCTTACCGGTCCGGGCGGCCCCTATAACGTAATAGCTGTTTCGGGTCAGGTTTGTGAATTAGGCGGGGAGATGGAAAAAACTTACACCTTAACTCTTGATCGTGCCTTCGAAACCGATGGAGACTACGCCTTGGAATTGGTTCCCATGAATTTTGTTTACGATGCCTGCAACAACTTTGCTTTGGGCAATACGGTGGCATTTTCAATTAGTCTCGGGGCCCCGGTGATCAATTCCGCCAATATGACCATACAGGCAGCGACATGCGGCCTCTCCAACGGTTCTATCACCGGAATACAGGTTACCGGCACCCCGCCTTTTTCTTATTTGTGGACTGATGAAACAGGTACTCCGGTTGGATCACAATTAAACCTGTTGGATGTACCCACGGGTAACTATACCCTGAAAGTTGCAGATGACAATACCTGTGCCACGACGGAAGGGCCTTACTATGTTGACCAGACCGGGGCTCCACTGCTCGAGGATGCAGGGATAGTCATCACCGGCGCAAACTATGGCGCCAATAACGGCCATATCACCGGTCTGACTGTTGCAGGAAATGAACCCTTTACTTTTACCTGGACAGATGAGGACAGCAACGCGGTGGGTACCATGCTGGATTTGCATGATGTTTATGCCGGGAACTATTATTTGCTGGTGACCGATACTTATGGTTGTGATACGACCGGCGGGCCTTATTTCGTGCAACAGATCGGTGGGCCGCTCGGGGTGCAGGCTAATGCCCAACCACCGGTCATCTGTTATGGAGAATCCTCTCAATTATTGGCAAACCCGTTTGGAGGAACAGGTGTTTTTACCTATTCATGGTCATCCAATCATGGGGGCTTTAGCTCGGAACTTCAATCTCCAGTGGTCTTTCCTACAACCACCACGATCTATACAGTGGTTGTATGTGATGGTTATAATTTTTCTGAAGACTATGTCACGGTCCAGGTGAATGCACTGCCCGTTTCAAATGCAGGTGACGACCAGACGATCCCTTATGGTACCAGTACGACCATTTATGGTTATGTTACCGGGGGGACAGGAATTTATAACTACCAGTGGGAACCGTCAGACTTGCTGATCAACCCCGGATCAGCAACACCTGCAACCAAGAACCTTTACCAGACAACTCTTTTCAGACTGCGGGGCATGGATGTCAACACCGGTTGTGTCAGCCATTATGATACCGTGATAGTTCACCTTGACGGTGGCCCGCTGGGAGTGACCCTTTCCGCACAGGCAGATACCATTTGCATTGGTGAAACAACAACTATACAGGCATATGGCTTTGGTGGCAATTATGATTATTACACCTATACCTGGATATATGGAGGTGAGATTGTAAAGATTGAACAGAACCCGGTTTCTTCCTATAGTTTTTTACCTGACCAGACCGGGCATCATGTCCTTAATGTTGAAGTATTTGACGGATATAATACTACGACTTCCCAGATCACACTTGTGGCCGCCCAGACACCTTATTTTGCCTTCACCATGGCATCTCCGGTTATTGCCTGTCCTTTTGATACCATTAGCTTAAAACCCAACAACATGTACCCTGGAGCTTCATATTACTGGTCGAACGGAGCCATTACACCTGAAATCAGAATTGGCTCAACGGGTATCGGATTTGAATCCCGGGTCTACCATCTGCGGATTGTCAACGCCAATGATTGTGAATATATCGACAGTATTGTTGTTGTGTTTGATTTTGCCGCCTGTTCGAGCATTGATGAAAATGCGGATAACCCTGCAGTTAGTATTTTTCCAAACCCTTCCACAGGGATTGTTAATATTGTGATAGAAAATGGGGACGTGTTCAGCGGGGTGCAGATCATGTCCGCCAATGGGATAGTGATTTATTCTTATGCTATGGATCAGTTTTCTCCCGGTCCGGTTCATTTGAATATTGATTTGTCTTCTTTTTCCGGAGGTGTTTATATACTGCGGTTGATTCATGATCGATTGGTTCAACACCAAAAGATCATTTTACATTGATCGGGCCTGATAATATAGCTCATGATCAGGCGAATGAACCGAAATTTTTAATAATTTAGCAGACTGGATGGTAACTTGTTTTTAAACAGGAAAAATTCATTTTGATGCTGGATGTTTCCCGGTCGGTGTCTTCCGAAGACCGGGCGGTCTGGCTGTTAAAATTTGAAAAAATTCAACAACGAAGAGATCGATGAATAAGAAGATATTTTTTCTGCTAATCATTCTATTTCCTGCCACAACATATATATCTGCCCAGGGGCTTATGTGTGAAACTTCCGATCCGTTTTGTACAGGTACAATATACACTTTTCCTGCAGGCACCACCGGCACCGCGCAACCTGGCGCTTACTATGGATGCCTGGCAACTCAACCGGCACCTGCCTGGTACCATATGCTTATCGATGATCCGGGTGATATTAACATTTACATGTACAGTACGCCGCTCAGAGATATTGATTTTATCTGCTGGGGCCCGTTCTCCGATCCTTATGAGCCATGCGTTGCGGGTTTGACAGCAGGTAAAGTAGTGGACTGCAGTTATTCTCCTAACCCTACGGAGAATTGTTACATTCCCAACGGGCAAACAGGGGAGTATTATATCCTTTTGATTACCAATTACTCTCAGCAACCCTGTGACATTACATTTTCCCAGACAAGCGGTTCAGGAAGTACCGACTGTACAATATTACCTCCCCCTGTAAGCAATAACGGACCACTTTGCGTAGGAGAAACATTGGAGCTGGAGGCCTCTTTCGTGGTGAATGCAACGTATTACTGGAGCGGGCCGGCCGGTTTCCTCTCCACCCAGCAAAATCCGGTCATTCCGAATGTGACCCTCGCCAATGCGGGAGATTATACCTGTGTGATCACCGTCAATGGGCAAAGCAGCGATCCGGCAGTTACAACAGTCATCATATATAACCTCCCTACTGCTACAAAGCTAACCGGTGATACTACAATCTGCCTGGGAACTTCGGCGGGTATTAAATTTCAACTCACCGGATGGGGGCCCTTTGAAATGGATTATAATGATGGGACAAATTACTATACCGCCACTAATCTTTGGGGACCTGTCGGAACCATTATTGTCTCTCCAACCAGCCCCACAACATATACTTTTACACAGGTCAGAGATTTGCATTGTTTCCGGACACTGCTTTACACGAGTACTTTCGTCGACCTTTATCCGGTAACCTCTGCCATCCTGAGCGGGAATAGTTCGATCTGTACCGGTGAACCTGCCCAGTTGACCGTTAATCTTACCGGTACCCCACCATGGAATATTACTTATACATCCAACGGTTCAGATCCACAAACAGTGGTGGCAAATGCATCCCCCCATGAGATAATCGTCTATCCTGCCGCCACTACCCTATATGAATTGACCGATGTAAGCGATTTGTATTGTGATGGAGAGGCGTCAGGAACAGCGCAGATCACAGTCTTGCCCAGCCCAGTGGCCAATGCGGGTTCTGAACAGACACTCCCGTATGGGGCCACTACGGTTTTGAATGGCCAGGCCAGCGGTGGATCAGGTAATTACCAATATGCATGGTCGCCTCCCGAAAAACTCGTTGACCCGAATATTGCCCAGCCAACTACAGTGAACCTGACTGAAACGACCCTCTTTACATTGGTAGTGACAGATAATTCAGGGGGCTGCCAGGGTGATGATGAAGTTATAGTCAACATAACCGGGGGTCCATTGGGATGCAATCCATCTGCCAGCAGCCCTGTGATTTGCCATGATCAGAACACCCAATTGTTTGCCATGGCCAGCGGCGGATCCGGTGATTATACCTACAACTGGTCATCGGTACCTGCAGGATTTAGCTCAACAATTGCAAATCCTGTCGTTCAGCCGGATCAGACAACTGTTTATTATGTGGCAGTACACGATGGGTATAACATTGTAAATGGAAATGTTGCCGTAACGGTTAATCCCCTGCCTTTTCCAGATGCGGGAACCGGTGTGACCATTCCGCACGGAACCTTTACACAACTATCAGGTTCAGCTTCAGGTGGCAGCGGTA
>Ga0114946_10001305_pt1 | contig 17171 bp, 12 predicted proteins | sample WalLakDeSediment_FD_88676 | JGI IMG/M metagenome (GOLD analysis project Ga0114946, IMG submission 88676) | Lake sediment microbial communities from Walker lake, Nevada to study Microbial Dark Matter (Phase II) - Walker Lake 11/02/13 Deep Sediment | ecosystem: Environmental > Aquatic >... | reverse complement strand
TTCCTCCGCAGCCTGGCGAACAGCGCCTACTACGCCGGCGGCGTCGTGCCGTTGGGGCTCGCCCTCGGGCTGGCGCTGGCCCTGCTGCTGCGTCGGCCGCGGCCCGGCGTCCGGCTGTTCCGCACCATCGTGTTCCTGCCGGCGGTGCTGTCCGGCGTCGCCATGGCGCTGCTGTGGGGATGGGTGTTCAACCCGCGCTTCGGCCTCGCCAACGGGCTCCTCGCGCAGGTCGGCGTGGCCGGACCCGCGTGGCTGTACAGCGAGACGTGGGCGATGCCCACGCTGATCCTGCTGGGGCTGTGGGGCGCGGGCATCAACATGGTGGTCTACCTGGCGGCACTGGACGCCGTCCCCACCGAGCTCTACGAGGCCGCGCAGCTCGACGGGGCGGGACGGTGGTGGCGCTTCCGCCACGTCAGCTGGCCGCTGGTCTCGCCGGTCACCTTCTACCTGGCCGTCGTCAACTTCGTGGGCGCGTTCCAGGTGTTCACGCCCACCTACGTGCTCACCGGCGGCGGGCCCAACGACGCCACCCTGACCCTGCCCCTCTACCTCTACCAGAGCGCCTTCACCTACGGTCGGCTCGGCTACGGCGCGGCGCTGGCGGTGGTGTTGTTGGCATGCGTCGGCCTGCTGACGCTGGTGCAGTTCCGCCTCCTCGAGCGGCGCGTCTTCTACCTGGGGTCCGGCTGATGCGGGTGCTCAACTCCACCCTCGGCTACGCGATCACGCTGGTGGTGGTGCTGCCCTTCGCGCTGCCGCTCCTGTGGCTGCTCCTGGCCGCCTTCCGGCCGCCGGCCGAACTCCTCTCTGCCCCGCCGACGTTCTGGCCCGAGCGCCTCACGCTCGCCAACTTCGCGGAGTCGTGGCAGCTGCTGGACTTCGGTCGCTTCCTGCGCAACTCCGCGCTCGTCGCCGCTCTGACGGTCGTCGGTGCCGTCCTGTCGTCGTCGCTGGTGGGCTATGCGTTCGCCGTCCTTCCCGCCCGCGCCAAGGGCGTGTGGTTCGCGCTGCTGCTGTCGACCGTGATGCTGCCGAGCGCCGTGACGCTGCTGCCCACCTTCCTGCTCTTCAGCAAACTCGGCTGGGTCGGTACCTACCTGCCGCTCGTCGTCCCCCACTTCTTCGCCAATGCGTTCTACGTCTTCCTGTTCCGGCAGTTCTTCCGCGCCATGCCGCGGGAGCTGTTCGACGCCGCCGAGCTCGATGGCTGCAACCCGTGGACGGCCTTCTGGTCCGTCGCGCTGCCGCTGGCGCGACCCGCGATCGTCACGGTGGCGCTGTTCGCCGGCATCGGCTCGTACAATCAGTTCCTGGAGCCCCTCGTGTACCTGACGCGCGAGTCGACCTTCACCATGCCGCTGGGCTTGGCGTTCTTCCAAGGTCTGTACGGAACCCAGCTCCAGTACCTGATCCCCATGTCGCTCCTCGCGCTGGCGCCCGTCGCGGTGGCGTTCTTCGCCGCGCAGCGCGTGATCCAGCGCGGCATCGTCACGACGGGCGGTCGCGCCTGATGGGGCGCGGCACGTTCCCTCCGCCGTCCGGTCGCCCGGCCAGGGCCCTGCCGGCCAACTCCCTGCTCGAGCAGCTGCAGCCCACCATGGGCCGCACGTTCCGCCTGGCCGGCGCGGCGCTGCGGTTCGAGACCGACGACGAGCGGGTCATGGACCTGGCGGCCACGATGTTCGAACGCTACGGACCGCCGGCCGACGACCCGGGCGATCCCCTCGTCCTGCGGGTGATGGTGCATGCGCCCGCGGCGCCCGCGCCGCCGTTCGCGGCGCCGGTGTACCGGACGCACGGCCACCTGCTCACCATCGTGGTCGGTCCCGACGACAACGCCGTGGCCGACCTGCTCGCGGGGTACGCCTTCGCGATCGTCGGCCCGGCGCTGGTCGACGTCGCCTGGCGGCTGCAGCAGGTGATCGGCACCTTGTCGCTGGCGATGCTCGGCCCGGCCGGCGGCCACCTGCCGTTGCACTGCGCCTGCGTCACGCGCGCGGGGCGCAGCGTGCTGGTGCGCGGGCCCTCGGGGGCAGGCAAGTCGACCTTCACCTACGCGTGCGTCCGCCGCGGCTATCAGGTGGTGTCCGACGACGTGGTGCACATCGGGAACGGCGTCGAGCCGCGGGCGTGGGGCATCCCGTGGCGGTTCCAGTTGCTTCCGGATGCCACGCGCTTCTTCCCGGAGCTGGCGGGGTCCGAGGCGCGGCTGCAGCCGAACGGCGAACGCAAGATCGACGTCGACGTGGCGCGCCGGTTCCCGGGCCGCGCGGCCCCGTCAGCCCCGCTCGGTCCGGTGCTGCTGCTGTCGCGTCGCCCGGGCCCCACGGAGATCGAACGCGTGCCCGACGACGAGGCCGCGTCCGAGGTCGAACCCGTGTGGCCGTGGCAGGTCGGTTGGTCGGCGACGCACCAGGCGCTGCTCGAAGGCGTCGTGCGGAACGGCGTCTACCGCTTCGCGACGGGCGCCGAGCCGGACGCCATGGTCGACGCCCTCGACGCCTTCCTGGCGAACGAGGTGAGGTGACGACGGCGTCCGACGGCCGCGGCGGTCCGTCCGCCCCGGCACCCCCGCCGGCGGCCGGAGGGCGCCGCACCCACCTGCCTACGGCGCGGGCGCTCGTGCCGCCCGTGCTCGCGTGGTTGCGGCGGCGAGACCCCGACGAGCTGCTCCGGACGGTGGCCGGCTGGCCGACGGCCACGCGCTCGGCGCTGCGCCACTTCCTGATCGTGCAGGGGCTGGCTCCGCGCGTCGCCGACCTCGTGTCGGCAGCGCGCGCCGCCGCGGTGCCGGTGGGTGCGGAGGACACGGCGCGCTGGCTGGCCGAGCAGCTCGCGCACAGCCGGGTCCGTGCGGCGCGCTTCGGCGAGGACCTGACCGCAGTCCTGGACGGTGCGACGGCCGCCGGGATCCCGGTGATGCCCATGAAGGGCGCCGTGCTCGCCTTCGCCCGGTACCGCGACCCGGCCCTGCGGCCCATGGCCGACCTCGACCTGTTGGTCCGGCCCGCCGACGAGCCGGGGTTGCACGACGTCCTCGTCCGGCTCGGCTACCGCCTGCTGGACGATGCGGACCGTCGCCGCCACCGCACCTACGGTCGGCCTGGGGACCGCGTCGTGGCCACGGACGGCGTTCACCCGGACAACCCGCGCAAGGTCGAGGTCCACACCGGCCTCTACCGATCCGTGTGGTCCGACCACGCCGGCCTCGACCTGGCGCCGCACCTGTGGTCGGCCGGGCGCGAGGCGACGCTGCTGGGGCGGCCGGCGGTGGTGCCGTCCGACGCGGCGCTGCTCTTCGACGTCGCCTCGCACGCCACCTCGCACCTCGTGCGCGGCACCGGAAGGGTCCTCCACTGGGTCGACGTCGCCGCGCTGGCGGCCGACGTCGGAGCGCTGGACGACGCCTTCGCCGAGCTCACCTACCCGGTGCTGGCGCTGGCCGCGCGGGCACTCGCGGACGACCGGCTGTCGTCCCGCGTGGCGGGCCTGGCGCCGGCCGCGGGCGCGAGCCTGGCGCGCTTGGCGGCGCGCGTGCCGCTCGACGACCGCGCGGGGCTCAACCTGCGGGGCGTCAACCACGAGCACCTCGGTTGGTGGGCCTCGCGCTGGCAGCACTGGCGCCCGAACCCGTGGCTGGTGCGGTTGGCCTTTCCGCGCCTGCCGGTCGCGCTGGCCTACGGCGCCTACGTCGGCGGCGTCGGCGCCTCCCTCGCCCGCGAGGCGAGCCGCCTGGCGCGCCGGCGCGGCCCGGTCGCGTGACGCCGCCGCCGGCCCCGGTCCGGCCGCTGCGCATCGCGCTCGTGGTGCCCGGCGGCGTGGACGAGAGCGGCGAGCGCCGCGTCATCCCCGTGTTGCTCGCGCTCGTCGAGCGCCTGGCGCGACGCCACGAGGTCCACGTGTTCGCCCTGCAGCAGTACGACGAGCCGCGGGCGTACCGCTTGCTCGGCGCGCGCGTCACCAACCTCGGCCGACCCCGGCGCCTGGCGCGGCTGCCGGGCCGGACGATGTGGTGGCGCTACCGCGCGTTGGCATCCGCCCTGGCGGCGGAGGGGTTCGACGTCGTGCACGCCTTCTGGGCGACCGCTTCGGGGGCGATCGCGACGGCGGCCGCCCGCCGGCTGGGCATCCCGGCGGTGGTGAGCTTGGCGGGGGGCGAGCTGGTGGGGCTGCCCGAGATCGGGTACGGCGACCAGTTGCCGCGCCGCACCCGCTGGCTGGTCCGGGGCACGCTCGAGCGCGCGACCGTCCTGACCTGCGCCAGCGGCCCCATGGCCCGCCTCCTGGCCGCCCACGGTCACGAGGCGATCCTGCTGCCGCTCGGGACCCCGGCGGTCGCGGGCCCGCCCGCCCTGCCCACCGCCGGTCCGCCCCGCCTGCTGTTCGTCGGCAGCCTCAACCGCGTCAAGGATCCGTTCACCCTGTTGGCGGCCATGCGCCGCGTCGTCGATGCCGAGCCCGACGCCCGGCTCGACGCCGTCGGGGCCGACGTCCTGGCCGGCGAGGTGCAGCGGCGCGCCGCCGAGCTCGGCTTGGGCGCGAACGTCCGGTTCCATGGGCAACGGCCGCACGCGGACCTCGATCGCCTCTACCGGTCGGCGCAGCTGTTGGTGGTCACGTCGCGCCACGAGGCCGGCCCGATGGTCGCGCTCGAGGCGGCGGCGCGGGGGGTGCCGACCGTCGGGACCCACGTCGGCCACCTCGCCGACGCGGCGGGCGACTGGGCGGCCACGGTCCCGGTCGGGGACGCGGCCGCCCTAGCGGGCGCCGTCCTCGCGCTCGCGCGCGACCCGGACCGCCGAGCGCGCATGGGCCGGGCGGCGCTCGCATGGACGCGGGCGAACGACGCGGACGCGACGGTGGCGCGGTTCGAGGCGCTGTACCGGGGCTCGGTGCCGCCGCGGCCCTGACCGGTGCCGGGGCGCTACCGCGCCGCGAAGGTGTCGCAGGCGTTCGGGTCGCCCGTGTCGAAGCCGGTCCGGAACCACTGCGTCCGCTGCGCCGACGAGCCGTGGGTGAAGGTCTCCTGGTTGGGGATGCGACCGGTGCGTCCGGCCAGGCGGTCGTCGCCGACGGCCGCGGCGGCGGCCAGCCCTTCCTCGAGGTCGCCGTGCTCGAGGATCGAGCGCGCCTCGGCCGACGCCGCCCACACGCCGGCGTAGCAGTCGGCCTGCAGCTCGAGCGCCACCGACAGCGCGTTCGCGTCCGCCGGGCGCGCCTGCTGGGCGCTGCGCATCGCGTCCATGGTGCCGAGCAGGTGCTGCACGTGATGGCCGATCTCGTGCGCGATCACGTAGGCCTCGGCGAAGTCACCCGGGGCGCCGTAGCGTTCGCGCAGCGTCTCGTAGAACGATAGGTCGAGGTACACGCTCATGTCGGCGGGGCAGTAGAAGGGGCCGGCGGCCGCCGGGGCGACGCCGCAGCCCGACTCGACCGCGTCCCGGTACAGCACCAGCTTGGCATCGTGGTAGTCGACGCCGCTCCGTTCGAACGCGTCTTGCCAGGTGACCTGGACGTCGTCGAGAACGTACGAGACGAAGCGGACGTGCTCCTCTTCCGCGGCGAGCGACTGCTCGGTCGGCGCCGCGGCCTGGGGCGCGCCGGTGGATGCGGTCGGGCTCAGGCCGAGCAGGGCGAACAGGTCGGTGCCCGTCAGGGCGCTCAGCGCGAACAGCAGCAACACGCCGCCGATGCCGAGTGGGATGCCGGCGCGCGCGACCGGGCTGCGGCGGGCCCGGCGGTCTTCGAGGTTCGGGCTGCGTCCTCGGTCCTTCCACTTCATGGTGCCGCCCCCCTTCGTGGCCGACCGCGCACCGACGGTGCGGGTCGCGGGGTCGATGGCTGCAGCATACGACCGTCGGTTCGGCGGTCGCGCACTCGCTGCGCACATCGCTCATTGCGGTCGTCGCGTGACGGTGCGAGGGTGCGCGCATCATCCCCGGGGCCCTGCCCGACGCGCCATCGCCGCCGAGTCGCCCGACAGTGGCCACGGCCGTGCCCCGGCAGGCAGACGTCGGCCGGTGGGCGCCGCTCGTGGCGGCGGCGAGGCCGTGCTGGCCTTCCCGGCCGAGTACCGCGACTGCGCCCGCTGCCACCACCCGCAGAACGCCCCCCAGATGCCAGGCTCGGAGAGCATGGGCTCGGTCATGGCCTTCTCGTTGGGCGACCCGCCCCGCTGCCCGACGCCGAGCGGTTGCCCGCCGACGACCTGAACCGCGTGCCGATTCGCTGAAGACGTGAGATCAAGCGCCACCGTCCTCGCGGCCGGCTCGTACCTCGCGCTCGTCGGCGGTGTCCGGACGGCGCCTCACCGCTTCACGCGCGCGTTGCCCTTCCAGGCGCTCCACACCTGGTCTTCGTCGGCGAGCTGGGCGTAATCGGTCAGGAAGGTGGTGGCCAACGCTCCCGTGGCCCAGCCGAACTGCACCCACTTCGCCGGCTCCCAACCGCGCAGGATCGCGTACAGCATGCCACCCACGAACCCGTCGCCGCCGCCGATGCGATCGAGCACGGCGATCTCGCGCGGCTCGACCACGTGCCAGCGGTCGCCCTCCGCCAGGATGGCGCCCCACCGGTGGAGGTTGGCGTGCACCACTTCGCGCAGGGTCGTGGCGAAGACGGAGACGTTGGGGTACACGGCCTTGACGCGTTCGATCATGCCCTGGAACCCGTCGATCTTGGCCGCCAGGTTCTCGCCGCCCGCCTCGGGACCCTCGACGCCCAGGCAGAGCTGGAAGTCCTCCTCGTTGCCGATCAGGATGTCGGCCAGGCCGGCGATCTCGGCGAAGTGCTCGTGCAGTTCCTGCTCGCGGCCGGCCCAGAAGGAGGCGCGGTGGTTGAGGTCGAAGGAGATCCGCGTCCCGTGCCGCCGCGCCGCGTGGGCGAGCTCGAGGCAGAAGCGGGTGGTCTGCGGCGACAGCGCGGCGATCAGGCCGGACAAGTGCACGAGCTGCACGCCTTCGCGCCCGAAGATCCGTTCGAGATCGAAGTCCTTGACGTCCAGCGCGCGGCCGACCTCGCCGGCGCGGTCGTTGTGCACGCGCGGACCACGCACGCCCAACCCGCTGTCGGCCAGGTTGAACTGGTGGCGGTAGCCCCACGGGTCGCCCTGGGCGACCTCCACGGCCTCGACGTCCATGTGCCGCCGCGCGAGGTCGTCCCGGATCATGCGTGCCACGGGGCTGCCCTCGACCAGTGCCGTCAGCACCTTGACCGGCAGGCCGAGCAGCGACGGGACGCTGGCCACGTTCGTCTCGGCGCTGGTGACCTGCATGACGAAGCGCTCGCTGGCGTGGAACGGCTGGCCGTTCTCCGGGGTCAGGCGCACCCCCATGCTGCTGGGCACCAGCAGCGCGTAGGCGGCATCGGTCTTGAGCGACATCGTCATGGCACCATCTCCTTGGCGTTGCGCGTCGTGTCGAGGTCGAGGCGCGTCAGCCCAGCGGCAACGTCAGCCGCTCCAGGTCGCGCGGGTAGTCGGTCAGGAACTCGGGTTCGCCGTCCGTGACCAGGATCGTGTCGGAGTGGCGGAAGCCGCCGAGGCCGGGCACGTACAACCCCGGCTCCACCGTGAACAGCATGCCTGGCTGCATGACGGTCTCGTCACCCACGTCCAGGAAGGGGCCCTCGTGGTAGCGCAGGCCGATGTTGTGGCCGACGTGGTGGCGCCAGGCGTCCCGCAGGCCTTGTTCGTCGACGTACGCCTGCACGGCCTCGTCGACGCTGGCGCAGGTGCGTCCCGGGCGGCAGGCGTCGATCGCCAGGTCCTGCTGCGCCAGCATGTGGCCGAACCAGCGCTGCTGCGTTGCGCTCGGCTCGCCGATCACCATGGTGCGCTCCAACTCGCTCCAGTAGCCGAACACGGGGCAGCTGGCGCCCGTCACCAGCGTGTCGCCGGGCTCGAAGACGGCGTTGGTCGTCAGCGAGTGCGGCAGCGCGCCGTGGGCGCCGATCTGGCCGCGGTAGCCCGCATGCGGGCCGCTGCGGCCCCACGACATGGGGCGGTACGTGCCCCGGTAGGCGGCGAGCAGCTCGGCGTTGGCGCGCGAGGCGGCCTCGTCCTCCACCTCGGTCTCGCTGCGCCCGACGCGCGTGAGGTCCTGCAGGTGGCGGTGCGCCAGGCCGGCCCAGCGGGCGGACTCGCGGATCAGCGCGATCTCGGCCGGACTCTTCACCTGCATCATCGTTTCGAGCGCGTCGTCCAGCGGGCTGAAGTCGGCGCCCGTCGCCTCGGAGAGTCTCGGGCCGCGGTAGCCCATCACCTTGGGGTAGCCGTCGCCGTCCCCGCCGAAGCGGGCCCGCAAGCCGAGGGCGCGCAGCTCGTCGGCCAGCAGCCGCATCGGATGCACGCGGCCCGGGTACTCGGGGTAGGCGACGACGCGGTCGACGTGGGCGTACGCCTCGGCGTGCTCGACCTCGAGGCGCGGCACGAACAGCAGGGTCTCGCCGCCCGCGCCGATGACGAGGGCGATGGGGCGCTCGGTGGGCACGAAGGCGAAGCCGCTGAGGTACAGGACGCGGTGGTTGCCCCACCACACGTGGGCGTCGACGCCGGCGGCGTCCGGGTGCGACAGGAGCCGGTCGCGGCGCGCGCGGACCTCCTGCGCGTCGATCGAGCGTGCCAACGACGTTCGGGTCGGGTCGGTCATCGCTCCTCCTCGGGCACGCGGCGTTCCGGCTCGGCGGGCCGGGATGCGCGTGGCAGGCGCCGCCGCGCCGTTCATCGACGCCATCGTGTCCAGGACTGCATGGTACCCGCGTCGGCAAGGCACAGGCGCCCGCCGCCACCCACTGGTTCGGCGCCTCGGCCTGGGCGAGTGGGGCCACCCCTCTGTGCGGTGCGACGGTGTCTCGCTCGTCGTGGCCCCCCTCACGCCGCCGGCGGGAGGGGCTGCCACCTCCACCCTTCGTCGTCGACCACGATGTGACCGAGGCCAGGGAAGGGCAGGTGGAACGCCGCGAGCAGGGACCGTTCGTCGACGGCGCGTCGGAACAGCCGACGGCGGGTCGCGACGGTCTCGTCGGGCAGCATGTCGTAGCGCATGGTCCACGCGGGATGCGCGACGTGGATGGGGTGCATGATGGCGTCGGCCAGCACCAGCAGGCGTTCGCCGCCGGAGGCGATCTCGACCGCCATGTGGCCGTGCGTGTGACCGGGCGCGGCCACGGCGCGGACGCCCGGGACGATATCGGTCTCGTGCTCGATCAGTTCGATGCGGTCGCGCAGCGGCAGTAGGTGCCTCAGGGCGAACGCGTGCATGTGCTCGAGGGTCGGTTCGCCGCTCGAACGCTCGAGTGGCGCGGTCCAGAACGCCCACTCGCTGCGCCACATCACGTGGCGCGCTTCGGGGAAGGAGCACCGGCCCTCGGCGTCGACGTTGCCGCCGATGTGGTCCGGGTGTCCATGGGTGAGCACGACGGTGTCGACGTCGGTGGGTGCGACGCCGAGGGCCCTCAGGTTGGCGATCAGCTCGCCGGTGGTTGGTGCGTGGCGGCCCATGCCCGTGTCCACGAGAACGCGGTGGTCGCCGGTGTCGACGAGCAGGCAGGTGTAGTCGCTCCGCCATTCGGGCCAGGCGCCGGGGTCGATCGCGTGGGCGCGGAGTGCCTGCTCGAGTTCGGCCGCGGGCGCGTTGGCGAAGAGCATGGCCGCCGGGTTGGTGTAGACGCTCGTGCCGTCGCATACGGCGATACATTCGAAGTCGCCGACTGTGAAGCGGTGGTTTGCGTGAGGCATGGGTACATCCTGTTCCGGACGCAGAACCGAGATCGGTTGACACTCGAAGCATAGCAGGGGGGCGGCGATGGCGGCGACCCCGATGGCTACCCGTCGAGCTCGTCGCACGTACCGTTGCACGCCGCCGGAGCGCGTAGGATGAAGGCGAGGTGATCGGCTCATGCGTGCTGCACGAACGAAACTATTGACGTCCGTCGCCGTCGTCGCCCTGCTGCTGATCGTCGCGTTCCCGATCGCGGTGGTGCAGGGCCAGTCGGGCGCCCAGGACTGGCGGACGGGGGCCGTCCGCGACCTGGCCGAGGCCGGAGTGGACACCGGCTTCCCCGACGGCTCGTTCCTGTCCGAAGACACCCTCACCGGCTACCAGGCCGCCGTGCTCGTCGGCCGACTGCTGGACACGATCGACGTGCGCACAGGCTGTCTCGACCCCGACGTGGGTCTCGCCAGGCCGGGGGCGTCGTTCGCCGACGTGCCGACCGGGCACTGGGCGGCTGGCTTCGTGGGTCAAGTAGCGGCGCTCGGCGTCGACGAGGCGTTTCCGGACGGCCAGTTCCGCGGCGATGCGTACCTCAGCGGGTACCAGACGGCGCTGCTGGTCGCGCGCGCGTTGAGCGTCGTCGACGCCCGCGTCGCGTGCGGCGAGCGTGTCGGCGGCGAGGCGCTGGACGCCGTCCAGCGCCAGGTGACCGAGCTGCGGGCGGCGCTGGACGCGGGCGACCTCCGCGGCCCCGCCGGTCCTCCGGGCCCCGCCGGCGAGCCCGGTCCGCCCGGTCCGATGGGCGCCACGGGTCCGGAGGGCCCGGTAGGGCCCGCTGGCGCCGAGGGCCCGATGGGCCCGGTCGGTGCCGTCGGCCCGGCAGGTCCGGCGGGCGAGGTCGGTCCGATGGGTCCGGCGGGTGCGGCGGGCGAGGTCGGTCCGATGGGCCCGGCCGGCGATCCTGGACCCGCTGGCGATCCTGGCCCGGCCGGCGAGCCCGGCCCGGCCGGCCCGGTCGGTGCAGTGGGTGCGGCGGGCACCCCAGGGCCGGCGGGCGCTGCCGGTGAGCCCGGCCTGGCGTGTTGGGACCTGAACGGCAACGGCATCCCGGACCCCGAGGAGGACATCAACGGCGACGGTGTCGTGGACGTGCTCGACTGCATCGGTCCGGTTGGCCCCGCGGGGCTCCAGGGGCCGACGGGACCCTCCGGCTCGGCGGGTGCACCGGGCGCCGTGGGTCCGCAGGGAGCGGTCGGGCCTCCGGGGCCGGCCGGCCCTACTGGCGCGACGGGTGCCACGGGGTCCCAGGGGCCAGTGGGTCCGGTGGGTCCAGCTGGCGCCGAGGGCGAGGCAGGTCCAGTTGGTCCCGTCGGACCGATCGGGCCGGCTGGGCCTGCGGGTCCGACGGGCGCGACCGGTGCCACGGGCCCGCAGGGCGAGCGGGGTCTGCAGGGCCCGCAGGGCGAGCAGGGTCTGCAGGGTCCGCAGGGCGAGCGGGGTCCGCAGGGCCCGCAGGGACTACAGGGCCCGCAGGGACTACAGGGTCCGCAGGGCGAGAAGGGCGATAAGGGCGACAAGGGCGACAAGGGCGACAAGGGCGACAAAGGCGACAAGGGCGACCCCGGCGACTGCCTGTGTGGGAGCTGACCTCGAACGTGGGTCGGTGCGCCGCCGGTCGCACCTCGCGGCGCACCCCCGCTACCCGGTCGAGCCCACCCGCCCCACCACGATCGCGTTCTTCAGCCCGCCGGTGACGAGCGTGCGCACCTGCCGGACGGCGACGCCCGCGAGGCCGTCGAGTTCGTCGGGACGCGGGTAGAGCAGCGCGAAGTCCCAACCGGACGCGCGGCCGAGCACGGTCCGGAGCAGGTCGGCGGGCGCCGCGCCCCGCGCAGCGGCACCCTTGCCGTACGGCGGGTTGCTCACGAGCATGGGGCGGCGCGCGCCGCGGTCGTGGGCGATGGCCCCGAGGTCGAGGTCCTGGGCGTGGCCGACCGTGGCCGTCACGCTCGCGGCGTACGGCGAGGCCTCGAGGTTGTGGTTCGCCGCCCGCACGGCGTCGACGTCGGCGTCCGAGGCCAGAACGGCTGGCGCGCCCTCCAGCGCGCCCTCGCTGCCGTGGACGCGGCGCGCGTGCGCGTAGCGCTCGGGCTTCCAGGCCGGCGATCCCTCCAGCGGGAAGCGGCGCAGACGGCCGGCGGCGGCGCCCGCCAGCAGTTCGAGGGCCTCGAGGACGACGGTACCCGAGCCGCAGAACGGGTCGAGCACCAGGTCGGGCGCGGTGGCGGGGTCGGTCAGGCCGGCGAGCTGGCAGAGGGCGGCGGCCGTGGTCTCGCGGATGGTGGTGGCGGCCACCCACTTGTCGCCCTGCCGGCGGTGCAGCGGGCCGCCGAGGTCGAGCGCCACCGAGGCGCGGTCGTGGTGCAGGTGCAGGTGCAGCGTGAGCGCGGGCGCGTCCTGCTCGGCCTCGCTGGCGACGCCGGCGGCCCGCAGCGTGCGGCGCAGCGTGCGTTCGAGGCCCGCGTCGTCGCGCAGGCGCGACTTCACCGACTTCACCCGCACCGTGATGGCCGCCGCGTCGGGCAGCCACAGCGCCCAGCGGACGCGCTGGAGTTGGTCGTGCAGCATCGGCGAGGTGCCGGCCGCCACGTCGTGGACCAGGAACAGCCGCAGCGACTCGGCCATCCGCAGCCGCAGCAGCGCCGCGTAGACGGAGTCGAACGACGCGACGAACGCGATCGCGCCGGTGCGGCGCTCGAGGTCGTCCACCTCGGGCAGGCGGGCGACCTCGCCGGCCACCAGGTCCTCTAGGCCGGGCGCGCAGGTCGCCAGCAGGCGGTGGCGTACGGGCCACACGTGACGCTTGAGGGCCCGCAGGCGGGCCGAGGGGCCGAGGGTGGGGTGGTCCATGCTCGCCCCATCGTACGGGTGGGCGACGCGGGCCGGCGAGCGGCCGCGCCGTTCTCCTCGCGGTAGGCTTGGGGCCCGTATCCCGATGCCGCGAGGAGCCCCGTGACCGTCGACGCCGCCCGCCTCCACACCCCCCAGAGCGAGTTCCGCGTCGAGGGCGCCCCCAGCTACGATCGGCGCGGTCCGCTGCGCTGGGTGCTGTCGCACCTGGCTCGGCACCCCACGCTGCTCCTCGGCTTCTTCGCGGCGATGGTGATCGCCGGCGTGCTGTCGTCCGCCGTCCCTCGGCTGACCGGGTTGGCGTTCGACGTGGTGCTGCAGTCCGAGGCCGGCCTGCGTGCGCTCGTGCAGATCGCCGGCGCGGTGTTGGTCGCGGTCGTGCTCCGGGGTGTGCTGTCGCTCGGGGCCAACTTCGCCATCGAGACGCTGGCCCACCGGCTGGAGTGCGACGCCCGCGACGAGCTCTACCGCAGCCTGCTCGGCAAGTCGCAGACCTTCCACAATCGCCAGCGCGTAGGTGACGTCATGGCGCGCGCCAGCAACGACGTGCGGCAGCTCAACACGATGATGAGCCCGGGCGTGTCGCTGATCGCCGGCTCGGTGAACGGCGTCGTGGTGCCGATCGCGTTCATCGCTCGCCTCGAGCCGCAGTTGTTGGCGGCGCCGCTAGCGTTCGTGGCGCTGTTCGTCGTCGCACTGCGGCACTACATGCGCCAGTTGAACCCGGTCTCCGGCGCGCTGCGCCGGCAGTTCGGGGTGGTCAACGCCGGCCTCAACGAGACGATCACCGGCATCGAGGTCGTCAAGTCGACCGCCCAGGAGCCGCAGGAGCGCGGCAAGTTCCTGGCGGCGGCCGGCAGCTTCCGCGACCTGTTCGTGCAGCAGGGCAAGGTCCAGGCGCGCTACCTGCCGATCCTGCTGCTCGGTGTGGCCACCACCGGCGCGTTCGCCCACGGTCTGTGGCTGTTGGCGCGGGGCTCGCTCAGCACCGGCGAACTGGTCGCCTACATGGGCCTCATGGGCATCCTGCGCTTCCCGGCCTTCATCTCGATCTTCACCTTCTCGCTCGTGCAGCTGGGGATGGCGGGCGCGGCCCGCATCCTCGAACTCATGCAGGCCGAGAGCGAGCTCGACGACAACCCCACCGGCCACGCGGCGCCGATGCGCGGCGAGATCGTCTTCGAGGACGTCGGCTTCGCGTACGAGGGCGCCCTGCCCGGCCGCCACGGCCTCAAGGGGGTGTCGTTCCGCGTGCGGCCCGGCCAGACGGTCGCGATCGTGGGCCAAACCGGCTCCGGCAAGAGCACGCTGACCAAGCTCGTCAACCGCACCTACGACGCCACCTCCGGCCGCGTCACCGTGGACGGCGTCGACGTGCGCGACTGGCAGCTCGAGGCGCTGCGCTCGCAGGTCTCGGTGATCGAGCAGGACGTGTTCCTGTTCTCGCGCACGGTCGAGGAGAACATCGCCTTCGGGCTCGGCGCGCGGGCGACCCGCGCGGCGGCCGAGGCGGCGGCCAGGGACGCGCAGGCCCACGAGTTCATCGAGCGGTTCCGCGACGGCTACGCCACCGTCGTCGGCCAGCGCGGCGTCACGCTGTCGGGCGGGCAGCGGCAGCGGCTGGCGATCGCCCGCGCGCTGCTCACCGACCCGCGGGTGCTGGTGCTCGACGACGCCACCAGCGCGGTCGACAGCGCCACCGAGGACGCCATCCAGCGGGCGATCGCGGCCGTGCTCCGGGGCCGCACGACCCTGCTGATCACCCACCGCCTGTCGCAGATCCGGCGCGCCGACCTGATCCTGGTGTTGCACCGGGGCGAACTGATCGACCAGGGCGCCCACGGCGAACTCCTGCGGCGCTGCGACCTCTACCGCCGCATCTTCGCGAGGTACTGACGTGGGCTTCGTCATGGACGGCCTGGCGGCCGAGGGCTACGACCGCACCTACAGCGATGGGCAACTGCTCGCGCGCATCCTGCGGTACTTCCGCCCGTTCCTGCCCACGATGGCGATCGTCTCGGGCGCCATCTTCGGGGCCGCGGTGCTCGATGCGGCGCTGCCCGTGCTGGTGGCGACGGGGATCGACCGACTGGCGCTCGACGACACCGGAGCGCTCCTCGCGGCGGAACCCGCGGCCCTCTTGGCCCGGGCCGGCTGGATCCTGTTCGCCATCCTGTTCGCCGGCGTCCTGTCGTGGACGCTCAACTTCCTGCGCCAGTGGCTCACCGCCACCGCCGTGGGCAACGTGGTCCTCGACCTGCGGCGCGATGCCTTCGACGCCGTGTTGGCGCGCGACATGTCGTTCTACGACGAGTACGCCACCGGCCGCATCGTCAGCCGCGTCACCAGCGACACGCAAGACTTCGCCACCGTCGTCACGCTGACGCTCGACCTGCTGAGCCAGCTGTTGCAGGTGGCGATCATCGCCGGCGTGCTGCTCTACATCAACCCGCGGCTGGCGCTCGTCGCGTTCGCCATCGCGCCCTTCATCGTGGCGATCGCGCTGGCGTTCCGGCGCATCGCGCGGCACACCACCCAGCAGGCGCGCCGGGTGCTGGCCGACGTCAACGCCAACGTGCAGGAGTCCATCACCGGCATCTCGGTGGCCAAGGCCTTCCGGCAGGAGGCGGCGGTGTACGGCACCTTCCGCGACGTCAACGCGCGCTCGTACCGCCTGAACCTGCGGCAGGGGCTGGTGTTCATGTCGATCTTCCCGATCCTGGGCACCGTCGCCGGCGCGGGCACCGCGCTGGTCGTCTACTTCGGCGGCAGCAGCGTGCTAGCCGGCATCGCCACCCCCGGCCAGTGGTTCCTTTTCGTGGAGGCCGTCGCGCTGTTCTGGTTCCCGCTCACCAGCATCTCGTCGTTCTGGAGCCAGTTCCAGCTCGGCCTGTCGGCCAGCGAGCGGGTGTTCGCGCTGATCGACGCCGAGCCTCGGGTGCGGCAGCGCGCGTCGGAGCCCGCCGGCCGGCTTCGGGGCGAGATCGAGTTCCGCCGCGTCGACTTCCGCTACACCGAACAGGAGCAGGTGCTGCGCGGGTTCTCGCTCGTCGTCGCCGCGGGCGAGACGGTGGCGCTGGTCGGCCACACCGGCGCGGGCAAATCGAGCCTCGGCAAGCTGATCGCCCGCTTCTACGAGTTCCAGGGGGGCCTGCTGCTCGTCGACGGCCGCGACCTGCGCACGCTCGACCTGGCCGACTACCGGCGGCAACTCGGCATCGTGCAGCAGACGCCCTTCCTGTTCCGCGGCACCGTGCGCGACAACGTGCGCTACGGCCGACCCGAGGCGGACGACGCCGCGGTGGCGGCGGTCTGCGCGCAGGTGGGCGGCGGCGACTGGCTCGACGCCCTGCCGCAGGGGCTCGACACCGACGTGGGCGAGGGCGGCCGCGGCATCTCCATGGGCCAGCGCCAACTGGTGGCGCTCGCCCGCGTGCTGCTGCAGGACCCCGCCATCCTCATCCTCGACGAGGCCACCGCCAGCGTCGACCCGCTGACCGAGGCGCAGATCCAGGAGGGGCTCGAGGTGGTGCTGCGGGGCCGCACCGCCATCGTCATCGCGCACCGGCTGTCGACGATCCGCGCGGTCGACCGCATCCTGGTCCTGAGGGCGGGCGAGGTCATCGAGCAGGGCAGCCACGACCACCTGCTGACACAGGGCGGGCACTACGCCGAGCTGTACGACACCTACTTCCGGCACCAGTCGCCGGACTACGTGCCGGGCGAGGCGGCAGCGGACTGAAGCGGCCCCGACGGACGTGCCGGCGGTCCGCGCCCGGGTGCAGCGGCTCAGGCAGACGCCGCGATCGCCACCCGGAACCCCCGCAGCTCGTAGCTCTCGATCAGCTCGTTCCACCGCAGCTGCGGAGGGGTGACCACCTCGAGCGGCAGGCGCAGCAGACGCTGCAGGAAGACGTCGCTCTCCTGGATGGCGATGAACGTGCCGGGGCAGCGGTGCGCGCCGTCGCCGAAGCTCAGTACCGCCGGCTGGACCCCAGGGCCGAGTTCGCGCTGGGGCCGCAACTGGAGCGGGTCCTCGCCGACGGCGGCGGGGTCGGTGTTGGCCGCCCGCAGGTCAGGCGCCTCGAGCCGGTAGAACCACCACATCCGTGCCTGCGCCACGAACAGCGCCAGGGCGCGGCGCGCGGGCGCCGCCGAGGTGAGGCGTTCCAGCGAGAGGACGGCCTCGAGTCGGTGCGCCATGCCCGGGCGGCGGGCGTTGGTCAGGCCGACGACGCGCGCGGCGACCTCCACGGCCAGCGCCAGGCTGACGTCGTCGAGGTCGGCGCTGCCCGTCGTGCGGAGCTCGTGGACGAGCGTGTCGCTCAGCTCCGTCATCAGCGTCCGGTAGCGCTCGTCCACCGTCTTGGGCGTGAAGAAGCGGGCGATGGCGGTGCGCTGCTCGCGGTGCTCGGCGCCGTCCTGGAAGAGCACTGGCTGGCGCAGCGAGCTGCGGCCCGCGAGCTCGGCGTTGAAGCCGGCCTGGCGGGTGGCGTCGGCGTCGCGCAGGACCTGCCGCACGGCACGGTACGAGCGCAGGTGCCA
>Ga0114946_10001304_pt1 | contig 17175 bp, 8 predicted proteins | sample WalLakDeSediment_FD_88676 | JGI IMG/M metagenome (GOLD analysis project Ga0114946, IMG submission 88676) | Lake sediment microbial communities from Walker lake, Nevada to study Microbial Dark Matter (Phase II) - Walker Lake 11/02/13 Deep Sediment | ecosystem: Environmental > Aquatic > Freshwater... | reverse complement strand
TGAGCCGGCCCGGCTCTTCCAGGCGGCCAATGTCTCGCCGGCCCCCGACGGCTCCGGCTTCGCCTTCACCCGCGGTGGCCAGATCTGGTTCGCCCCGCTGCCGGGGGAGGGTGCACCGGAGGGTGCGGCACCGGGGGATGAGGCTCCTGGGGGGGCGGCCTCTCCCTCGACGGAGCCCCGGGTTCTGGCGCGCGTCCGTGGAGGGCCCGGGTCGCTGCGCTGGTCTCCGGACGGCTCGAAGCTGGCCTTCACGAGCAACCGGGGGACCCATGCCTTCGTGGGCGTACTGGATCTGGCGGCGGGCGCCCTGACCTGGATGGACCCGGGGGTGGACCGGGACCGGGATCCGGTTTGGTCGCCGGACGGGTCCCGCCTGGCCTTCCTCCGGATCGCCGCCTCCACGGCCTCCACCAGCTTCCGCCCCTTGAGGGAAACGCACCCCTGGTCGGTCCGGGTCGCCGACGTGGCCTCGGGCACCTCCACCGAGGCGTGGCGGGCCCGGGAGGGCACGGGGAGCCGGTTCTACGGTGTGAACGCACCGGGGCAGCTCCTCTGGGCGGCCGAGGATCAGCTGGTCTTCCCCTGGGAGGGAAACGGGTGGGTCCTGCTGTATGCCGTCCCGGCACGGGGAGCTCCCGGGGGGGGACCGGCGGAGGCGCGGGTGCTGACCCCGGGGCGGTTCGAGGTGGCCGATGCCGCGCTCACGGCCGACGGGCGCCACGTCGTCTACAGCTCGAACCAGGACGACATCGACCGGCGCCACCTCTGGCGGGTGGCGGTGGCCGGTGGGGCACCGGAGCTCCTGACCCCCGGAGACGGAATCGAGTGGGAGCCTGCCCCCCTGGCCGACGGGGGTGTGGCCTTTCTGCGGTCCGGGGCGCGGACGCCGGCCCATGCCGCCCTGCTTCCGGGTGGGGCAGGTCCGGGAGCAGGTCCGGAGGCGGGTTCGGGAGCAGGTCCGGAGGCGGGCCCGGGAGCCGCCGCAGGGGCTCCCGGACCGGCCCGAAGCCTGGTTCCCAGGGGAGCCCCCGGGGGGATCCCTGCCCAGTACCCGGAAGCGAGGCTGGTCGTCCCGGAGGCGGTCATGGTCACGGCCTCCGATGGCATGGAGGTGCCGGCCCAGCTCTTCCTCCCGCCCGACCTTGGCCCGGGAGAGCGCCGTCCGGCCATCGCCTTCTTCCACGGCGGATCCCGGCGGCAGATGCTGCTGGGCTTCCATGACCGCAGCTATTACCACCACGCCTACGCCCTGAACCAGCACCTCGCGCTCCAGGGATACGTGGTGCTATCGGTGAACTTCCGGAGCGGAACCGGCTACGGAATGGAGTTCCGCGAGGCGCTGGACTACGGCGCGGCCGGTGCCAGCGAGTTCCGGGACGTGGTGGGCGCCGGGCTCTGGCTCAAGGCGCGCCCCGAGGTGGACGGGGACCGCATCGGACTCTGGGGGGGCTCGTACGGCGGCTACCTCACCGCCATGGGGCTCTCGCGGGCGTCGGATCTATTCGCCGCAGGCGTCGACGTCCACGGGGTCCATGACTGGAACGTGGGCATCGCCACCTTCAACCCCGACTACACGCCGCTGAATGATCCGGAGGCCGGGCGCATCGCCTTCGAATCCTCGCCCATGGCGACCCTCGACGGGTGGCGCTCCCCGGTGCTCCTGATCCACGGCGACGACGACCGCAACGTCCGCTTTCTCGAAACCGTGAACCTGGTGGAGCAGCTTCGCCAACGGGGGGTCCACCACGAGCTTCTCGTCTTCCCCGACGAGGTCCACTCCTTCCTGCTGCACCGGAACTGGATCCGCGCCTTCGAGGCCACGGCCGACTTCTTCGGGCGGATGCTGCGGGAGCCGTAGCTCCGGAAGCCCGGAAGCATCCGCTCGCGCGGGGGGGATGCGCGCCACCGGGTCAGAGCCCCCTGAGCGCCGCCTCCAGGTCCTCCAGCAGGTCGTCCACGTCCTCGATCCCCACGCTGAGGCGCACGAGGCCGTCGGTGACGCCCATGAAGGTCCGCCGGTCCGGGGCCACGGAGGCATGGGTCATGAGGGCCGGCACGCCAATGAGGGACTCAACCCCGCCCAGCGACTCGGCCAGGGCAAAGAGGCGGGTGCGCTCGACGAAACGCTTCGCCCGCTCGCCGCTTCCGAGCTCTACCGAAACCATTCCCGTGAAGCCCTCCATCTGGCGGGCGGCCAGGGCATGCTGGGGATGGGACGGAAGCCCCGGGTAGTGCACCGCCTCGAACCCCGGATGCTCCGCGAGCCAGCGGGCGACCGTGAGGCCGTTCTCGTTGTGGGCGCGCATGCGCACCGCCAGGGTCTTCATCCCACGGAGCACGAGCCAGGCATCCATGGGACCCGGGACGGCGCCCGTGGACTTCCGCACGAAGGCCAGGTCGGCGGCCAGCGGGTCGTCGTTCACCACCAGTCCGCCCCCGATGACGTCGGAGTGGCCGTTCAGGTACTTGGTGGTGGAGTGGACCACCACGTCGGCCCCGAACTCCAGCGGACGCTGGTTGATGGGGGTGGCGAAGGTGTTGTCCACCACGAGGAGGGCGCCTCCCTCGTGGGCGATGCCCGCCATTGCCTCGAGGTCGCACAGCCGCATCATGGGGTTCGTGGGGGTCTCCACGTAGACCAGCTTCGTTTCGGGGCGCATGGCGTCCCGCACCCGGTCCGGGTCCCGGGAGTCCACGAAGGAAAACGTGATCCCGAGGCGCGAGAGCACGTGGTTGAACATCCGGTTCGTTCCCCCGTAGGTGTTCTCTTCGGTGACCACGTGGTCGCCGGCCGAGAGGAGCTTCATCACGCCCTCGATGGCCGCGAGCCCGCTGGCGTAGGCCAGACCGTGACGCCCCCCCTCCAGCCCCGCCAGGTTCCGCTCCAGCGCCTCCCGGGTGGGGTTGCTCACCCGGGCGTAGTCGTACTGAACGTCGGCGCCAAGCTCCGCCTGCACGTAGGTGGAAGTCTGGAAGATGGGGGGCATGATGGCCCCGGTTACCGGCTCGGGGGACTGGCCGGCGTGGATGGCGCGGGTGGCGATGCGGTGCCGGGAGGCGTCGTGGTCGTGGGCCATGGTGGAGTTCGTCCTCGAAGGCGGAAGCGTCGGGAAGCGGGGCGACTCAGCGGCGCCAGAGAAGCGCGGCGGAGACCAGAAGGGCCAGGAGGAGGATCCCCACCCCCATGTCGCGGGAGACCAGGAACCAGCTGAGCGCACCGGTGACCAGACCCGCGAGGAGGACGCCTCCCACCTGGGCCGTCTGGTTCAGGCGGGAGGAAACGATGATGTCTCGTTCGGGCCCTGAACCCGAGCCTGAACCCGGGGAGGCCGGGCCCGGGGCGGGCGCTCCGCACTCGGGGCAGGGGTCGGGGGGCACGAGAAAGCCGCGTCGGCAGACAGCGCACTGGATCAGGTCGGTCATGGAGACGGGGGAGGCGCGGAGTTCGGGGGAGCCGGGCCTTCCACACCCGGCAAGGGGGCACGGCCCAGGCTCGCCAACCTACCGAGGGCCAGGCGGCCGAGCAACGGGCGTTGGCTCCCGGCCGGGAACCGGCAAGCCCTGGTGAACCGCCCCTCCCTTTCGGGGGTAATGGCAGGAGAGACGAAACGAACCAAGGAAGATACATGACCGTGCCGAGACGTAGGACGAGGCCCCGGCCCCCCCGCCCGGTCACAGGGGATAGGTTTGCCGGGGTCAGGTCTGCCGAGGAGAGGATCGCCGCGGCCGGCTTCCTGGGCGAGGGAACGGCCACCCCATGAGCACGGACTGGCCTCGCGCCGGCCGCCTGGCATGGAGCGCCCTGGGCGTTCTGGCGCTGATGGTGGTGGCGGGGCTCTTGCTCAGGGAACTGGCGCTGGTGGTGATCCCCCTCATTCTGGCCCTGTTCCCCGCCACCCTCCTCATGCCGGTGACCCGGCTCCTGGAGAGGTGGAAAGTACCCCGGACACTGGCGGCGGTGCTGACTCTCCTGGGCGGCCTCCTCCTGCTGGGAGGAATCGCCGCGGGAACGGTGACCCTGGTGGTGACCCAGCTGCCCGACATCGTGGATTCAGCGGGGGAGGGGATCGATGGCCTGGAAGAGCAGGTGCGGCGCGTGGTTCCGGGCTTCGAAGTCCCGGCCCTGGATGAACTCCGGCAGAGGATCCAGGCGCAGATCCTGGATCCGGACGAAGGCGCCTCCGCCGCGGCGACCCAGTTCCTGCGAATGACCCTGGGGGCCGTGGAGGTGGTGGCCGGGGTCCTCCTCCTGGTGGTGATCCTCTTTTTCTATCTGAAGGGTGGTCGTTCCCTGGCGGAAGGATTCGTGGGGTTCGTGGCGCCTGCGTCCCGGGTGCGGATCATGGTCCTGGCGGAGGAAGCGTGGGGCACCCTGGGAGCCTACTTCCGTGGGCAGCTCCTGGTGGCCCTTGTGGACGCGGTCTTCATTGGCGTGGGGCTCCTCCTTCTGGGAGTACCGCTGGCTCTCCCCCTGGCCGTGCTCGTCTTCTTCGGGGGACTCTTCCCCATTGTGGGGGCGGTGGCGACCGGGGCCCTGGCGGTCCTGGTGGCCTTCGCCGACGCGGGGCCAGGGGTGGCCCTGGGGGTGGCGGGGCTGGTCCTGGGGGTGCTCGGAGCCTTCCTGGCCGTGCCCACGGCCGCCATCGCCAAGAAGCTGGTGGTCCGCCTCCGGAAGGGGGCCTACACGCAGGAAGGAGCTTCCATGGGCAGGGTGCAGCGCGGTTGATCCGACTTCGGTGCCGTGAGCTGCCGTATGGCCGTGGGCTGCCGTAGGGATGTGCTGTCATCGGGGGGTGTCCCTGCATGCATCGAAAACGATTGTTCTCCTTTGGGGTCCGGGGCCCTACATTGTGGGCCCCGGTCGGTGCGGGCCCCTGGCTCGCAAAGCCCCAGGGCGGGGCTGTCGGGTCAGCGAACCCTGGCCCGCTCTGCACGTCACCCATGATCGCCGCTCCCGGGGCCATGCCCCCCTGTGTGGAGGAACACCCGATGCCCCGCTCGAGTCTGGCCGTGCTCCCGGTTCTGGCCCTCATCCTTCTTCCCGGCATCTCCTTCAACGCGAGCACCGCCTCGGCGCAGATCCGCGTCTCCGACTGGACCGACCGGCCCGACCGGCAGGGTCCTGCCGGGATGCGATGGGACCACCTTCCATCCGCCCGGGCCCTGGACCTCCAGCTCCGGTTTTCCGCCCGTTCCTTCGAGGGACACCTTGCCGGACGGGACGAGGTGCCGTCCGTCGTGGTCCTCCGGGACTTCGAGATGGTCCCCCTCTCCCGCACCAGCCTCACCGTGGCCCTTGAGGCGCAGGCCGGGATCCTTGACTGGCTGGCCCTGGGGTTCTGGGTGCCCTTCGTCTTCAACGAGGCGGAGTTCGCCACCGAGAGACTGGTCGGTTCCGTGGATGCCGCGGGGATCGGTGACCTGGAAGCCCACCTGATGGTGAGGCTCCACGACCGATGGCCCGTTCGCGCCCACGTGGGGGCCGGGGTGGCATTTCCCACCGGAACGGTGACCCACACCGGGATCACCGCGGACCTGCCCACCACCTCCCGCATTCTTCCCTACCCTCTCCAGACCGGGAGTGCCACATGGGCACTTCTCCCGTCGGCGGCGTTGGCGGTGGAGAACGAATACGGCACCTTGGGCATCCAGGGGACGGGCCGGATCTACCTGGCGGCGAACGACCGGAACTGGCAACCCGGCGGTGCCTTCGAGGGCAACATCTACATGCAGCACCGTTTCAACGACTGGATCAGTGGGTCAGCCCGGGTCGCGGTGGCCCGCTGGGACGATGTTGCCGGTCTCGATGTCGCGGTCCAGCCCCAGGCCTCTCCCATGCACTGGACCCTGACTCAGGGGGGCACCCGGGTGGAGATCCCCGTGGGGATGAACATCCGCTTCGCTGAGGGCCCACTCCATGGACATCGGCTGAGCGCGGAGATTCTCCTTCCTGTACACCAGAACCTGAGCGGCCCCCAACTCCGGTCCACGTGGGGCGTGGCGGCCTCCTGGGGATACACCTTCGGACTCGGTGCCGGACCGGCAGCGCCCCGCCACCGCGCTGCAGCCTCGCCTCTCACGTCCGCACAGGCGGCTTCGCCAGAGGAGCCACGTCAGTCCGAGTTCCCGCCCACCAGAACGACAACCCGGGAGTGAAGCGCTCTCATCCCCCGGGGGGCGCTGCCTCGGCCTGCAACCACCACGGGTTGGCGCGGGCCCAGTCCAGGGTGGCCGCGAGCCCCTGGTCGAGGTGGGTGGTGGCCTGCCACCCCAGAAGCCGCCGGGCCTTCTCAACGCCGGGCACGCGGCGGGGAACGTCCTCGTAGCGCTCGCCGTAGCGGGCGCCCGTATCGAAGATCTCGGGTTCCAGGTCCGACCGGGCCAAGTGCAGGATCCGCTCCACGACCTCACGCATCGGCGTCTCCACGGGGTTCCCGAGGTTGAAGGCCTCACCCAGGGCAGCAGGGTGCGTGCCAGCCGCGACCAGGCCGTCGAGGACATCGGTCACGTAGGTGAAGCACCGCGTCTGGGTCCCGTCGTCGAAGACCAGGGGGCGTTCGCCCCGGAGGACCTTCCGCACCGAAAGGCTTACCACGAAGTTGGGCGCCTGCCGGGGGCCGTAGGCGTTGAAGAACCTGACCACTGAGGCCGGAAGCCCCTGACGGGCCAGCGCAAAGGTCATGTGCTCGGCCACGGCCTTGGAGGAGGCGTAGCTCCAGCGATCCACCGAGGTGCTCCCCAGCACGCGGTCCGCCTCTTCATCCCAGGGTACCGCGGGATTCCGGCCAAAGACCTCGCTGGTCGAGGCCACCACGACGCGGGCGTCGGTGGCCTGGGCTTCGCGAAGGATCGAGCGCGTGCCGCCCACGACGACGTCCACGACCGCAAGGGGGTCGGCCACGTAGTGCTGCACCCCCACCACCGAGGCCAGGTGGTAGACCAGGTGGGGGCGTGACTCGAAGGCGGCGTGCACGGCCTCCGGATTCCGGATGTCGCCCTCGATGTAGCGAATGTGAGGGAACGCATCCCTGAGATTCCGCGCCTCGGTGGGCGGTGACATGTCGAAGACGGTGACATCTTCGCCGCTCTCCACGAGGCGCTCCACGAGGTGGCTCCCGATGAACCCCGCGCCGCCGGTGACGAGGACCCCGCTCACCGGCCGATCCCCGTGAATCCCATTCCCAGTTCGTGCATCCGCGTGATGGCTTCGGGAGTGAAGTACATGCGACCGTCCATGATCAGGGCTCCGGGGGCGAGGGTGGCCACCCGCTCGAGGGGGAGGGAACGGAGCGCGTCGTGCCCCGTGAAGAAGGCAACGCAGTCCGCCCCGCGGAGGGCGTCGTCCACCGAGGGGAACAGGGGGAGGGAAGTGACGAGGCGCGCATCGGTCTCGGACACGAGCGGGTCGTGCACCCGCACTTCGCGACACGCACCTTCCAGGGCTTCGAGGGCAGGGCGAACAGGGCTTGAACGGCAGTCCCCTGTGTTGCTCTTGAAGGTAATGCCCAGGACGGCCACGGTGGCATCTTCCATGGCCTTTCCCCGGGCCGCGAGCCCCTGGCGGATGCGGTCCACGGCGTGGGTCGGCATGGCGTCGTTCACCTGCCGCCCCGCGGCCGGGAGGCGGAGGGAGACGCCCAGGCGTTCCCCCAGGTGGGCCAGGAACCAGGGGTCCTTGGTGAGGCACGAGCCGCCCACCCCCATGCTCGGTGTCAGAATGTTCACATGGTGCTGCCCCTTCGGAAGCGAGTTCGCCGCCAGGATCACCTCGAGGGCATCGACGCCTACGCGCTCGCTGAGGCGGGCCAGTTCGTTGGCCAGCGCAATGTTGAGGTCGATCCACTGGTTGTCGGCGAGCTTCACCATTTCGGCGGTGCGCGCGTCTCGCACCGGCACGGTGTCCACACCCAGCGCTCCCTCCCAGAAGGCCACCGCCGCCTCGCGGCTCGGGGCATCGATCCCTCCCACCACCACGGGAATCGTGGCAAGCTCCCGGAGCGCCGACCCCTCGGCGAGGCGTTCGGGGCAGAAGGCCAGGTGAACGCCGGAGTCGCGGAACGACGCTCCATGGCGTGATCGAAGGCCCAGCGCCGGGGCCACGATGTCTTCCGTGGTGCCGGGTGGGGCCGTGCTCTTGAGGATCACGAGATGTCCGGCCCGCAGGTGCGGGGCAAGCCCCCTCGCGGCGGCCTCCACCTGCGAGGTGTCGGGCTCGATGCCCTCGCCGAGAGGGGTGCCCACGCAGAGGAGCACAACGTCGACCTCGGAAATTCTTGCGAGATTGGTGGTCGCCTGGAGCAGACCGCCCTCGTGGGCCCGCGCCAGCGCCTCGGACAGGCCGGGTTCATTGAAGGGGATGCGCCCCTGGTTGACCTCGTTCACAAGGTCGGGACGCACGTCCACACCAAGCACGGAGAAGCCCCGAGCGGTGAGGACGGCTCCCAGGCAGGACCCCACGTAGCCGAACCCCACGATCCCCACTCGGAGAGATCGGTCGGCAAGGGCGTCTTTGAATGGGGCGAGCTCCAAGGAAAGGCTCCGGGAGGCGTCAGGGTCAGGTGGATCCGCGCTTGATCCCCATCTGCAGGATGGCAGCTACTTCGGCCACTTCCGCGGGGGTGAGCGACGACGAGGAAGGAAGGCAAAGCCCTTCACGAAAGAGTGTTTCCGACACGAGCCCGCCCAGGACCGGAGGATTCAGCTCCCGGTACGCCGGCTGCAGATGCAGAGGCTTCCAGACGGCGCGCGACTCGATGCCGTGCGCAAGGAGGTGCTGTCGGAGGCGTTCGGGTGTGGTTCCCGTCAGGTGCGGGTCCAGACGGATGCAGGTGAGCCAGCGGGCATGCGTGGCCCAGGGCACATCGGGCTGAAACGAGATGCCGGGGATTCCCGACAGGGCTGGACGATACCCCTCGGCTACGGCTCGACGCTCGCCCACGCGGGTCTCGAGCAGGGGGAGCTGGGCGCATCCCACCGCAGCCAGCAGATTGCTCATGCGGTAGTTGTAGCCCACCTCCACATGCTCGTAGTGGGGCACGGGCTCCCGGGCCTGACGTGCAAGTTTCCGGGCATGCTGCACGAGCTCGCGGCGATCCGAAACGAGCATGCCGCCCATGGAGGTCGTGATCATCTTGCTCCCGTCGAAGGAGAAGACGCCCACATCCCCGAGGGTTCCGGCGTGCCGGGGGGCATACCCTTCGGGTGCGTAACGGCCCCCGAGGGCTTCGGCTGCATCTTCCACCACCGGGACCCCCCACCGGCGACAGGCGGCCAGGATCGGCTCCATCTGCGCAAGCTGGCCGTAGACGTGGACAACCACCACCGCGGCGGGCAGGCGACCTGACTTCCCACGGCGGTCCAGTTCGCCGACCAGGAGCTCAGGATCCATGTTCCAGGTGGCCGCCTCCGAGTCCACGAAGACAGGTCGAGCGCCCAGGTAGAGCACGGGGTTCACCGAGGCGCAGAAGGTGAAGGTGCTCACGAGCACTTCGTCGCCGGGACCCACACCCAGCACCCGCAGGGCCAGGTGGAGCGCCGCCGTGCCCGAGGTGGTGGCCAGGGCCTCCGATGCCCCCAACCTCTCGGCGAAGGCCTCTTCGAACCGGTCCACATCGGGACCCACCGATGCGATCCAGTTCGAGGCGAGAGCTGCCTCGAGGGCCTGAAGCTCGCCCCCCCCGAGGTGGGGCACGGAGAGGGGCACGCGGGCACGCGGCAGTCCCGCCGAGGGGGGGCGCGGACTCGGTGGGGTCGCCTCCGATCGGGACGAATCCGGTTCCCGCCTCACACCTGCACCCCGGACACCTGCACCCCGGACACCTGTACCCCGGACACCTGTACCCCGGACACGTGCACCCCGGACACGTGCACTCCGGACACATGCACTCCGGCGCGATCCCCCGCCTCGTAGGTGTCGGCCTGCACGAGGGGGAGGAGCCGGGTCTCCATGCGCGACACGATGCCCGGCCACGTGAAGTGGGCCAGGACCCGCTGCCGCGATGCCACGCCCATCTTGCGGGTGCGGGACGGGTCCGAAATGAGGGCAGCCAGCGCAGTGGCCAGGGCGGCTGGGTCGTCGGGGGGGACCAGGAGACCCGTGGATTCGTGCTCGATGATCTCCGGTACGGCCCAGGCGCGAGGCCCCACGCAGGGGAGCCCGTAGAGCATGGCCTCGACGAAGGAGGTCCCAAAGGGCTCGAAGCGCGTGGGAAGGCAGAAGAGATCCGACTCGCGGTAGGTGCGGTCCATGCGCGCCCGCCCCTGGGGCGTGTCGCGGCTCAGGTATCCGGTGAACTCCACCCCGTCCACCCGTGCCCGCGGAGGGCGGGGACCCACCATGATGAGCCGGGCCTGGGGGTGGCTCCGTCGCACCCGCGTGAAGGCTTCAAGGAGCAGCGCCCCCCCCTTCCGGTGAAAATCGCGACCCACGAAGAGGATCGTGTAGGGATCCGGATTCCTCGCCGGCCCTCCTCGCGGCGAGACCTCTGGCCCCGCCTCTCCACTGTCTGACACCCCATCCGGCACCTCACTCAACTCCACGTTCGGGCCGCAATGCACGGTGCAGAGGCGGCTCCGGGGGATGCCGAAGTCCTCGACGAAGGAATTCTGCAGGCGGTCACTCATGGTGAAGATCACCTCCGCCTCGTTATAGATCCGCGCCTCCCTGGCCCGCACGTCTTCAAGCTCGCGAGGAGTGAGAAGGGCCGCCTCGGACACCCCCAGAGCCGCCGCGGAGCGGGAGAGCTCGATGTTGGAATCGCAATAGAGCGCCAGCGGATGGCTCTCCAGGTTCGACACGCGAAAGGTGGCGCCCACCTGGAGCACCAGGTCCACCTGGTCGCGGTGGCGGCGGAAAGACTCGTCCGCCAACGCGCTCCGCGCTGCGAACCCCTGCGCCCCCAGGCGATGTCGCATGCGCCATCGTGCCAGACGCGGGGACAAGCTCCGGAAGGCCGTCACCACCCGGGTCGCGCCGTGCAGGTCCACGTCTTCCGCGATCACCTGGTGACCCGCCTCACGCAGGTGGCGCACCAGGCTGCGGCTGACACCTGACCACGAATCGTGGGTCTCGGCATCGCCTTCGCAGAGGAAAAGGATTCGCATGGAAAGGGGTCGAGCCAGCAGCGGGTAGGAACGCGGTCTGAACCTGAGGCTTGAGGTCAGAGGAGCAAGATGATTCCGCCATTACGACATTGCAATTCTCGGGCCGTTCCGGGGGCGTAGGGACCCCGGCGCTTCGAACGCTTGCACCGACGGTCTATTCGGATCAAACCTTCGCGATTGCAGACCGCCAGCCTGACGGCGCGCCAGAGAGAGGTTGCGCGGAAGGAGATCGGCAGGGTGGAAGACCTTCGAACGCAACCACTGCTGGCGCTCCTTCGCCTACGGGTCGGGGCATCCGGGGGCAGAAAGACCGTGGGCGGGCAGGCCAGGCAGGACCTGCGAGCCCTTGTCCGTGCGGAGGTCCACGATGCCCCCGGTTCGAAGGTCTCCGAGGTCGTCCTGCAATTCCTCCCGCGCTGGCTTGAGCCTCGCGGAACTGGCTTGAGCCTCGCGGAACACGAGGGGATTGGCATCCTGGGGTGAACGCGTTCGTGACCGAATGCCAGCGTCCCCGCGATGTGGAGAACGGGAGAGGTCTGCGACCGGAGGAGACTGGGGTGCGCAGAATGGAGCGACTGACCGGAAACCAGGCAGCGGAGGAGGAGGTATGGATCCGAGGCGTCGGTCCCGGGGTTGGAGCGGTGCAGGGGAGAGCATCCACTCGAATTCCTTGTCCGGGTCTTCCGTCCGATTCTCCCGGGAAGGATCGATGCCTCCCTTGCGAGCCGAACGAGGAAGCGGGCAGGGTCCTCGACGGAGGCGGGCTTCCGGAATGAGGGCCATGGCACGCTTCTTTCAGTTCGCCATCGGCATCGGACGGATGGAGGACGACGTTTCCGGAGCTGGAGAAGGCGCCGTGAGAGAACACGGGAGTGGGATGCCCACTACGCTGCGTCGTTCCAGTGACGAAGGACGATTGGAAATGGCATTTTCCAAGGTAATCGCAGCGAACGCGGTGGCGCTTCTCCTCACACTTGGGGGTTCGGCTTGTCGCCCCTTGGGCGAGGGCTCCCAGCGCGACATCGTTCTCATGGGCGGACCTTGAAATCGGCGCAGATCGGGGGGCTTCGGCAGGAGCGATTCCGCACCCGCGCCCGCTTCAGCTGGAGTGCCGAGGGCAGGACCGACGGGTCACCATCCAAGGTTTCTATCTAGACATGCTGTTGGCTAATTCCAATATATTCCGCGCATCGCATTTCAAATTGAATCCCAGATGATCAACCCCATGCCCCATTCAGTGTCTCCCTCCTGCTTCATCCTCGGAGAAGGATCGCTGATCGTCCAGTGTGCCCTGACCCTCCGTGCGCGAGGGGTGAACATCCGGGGGATCATCACGCGGGATGCTACCGTGAGGCAGTGGGCGGAAGGCGAACGCCTGCGGACGATCGAGCCCGGGCCGGCGTCGCTTCCGGCGATGCGGGAGGTGCCCTTCGACTATCTTTTCAGCATCGTCAACCTCGAGATTCTCGCCGACGAGATGGTGAGCCTTCCCCGCCGTCTGGCGGTGAACTTCCACGACGGGCCGCTGCCCCGCTATGCGGGAATCAATGCTCCGTCCTGGGCGCTTCTGGAACAGGCGACCCAGTACGGCGTCACCTGGCACGAGATGACGACGGGCGCGGACAAGGGGCGCATCCTTGCGCAGGAGCTCTTCGAGATCGCCGACGACGAGACGGCCTTCAGCCTGAATGCGCGCTGCTTCGACGCGGGCATGAAGAGCTTCGCGCTCCTCGTGGACACGTTGCTCGACGACAGCGTCGAGATGCGAGAGCAGGATTTCTCTGAGCGCTCCTACTTCGGAAAGTTCCAGCGCCCGGACGGTGGGTCGTTGATCGACTTCAGCCAGCCGGCCGCAGCCGTCGCGGCCTTTGTCGCGGCGCACGATTACGGACGCGGTTTTCCAAACCCGTTCGGGCTTCCGAAGATTCTCCTGAGCGGGCGGATTCTCTATGTGGGGCGGGTGGAAGTGACCGCCGAAGAGTCCCGGGAGGTCCCCGGCACGCTGATTTCCGTGGATTCACAGGGGCTGCTCGTCGCGACGGGCGACCGGAACGTCGTTCTTTCCGGGTTGGCCTGCCCCCTGGGGAGCGAGCCCGGTGCCGAGCTTCTCGCTGCCTGGGGCTTCCGGGCCGGGCAGAAGCTGGAGAGGGGCCCGCGAGAGGCCCTGACGGTCTTCGCTTCCGCCGCGGCTCGCCGCGAGGCGGGGTGGCTTTCGACCATGCGCTCGCTCGCGCCCTTCACCCTCGGGGTGGGCAGTGGAGGAGATGGGGCATCGAAGGTAGAGAAGTGCTTGATCTCGCTGCCCGAAGGATTCGACGGGCATAGGGCGACGGCCGCCTTCATCGCCTTCCTCTCCCGCATCAGCGGCCAGAACACCCTTTCGGTGGGACTCGAGGCCTCTCACGTGGAAATCGCCGCGAGCGCGATCCTCCCCTTCGTCTTCACGCGCATGCCGCTCACGGTGGACATCGACAAGGCGGGCCCGTTGCCCGAAGTCATGGCCGCACTGATGAAGCGGGTCGGCACCGCTCTGGAAGGGGCCCCCCTCCCGCGGGATCTCTTCCTCCGACATCCCGGCCTCCAGGCGACCCCGCGGGACGAGCGAGGCCCCACTCTTCCGGTGGTCGTCCGGATGGGGGGCGACCGGTCAGCGCCCGACGCCCTCCCCGCCGGCACCACCCTCCAGGCATCGATCGCGAGCGACGGCCGCTCCATGACCTGGCGCTACGACAGCGCGGCACTCTCGGCCGATGGGGCCGCCTCCCTCCAGCGCCAGTTCACGATCTTTCTTTCCGAGCTGGGCCAGGCGGAGACGCTCGGCTCCGTTCCGCTCATCGACGATGCCGACCGTGCTCTCCTCCTCGAGGAGTGGATGGGGCCGGCAGCCGACTTCCCCGCAGAGGCCACGCTCCACGGGCTCTTCTCGCTGCAGGCCGCCGCCACCCCGAACGCGCCGGCGCTCACCTTCCGGGGGCACACCCTTTCCTACGGCGAAGTCGAGAGCCGCACGAACCGGATCGCGCGCCACCTGGGGCGCACGGGCGTTGGCCCCGGCACCCTGGTCGGGATCTTCATGGATCGTTCCGCCGAGATGGTGGTGGCCGCGCTCGCGGTGATGAAAGCCGGGGGCGCCTACACGCCGCTGGACCCCGAGTATCCGGCCGACCGCATCGCCTTCATGATCGAGGACTCGAAGGCGGCGGCGATTGTCACCCATGAAAGGGTGCGCGGGCGCTTGCCGAAGAGTGATGCCGTGATCGTCTCGATCGACGGGGACGCGGCCGCGATCAAGCAGCAGGAAGACTCCGCGCCGGACTCGGGTGCATCCTCTGGCGATCTCGCCTACGTGATCTACACCTCCGGCTCCACCGGCCGCCCCAAGGGGGTCATGGTCGAGCACCGGAACGTGGTCAGCTTCTTCGCCGGGATGGACGAGCGGCTCGCCTTCAAGCCGGGGACGGACGCCGCGGGCACCTGGCTCGCCGTCACCAGCCTCAACTTCGACATCTCGGTGCTGGAGCTCTTCTGGACGCTCACGCGCGGTTTTGAGGTGGTGGTCTTCGCCGAGGATCATCCGGGCACCGGTCGTCCGGGCACCGGGGCGTCGGCGGCAGCGAGTCCGGGTTCACCAGGCGGCGCCTGGACCCCCGTCCACCCCGGTCGCCGCATCGATTTCGGTGCCTTCTACTTTTCCAGCGACGAGGGCGAGGGGCTGCGCGACAAGTACCAGCTCCTGATCGAGGGGGCAAAGTTTGCGGATGCGAACGGCTTCAACTCGGTCTGGACCCCCGAGCGGCACTTCCATGCCTTCGGCGGACTCTTCCCGAACCCGGCGGTCACGAGCGCCGCCCTCGCCACCATCACCGAGAACGTCGAACTCCGTGCGGGAAGCTGTGTGAGCCCGCTCCACTCGCCCATCCGCATCGCGGAAGACTGGTCGATCGTGGACAATCTGTCGCGCGGCCGGGTCGGGATCTCCTTCGCGGCCGGCTGGCAGCCGAACGACTTCGTGATCCGCCCGGAGGGATTCAAGGATCGACGGAACCAGATGTTCCGGGACATTGAAACGGTGAAGGCGCTCTGGAGGGGCGAGTCCCGCTCCTTCCCTGACGCCGAAGGCAGGGAGATCGAGATCCGCACCCTTCCCCGCCCCTACTCGAGCGAGCTCAAGGTCTGGGTGACTGCGGCGACCAACCCGGAGACCTTCCGGGAGGCGGGTGAAGCCGGGTGCAACCTCCTGACCCACCTCCTGGGGCAGACGACCGAGGAGCTCAAGGAGAAGATTGCGATCTACCGGAAGGCCTGGACGGACGGGGGATATGCGGGTCGGGGCACGGTCAGCCTCATGCTCCACACCTACGTCGCCGAGACCGACGAGGAAGCGAAGGAGATCGTGCGGGAGCCGATGAAGGAGTACCTGAGGAGCGCCGTCGGGCTCGTGAAAGCCGCCGCCTGGTCCTTTCCGACCTTCAAGAAGACGACGACGATGGAGGACGGCACCTTCGGGATCGACCACCTCTCCGAAGAGGACATGGACGCCCTCCTCGACTACTCCTTCGAGCGTTACTACGACGACGCCGGTCTCTTCGGATCGGTGGAGTCGTGCGTGCGTTTCGTGGACAGCATCAAGGACGCGGATGTGGACGAGATCCCCTGTCTCATCGACTTCGGGATGCCGACGCCGGTCGTGCTGGAGGCGCTGCCAAGACTGGCGCAGGTACTCCACGAGGCGAACCGGGGGGTGGCTGCGGAGGTACGGGTGAACACGGACCGACCGGCCGAGGCGGGATCCGCGCGCGGAGCCCGCGCGAACGGAGCGAACGGGGCGGGCACGAGTACGATGGGGGTCATGGCCGCAGCCCATGCCCCCGAAGCGGCCGAGGAAGAGACGGACTTCTCCATCCACTCCCTTATCCGGCGGCACGGCGTCACCCATTTCCAGTGCACCCCTTCAATGGCGACCCTTCTCCTGGCCGACGGGGAGGTGCGAGCCTCCCTGGCGAGCCTGGAGAAGGTGATGATCGGAGGCGAGGCCTTCCCGGCCCCGATGGCGCGCGACCTCGAGTCCCTGGTCCGGGGCGACGTCATCAACATGTACGGGCCGACCGAGACCACGATCTGGTCCTCGACACATCCGGTGAAGGACATCGGCGACGTCGTGCCGATCGGGCGGCCAATCCCGAACACGCGGATCGTGATCCTCGACTCCGAAGGCCACCTGCTTCCCCCGGGGGCACAGGGGGAGCTCTGCATCGGGGGGCCGGGGGTGACGCGGGGCTACCTCCATCGGCCGGAACTCACCGCCGAGCGCTACATCCCGGATCCCTTCGCGGAAGATGCCGATGCCCGCCTGTACCGCACCGGCGACCTCGCGCGCTTCAGCCCGGAAGGCGTCCTCGAGTTTCGAGGAAGGCTGGACTCGCAGGTGAAGCTCCGGGGGTACCGCATCGAGCTGGGGGAAATCGAGGCCCGGCTCGCGGAGCACCCGGGCGTGCGGGGCGCTGCGGCGATCGTGCGGGAAGACATCCCGGGAGACCAGAGAATCGTGGCCTATCTGCTGGCCGGCGCGGACGCGCCGGATGCCGATGCTCTCCGTGCCCACCTCGCGGAGTCGCTGCCCGATTACATGGTGCCGTCGGCATTCGTGACCCTGGAACACTTTCCGGAGACCCCAAACCGGAAGGTGGACCGGAAGGCACTGCCGGCGCCGGAGGCATCGAGTGCCCGGCGCACCGCGGCGGCGGCCTTCGTTAAGCCGTCGAGCGACATCGAGAAGACGATCGCCGGGATCTGGTGCGAGGTGCTCGGAGTGGCGGAGGTCGGGTCGGACGACAACTTCTTCGACCTTGGCGGGCACTCGCTCCTCACCATCCAGGTGCAGGGGAAGCTGCGGGAGGTCTTCGACCGGCCGATCTCGCTCGTGGACCTCTTCCGGTTCACGACAGTGGCGACCCTCTCGCGCTTTCTGAGTGGAGAGAATGGGAAGGAAGACATGAAGGCCTCCGCCGATCGCGGCGCGGATCGTCGGGAGGCGCTGGCACGGCGGCAGGTGGCGCGGGGGAGGCGGCGTTG
>Ga0114946_10001303_pt1 | contig 17175 bp, 14 predicted proteins | sample WalLakDeSediment_FD_88676 | JGI IMG/M metagenome (GOLD analysis project Ga0114946, IMG submission 88676) | Lake sediment microbial communities from Walker lake, Nevada to study Microbial Dark Matter (Phase II) - Walker Lake 11/02/13 Deep Sediment | ecosystem: Environmental > Aquatic >... | reverse complement strand
TCTCAGTCCCTCTCTCCCTCAGTCTCTCAGTCCCTTCGTCTCAGCGCTAAATTCTCAGCGCTCAGTACTTTTTCTCTTAGTCCCTCCGTCCCTCCCAGGCAATAATATCGGGCTCCCGGCTCAACAGGTAGTCGATGTCGTCATAGCCGTTCAGCAGGCATTTCTTTTTGTAGGCACTGATCTCGAACCCTTCGCCGGAGCCGTCGGCCATCAGGGTGATCTGCTGGTTTTCGAGATCTACCATGAGTTTGGTTTCCGGGTCGTTGTCGATTGCCTTGAACAGCCTGGAGGCGAAGGGTTCACTGACTTGCACGGGCAGCAGGCCGTTGTTCAGGGCGTTGCTTTTGAAGATATCGGCGAAGAAGCTGGATACCACCACCTTGAAGCCATAGTCATGGAGGGCCCAGGCGGCATGCTCACGGCTGCTGCCGCTGCCAAAGTTCTTTCCGGCAACAAGTATCTGACCGGAATAACGCGGGCTATTCAGGACAAAATCCGGATTGGGCAGACCACCTGCCCTGTACCTCCAGTCATAAAAAAGGTTCTTGCCAAATCCATCACGGGTGGTCGCCTTCAGGAAGCGGGCCGGGATGATCTGGTCGGTGTCCACATTCTCAATGGGTAACGGCACACAGGCCGAGATCAGGGTTTCAAATTTCTCTACAGGCATATATCTATCGCCCTTTCGGGCATTTAAGTTTCTATTTTAATATGTTTTCTAAACCACCTCCATTTCACCTCAGGTCCGCCGCAGCATCGTCGGGCACACAGACCCGTTTTTATTTTGTCACCTTCTTTTTTCTATTGGGACATGCCATGGCATGACCCTACATGCGCCCTGTGCTCTGCGCCCTGCACCCTGCGCCCTGTGCCCTGTGCTCTGCGCCCTGCGCCCTCGAAACGGCGACGCAAGACTCTGTGTGGGATCTCTCCCTTCGGTCGAGATGACACAAGGGCGTGTCTCCCAGTCCCTCAGTCTCTCCGTCTCTTCGTCTCAGCGCCCTGCGCTCTATGCTCCCTCTCCCCTCAGTCTCTCCGTCTCTTCGTCTCAGCGCCCTGCGCTCTATGCTCCCTCTCCCCTCAGTCTCTCCGTCTCTTCGTCTCAGCGCTAAATTCTCAGCGCTCAGCGCTTTTCTCTTAGTCCCTCAAAACCCCCTCGGGTCTGTCACCTTGCCCGTAACGGCCACTGCGGCGGCGGTCAGGGGGCTGGCGAGCATGGTACGTGCGCCGGGGCCTTGCCGTCCTTCGAAGTTTCTGTTGGAGGTCGACACGGCATATTTCCCGGCCGGGATCTTGTCTTCGTTCATGGCCAGGCATGCCGAGCATCCGGGCTGACGCAGCTCAAACCCTGCCTCCTCCAGCACTTGCCTGAGGCCTTCCTTCTCTGCCTGCGCTTCCACCTGCTTGCTGCCCGGCACGATCCAGGCCGTGATGTTATCCGCCTTTCTTCGGCCTTTGACAAAGGAAGCGAACATCCTCAGGTCTTCGATACGGCCATTGGTACAGCTTCCCACGAAAACATAATCAACGGGTTTGTCTATCATGGGTTGGCCGGGGGCAAATCCCATGTATTCGAGCGACTTGGTGAAAGAACTCCTGGAGGTGGCGTCCACCTCATCCAGCTCAGGAATTCTGCCCGAAATGCCAAGCCCCATGCCGGGGTTGGTGCCGTAGGTGATCATGGGTTCGATGCTGGCGGCGTCGAAATGCAGTTCCTTGTCAAACAGGGCATCAGGGTCGCTGGGCAATGTCTTCCAGAAGGCCAGCTGCCTGTCCCACTCATCGCCTTTGGGTGCATGCTCCCTGCCATTGATATAGTTGAATGTGACCTCGTCGGGGGCGATCAGCCCGCCACGGGCACCCATCTCTATGCTCATGTTGCAGATGGTCATGCGGGCTTCCATGCTCAGGCTGCGGATGGCCGAGCCGGCATACTCCACAAAATAGCCGGTAGCGCCCCCTGTGGTTATCTGTGAGATGATGTACAGGATAATGTCTTTTGACACCACCCCTTTGGCAAGCTCTCCTTCTATGGTGATGCGCATGCGCCTGGGCTTTGTCAGTATGAGGCACTGGCTGGCCAGCACCATCTCCACCTCGCTGGTACCTATGCCGAAGGCGATGGTGCCGAAAGCGCCGTGGGTGGAGGTATGGCTGTCGCCGCATACGATGGTCATGCCCGGCAGGGTGATGCCCAGCTCCGGGCCTATCACATGCACAATGCCGTTGTAGGGATGGTTCAGTCCGAACAGCTCGATGCCGTTCCTTTCACAGTTGCGCTTCAGGGCCTCCACCTGGAGGCGGCTCAGCTCATCTTGGATGGTAAGATGCTGGTCGCGGGTGGGGATGTTATGGTCGGCCGTGGCGACCGTCTTTTCAGGTCTGAAAACCCTGCGGCCACGGTTTGCCAGGCCGGTGAACGCCTGCGGGCTGGTCACCTCATGAATGAAATGGCGGTCGATATACAACACGGCGGAGGTCTCATCCACCCTGGCCACCTCATGGGCATCCCATATCTTGTCAATGATTGTTTTTCCAGCCAAAATAAACAGTTTTATAAGGTTACGATATTTTTGAAATGGCATCGAGGAATGATTCCACCGATGCGGTCACGATGTCGGTATGTGCCGAGAAGCCGTAGTAAATATTTCCCTTGTGTTCTACCTGCACATGCACCTTCCCCAGGTCGTCGCTACCGCGGGTGATGGCCTGTATCAGGAACTCTTCGAGGCGCACCTTCCTTTTCACCAGGTTTTTCACGGCAGAGAAGGAGGCGTCGATCGGGCCGTTTCCTGATGCCGTTTCGGTGAATACATCGCCGTTGAAGCTCACTGACACGGTGGCTGTGGGGATGGTCGACTTTCCGCAGATGACCTGCAGCGACACCAGCTCGAGGGGCTGTTTGCCCTTTTGCTTCTCCCTGCCTGCCAGTACCGCCAGGTCATCCTCGCTGATGTCTTTTTTCCTGTCGGCAAGCTCCAGGAAGCGTTCGTATACCTCATCGAGTTCAGCAGCCTCGAAGCTGTAACCCAGCAGTTGCAGCCGGTGTTTCAGCGCCGCCCGGCCGCTGCGGGCCGTCAGCACGATGGATGACTCCTTCAGTCCGATATCCACCGGGTCGATAATCTCGTAGTTGAGCCGGTGCTTCAGCACCCCGTCCTGGTGAATGCCCGACGAGTGGGCAAAGGCGTTGCGGCCCACTATGGCCTTGTTGGGCTGCACCGGCATGCGCATCAGGGTCGACACCAGCTTGCTGGTCTTGATGATCTGCTGGCTGTCAATATTTGTGACAAAATCCAGGTCGTGGTGGCTCTTAATGGCCATGACCACCTCCTCCAGGGAGGTATTGCCCGCCCGCTCGCCGATGCCGTTCATGGTGACCTCCACCTGCCGGGCACCGTTCATGATGCCCGCAAGGGTGTTGGCCGTGGCCATGCCCAGGTCGTTGTGGCAGTGGGTCGATATGACGGCCTTGTCGATATTCGGTACATTGTTGAGCAGGAAGGCAATCTTCTGCCCGTATTCCTGGGGAAGGCAATACCCCGTTGTGTCAGGGATATTCACCACGGTGGCTCCCGCCCTGATCACGGCCTCCACCACCCTGGCCAGGTATTCATTGTCGGTACGGCCGGCATCTTCGGCGTAAAACTCCACGTCGTCAACAAACTTACGGGCATACTTGACACTCTCAACGGCCCGTTGCAGAATGTCTTCCTGCGTCGAGTTAAGCTTGTGCTTGATATGCACCTCCGACGTCCCTATACCGGTATGGATGCGCTTGCGCCTGGCAAACTTCAGCGCATCGGCCGCCACCTCGATGTCTTTCTTCACCGCCCGCGTCAGGCCACATATCACCGGGCCCTGAACCGCTTTGGAGATCTCCATCACCGAGGTGAAGTCACCGGGACTGGAAATGGGAAAACCCGCCTCTATCACATCAACGCCAAGCTTCTCCAGCTGCCTGGCAATCTCTATCTTCTCAATGGTATTCAGCTGGCAACCGGGAACCTGCTCACCATCCCTGAGGGTGGTGTCAAAAATAATGATCTTGTTATTCATGTTCTTCTGTTTTTTTGGGAAAACTGACCGTCCAAACCATTTTGCCTCATCACTTTTCCTTGTTTATAATTTTTTTCGTGGGAAAGATTTGTCGTTGCCCGGCGGTGCTATTTCTGGCTCTCCGGCCTTAATTTCCTTACGGCGGCGCCTGCCTGCCACATCTCCGATTCGCGCAGCTCGCGCAACTCCTCTTCCAGCTTCTGCCTGTAGTCCGGCTGGCTGTTGGCCTCTATGGCTCGCTGCGACTCATTGCCTTTGGCTACCTCGGCATACAGCTCCTGGAACACCGGCAATGTCACATCGCGGAAACGCTTCCACCAGTCGAGGGCTCCGCGCTGTGCCGTGGTGGAACAATTCGCGTACATCCAGTCCATGCCGTTCTCGGCTACCAGCGGCATCAGGCTTTGCGTCAGCTCTTCGACGGTCTCGTTGAAGGCCTCCGAAGGGGTGTGCCCATTCTCCCTCAACACCTGGTACTGGGCGGCGAACAACCCCTGGATGGCCCCCATCAGGGTGCCACGCTCACCGGTAAGGTCGCTGTAAACCTCCTTCTTAAAGGTGGTCTCAAACAAATAGCCGCTGCCAACACCGATGCCCAGGGCAATCACCCGTTCACGGGCCCTGCCGGTAGCATCCTGAAACACCGCAAAACTGGAATTCAAGCCCCTGCCCTCCAAAAACATACGCCTCAAACTCGTACCCGACCCCTTCGGCGCAATCAACACAACATCCACATCAGGAGGTGGCACTATCCCGGTCTGCTCCTTGAAGGTGATCCCGAAGCCATGAGAGAAATACAACAGCTTGCCCGCATCAAGATGCTGCCTGACAACAGGCCATAAAGCGATCTGACCCGCATCAGAAAGCAGGTACTGTATCACCGTGGCCCGCGCCACAGCCTCCTCGATGCTGAATAATGTCTTGCCCGGCTCCCAACCATCAGAAACAGCCTTGTCCCAGGTCTTCGAATCCCTCCGCTGACCAATAATGACATTGAAGCCATTGTCCTTCAGGTTCAAGGCCTGCCCGGGTCCCTGAACACCGTAACCCAGAATCGCGATCGTTTCGCCTTTCATCACCTCCCTGGCCTTCGACAAGGGAAACTCATCCCTGGTAACCACTTGTTCCTCTGTTCCACCAAAATTAATTGTTGCCATTTTACTTGATTTTTTATGTTTATATTCGGTTTTTTAAAATTGTTCCCATCGTTAAATACCTGATCACCAGGCAATCATTGATACTGATTCTGCTCAAGCTCCCGGAGAAAATCAGTGAGTGGCTCCTTCTTCAGCTTGTTGATGGCGATCCGGCCCGAACGGGTAAACTGCGTAACACCGTAACGGTCGAGCTTCTCAAACAACTCCTGGGTTTCCGTTTTGTGGCCGGTCTTTTCAATGACCACGTACTCAGGCGTTATTTCAAGTATCCGCGCACCATATCTCCTGACCAGGTTCTCTACGTCCGTTCCGTTCAAAAGGGCCTCGGTAGACACCTTGTACAGCGCAATCTCCTGGAAAATAATCTCATCCCGGGAAAAAACATAGGCCTTCAGCACATCGATCTTCTTTTCAACCTGTGATACAAGCTTTTCAACCTGTTCCCTGTTGGAAAAAACCACAATGGTGAACTTGTGTATCCCCTTAATGGCCGATTCCGAGGTGGTAAGGCTTTCAATGTTGATGTGCCGCCTGGTGAAAACAGTCGTGATCTGGTTCAGCAGCCCAACCCTGTTTTCTGAATAGATCGTGAGGGTAAATTCTTCCTTTTCCTGCATGTTCGTCATTGGTTAAAGACAGCTTTCTGTCATTTTATTTCGTGATACCCGGCCTGAGGCTTTGCTGTTCCCGGGCAATTATTTCCGTATATTTTTCATTCATTTATGGCGGCAAGCCGCGTCTGTGCTTATTCCAGCCTGATGTCGCTGATCGACATGCCGGCCGGTATCATCGGGAATACATTGCCTTCCTTTTCCACCACCACTTCCAGCAGGAAGGGGCCTTTTGCTTTAACCATGTCATCAATGGCCTTGTCCAGGTCTTTGCGCTGGGTGACCTTCAGCGAAGGCACATAATAACCTTTTGCGATCGTTTGAAAATCAGGGTTTTGCATTTTGGTCTCGGCGTAGCGGAAGTCAAAGAAGAGCTCCTGCCATTGCCTCACCATCCCAAGGAAATTATTATTGAGCAGCACTATTTTCACGGGTACTTTTTCCTGGTGGATGGTGGCCAGCTCCTGTATGGTCATCTGGAACCCACCATCGCCCACGAAGAGCACCACCGGCCTGTTGGGCCTTCCCATCTTGGCGCCCATTGCAGCCGGCAAACCAAATCCCATGGTGCCCAGCCCGCCCGAGGTCACCACGCTGCGCGTCTGTTTGAAGCGGAAATAGCGGGTGGCCACCATCTGGTGCTGGCCCACGTCGGTCACCATGATGGCGTCATCGCCGAAGGCGGCGGAAACCCTGTTCACCACCTCGCCCATGGTAAGGTTGGGTTTTTCCGGCGACAGTTCCCGGTCGATCAGGCGCTCATGTTCAATTCTGTCGCAGGCATGAAACTCAGCCAGCCAGCTGCTGTGGTCATTCTTGCTGACCAGCCCGGTGAGCAGCGGCAGGGTGTCTTTGACATTGCCCAGCAGGGGCACGTCGGCATGAATGATCTTGTTGATCTCGGCCGGGTCGATCTCCATGTGGATCACCTGGGCTTTGGTGGCATATTTCTTTGCATCGGCGGTGACACGGTCGTCGAAGCGCATTCCGATGCCGATGACCAGGTCGGCTTCGTTGGTTTTGATATTCGGGCCATAGTTGCCATGCATGCCGAGCATGCCGACATTTAGCGGGTGTTCGGTGGGGATGACCGACAATCCGAGGATGGTCCATGCGGCGGGGATGCCAGTTTTTTCGATGAATTCGATCAGTTCCTTTTCGGCGCCGGCCAGCACCACGCCCTGTCCCACCAGGGCCAGTGGCTTCTTCGCCAGGTTGATCAGCCTGGCGGCCTCTTCGATCTTATCTTTTTCCGGTTTGTGCGCAGGGGTATAGCTGCGAATGGACTGCATGCGCTGGTATCTGTACATCAGCTTTCCAAACTGCGCATCCTTGGTGATGTCGAGCACCACGGGGCCTGGCCTTCCATGGCGGGCGATATAGAAAGCCCTTGCAAAGGCCCATGGAATATCTTCTGCCCGTGTGATCTGGTAGTTCCACTTGGTGATGGGCTGGGTAATGCCCACCACATCGATCTCCTGAAAAGCATCGGTGCCGATCAGCGTGGAGCCCACCTGGCCCGAGATCACAACCACCGGGGTCGAGTCGAGCATGGCATCGGCAATGCCTGTCACGGCGTTGGTGGCCGCAGGGCCCGAAGTGACCAGGCCAACACCTACCTTGCCGGTAACCCTTGCATACCCCTGGGCAGCGTGGATGGCGCCCTGCTCATGACGCACCAATACATGTTTGATGAGCTTGGAGTATGAGTACAAGGCATCATATACCGGCATGATGGCACCTCCCGGGTAACCAAACATCAGGTCCACCCCTTCGTGCAGCAACGACTCCATGACCGCCTCGGCACCTGACATCTCAACCGGTTCTACATTGGGTTTCCTTATCTTTTCAAACGTATGTGTATCCATATAACTATAGGTTGAAATTATTTTATCACTGATTGCGTTTTTGATGAACATTTCCGGCATGTTCCGTCACCTGTTGATGGCCGGTATTGCCTTACTGTGCGCCGGCCCAGTCGTCGGGCACCACCCTGATGGCGCCTTTGTCGGCCGAAGAAACCAGCATGGCATAAACCTTCAGGGCTGCCGAGACCTGCCTCTGGCGGGGACCGGGGCGGTATGCCTGGTCTCCCTTCCGCACCTCCTCCTCATGCCGCGCGGCGAGCTCCTCGTCGGTCAGGTCAAGGTCGAGGCGGCGCGAGGGGATGTCGATAATGATGCGGTCGCCATCCCTGACCAGTGCCAGTGCGCCCCCCGAAGCGGCTTCGGGAGATATGTGGCCGATCGACAGGCCACTGGTGCCACCCGAGAACCGGCCGTCGGTGATCAGGGCGCACTCCTTGCCCAGGCCGGCCGACTTCAGGTAGGAGGTGGGATACAGCATCTCCTGCATGCCGGGACCGCCCCTGGGCCCCTCATAACGTATCACGATCACATCGCCGGCGCGGATGCTCCCCGACAATATGGCATCGCAGGCCGCATTCTGCGATTCAAACACCCTCGCAGTGCCTTTAAAATGCCAAATCGACGCATCGACACCCGCGGTCTTGACAATGCATCCATCCCTGGCGATATTGCCAAACAGCACCGCCAGGCCGCCGTCGCGCATGTAGGCATTCGATAATGAACGGATACATCCGTTTGCACGGTCCAGGTCAAGACTGGGAAACCGCTTCTGCTGGGCACCCATTTCCAGGGCGCGGAAACCACAAGGGCCACTGTAATACGTGTCGAAAGCCTTCTGCAAAGCCTGCGGGTTGCGCACATCATAGTCATTGATGGCATCGTCCAGGGTGGGATAATCGATCCTTCCCACGGAGGTATCCAGCAAACCGGCCGCACGCAGCTCGGCAAGGATGCCCATGATGCCGCCGGCACGGTTCACATCTTCCACATGGTAGTGGCTGCTCGGAGCTACCTTGCACAGCACCGGTATTGTCCTCGACAAGTCATCAATGTCGCGCATGGTAAAATCCACCCCGGCCTCATGCGCAATGGCCAGCAGGTGAAGCACGGTATTGGTGGAACCACCCATGGCAATGTCGAGCGTCATGGCATTCATGAAGGCTGCCCTGCTGGCTATGGAGCGGGGCAACACCGACGCATCACCGTCGCCGTAAAAACGGGTTGCCAAATCAACAATTAACGATGCGGCATCTTCAAACAACCGCAGCCGTGTGCGGTGGGTGGCCACCACCGTGCCATTGCCCGGAAGGGCAAGGCCCAGCGCCTCATTCAGACAATTCATCGAATTGGCAGTGAACATGCCCGAACAGGAACCACAGGTCGGACAGGCACTCCTTTCTATTTGAAGCAGTTCTTCATCATCAACACTGGGATCGGCGGCCATGACCATGGCATCTACCAGGTCGAGCGACTTGTTGCCGTGCTTTCCCGCCTCCATCGGACCGCCAGATACGAAGACCGTTGGAATATTCAGGCGCATGGCCGCTATCAGCATGCCGGGCGTGATCTTGTCGCAGTTGCTGATACATACCAGCGCATCGGCCTGGTGCGCATTCACCATGTACTCCACACTGTCGGCAATAAGGTCGCGCGATGGCAGGGAATACAACATCCCGTCATGGCCCATGGCAATCCCGTCATCAACAGCAATGGTGTTGAACTCGGCCGCGTAACAACCAAGCTGCTCTATCCACTTCTTCATCTGCTGACCCACAGGATGCAGGTGTGTATGACCCGGTACAAACTGGGTGAAAGAATTCGCTATGGCGATCAGGGGCTTGCCCATCTGCTCCTCGCGCATGCCTGCCGCTCGCCATAAACTGCGGGCTCCGGCATTTAACCGCCCCTGGGTGGTGGTGTTGCTCCTTAAAGATTTTATCATAAACCCGTTTTAAACAAAAAACCCCTCACTGGATGGGTGAGGGGCAGAACATATTATTACTGTCAAACGCCGCGCCCACCCCTTCCACGGATGAGAAGAAACACAATGATAATGACAGCGGTGTAAACAGAGAAATTCATACAAACAAAAATAACATGGCAAAATTAAAGGAAATATGGCGCAAATGGGTTTTAGGAACGATATTTTTATGAAGTTTTTTAGAAAGATATATTAAACAACTGATTTACAATCAATAATACCAGATTGCCGGATAATACCAGATACCAATCCGGCAAATAATCACTTGGTTATTTGCAGATGACGTATATTTTAAATATTTTTGTACGTATAAAAATCGTGAATTTATGGAAACCAAACTCACCCTTCGGGTAAACAGGCTCACCATTGAAAGGGCAAAAGCATACGCCCGGGAACACCGCACCAGTATTTCCCGTATGGTGCAGACCTACCTGGATGCCGTGACCTTTTCGCGTGTTGAAGACGCGGAGATCACGCCCCTTGTAAGAAGCCTGAGTGGGGTCATCAGGCCCGGGGGCATTGCAAAGCCCGGACGGGTATTGAGATAAGGGTATATGCAGGTATTGATTGACACCGGTATCATTCTGGCCTTGCTGAGCAGGGGTGAGCGGGAGCTCCCTGAGCTTGCCGGGATGTTCTCGCTGGCGGAGAGGGGACGTATTCAGCTGTTTGCTTCTGCGCTTTCCTATGCCAGGATCAGCAATGCGTTGTCGCATCAGAAGAACCATACAGAAGCAAAAAGCATACTGCGCCGTTTGCAGCTGATCGTAAAAATACTGGACCTTGACAAGAAGATCATCAATTTATACCTCAGCGATGATCTGTTTGAGGATTTTGACGAGGGCATGAATTATTACACGGCCCTGGAAAACGAGGTGGAAGTGATTGTCACCTTCGGTGCGGGTGGATACCGGAGATCGGGATTTCCTGTAATGACGCCGGGGCAGTTGCTGGGACTGGTCAGGGAGTATGATGCTTTTTGAGTTTTACTTTCCGAAGCGTTTCAGGATCTTGTGTCTGATCATCAAAAAAGCCACCGTGAAGCAGGAGCCTGAGAAGAGCCATCCGATGTAGACGGTGGCTTCTGGCTGCAAGGCAAGCGACAGCAGCCCTGCCAGCATGAAGAGTACCGCTGCGGCTATGAACAGGTTGATCAGGATGAGGCGCCGTTTTACTTTTAGCTGTTGACCCATATATACACCTTGCAAAACAAGTTATCAGGTTGATGTGGTGCCGGAAGAACAGAGAGGTTGGCTGCTTTCCCGCCAATCGGGCAGCGTCTTTGCTGCCAACCTATTGCAGCAAGGCTGTCATCAGGGTTGCATAAATGAGGGGGTCGCTGGGCCGGGGTGCCTTGTTGTCGAATATCCGTCCATCGCGTCCTATGATAAAAAAGCTGGGCACGGCCTTGATGTTGAATCTGGCGGGAGCGCCGGTCCCGGTACCGGGGAAGTTCATGTGCACCCCCTCTATGCCGTGCAGCCTTACGGTGTTCCGCCATGACTCCTCATCGGTATCGATCGAAACGTACATGAACACCAGGTCCCTTTGGTTCGCCATCTTTCTTTTCAGCTCTTTGGCATGGGGCAGCTCCCTGACACAGGGGCCGCACCAGCTTGCCCAGAAGTCGAGGTAGACCACCTGCCCGCGGTAATCACTCAGCGACACCATTTCACCGTTAATGTCTCTGCCGGTGAAGTCAGGGGCGGGGTTGCCGGGCGCAAGCGTCTGTATGAGCCGGAACTCGTCGGCCACCAGGCTGCGAAACGCTCCCGTCCCGGTGCTTTGAAGGTAATCCTGATAGCGCGCACTTGCCGACTCAAAATCGAAAGTGTTCAGAATATGGATCATGCCCTGTGCCATGATATAATCGCGGTTGCTGCCCGACAGGTATTTTCCGGCAACCATGAAATAGCGGTCAAAAAACGAATGCTCATCAAACACGTCTTCCAAATAATCTTCCATCCTGTAATTCATGTAGGCAGATAAAAAGTTTACATACCCGGAGGAGCGGAAGTTGCCGGGAAGGCCTCCTTCGGTAAGGCTGACCGCCTCATCCGCAAAATCATGGTAATTGTCAGGTATTTCAGGTTTGTGAACACCCTGGAAGTATATTTCGTAGTAGGTCGGATATTCCAGCTTCAGGCGGTAGGTGTCGTAGAGGATATCCGTTTTGATGATCTCTGTAAAATCTTTGTCAAGTTTCTTATACGTGGGATGGGTCATCAGGTAATCAAGCTTTTTGCCGGACACCGAGTCTGCGAATTGCACAAACGCTGCGGGTTCGAGTGTTACCATGCTGTTAATGAGTTGCCTGTATCCCAGGTCGGCCTCAATGTCAAAGAAGTAGTCGATCAGGAAAGTGCTTTCATGGCTGCCCTCTCCGCTTATTACAGGCCTTGCAGCGCTGTTCAGCGCATCCATCTCAATATGTATTTTTGATCCGGGATGCACATATAAGCCAATGGAGATCTGCGCGTTGCTGACATAAACGAGCTGCCCCTCACTGAGCGGAAGGCTCGCCCTGAACCGGCCGTCACGGCCGGCCTGCACAGTAACGGCCTCTTCTGCGAATACCATCAGGTCCTTGTAATAAAAAACCTTCAGTTCATTATCGGTAAGGTTTTCGATGACACCGCTTATTTCGGCCGCCTTCTCCGGTGGTCCGCCGCAAGCCAGCATGGCAGCCAGCAAAACAATAATCCAGGTTCCTTTCATGTGTTTATTTTTGTTCTTTCAACTTTTTACTTTTTACTATCTACTTGTTAATGAGATAGATGCATTGCGAAAATAAACATGCGCCTATGTGTCAAAGCGTTTGGCATGGATATTTCATCTGTTCATAATTTGATCAAAAGTCTGAAGGTCAAAGGTCGATTAATGATGTACCGCTCAATCGTTCACCGTTCACTGTTCACTTTGCGCCAAAAATCATTCTCCTGTTTATCAGAGCTATTTGTTCCCGAATAAACGGGATCTTCGACAGGGGCATTTCATATTAAACCACTATTTTTTTCCGTGGCTGGTTCAGCTTGCGGCACCCAGGGCCTGCCGGAGCACTTCGTCGAGGTCGCCGGAGCTGGGCATGGGCGGCCGGTTGTCGAAGATGTTGCCATCGCGGCCGATGACATAGAAGGTGGGGATCCACTTCACGTTATACAGGGGCGGCACGCCGCGTTCCCGGCCGGGCGTGTTGAAATGCACCCCTTTCAGCGCAAGGCGGTCAACCGCATTCCTCCAGGCTTCCTCATCCGTATCAATCGATATGTATACGAAAACAAGGTCCTCTTCTCCAACAAAACGCTCCTTCATGGCCTTCATATGCGGCATCTCACGCAAACAGGGCGGGCACCAGCTTGCCCAGAAATCCAGCATGATTACCTTGCCGCGGAAATCACCCAGCGACACTTCACGACCTTCAATGTCGGTCATGGTAAATTCCGGTGCAGGATTGCCTGCCGTCAGTTTTTGCATGGCTTCGTATATTGATTCACTCCGTTTTTTAAATCCTTCGCCTGCCTGTCCAGCCATATAGTCCCCGTAAAGCCGCAGCGCATCGTCCAGCATGCCGTAGCTGAGCTCCCGTCCCACCATCATGGCCTGCACATAATCACGGCTGCCACCGGAAAGCATCTGTCCGGCAGCCACATAGGTCTGCTCGTTCATTGACTTCCCGTCATCCAGGCCCGGCTGTTCCCGCATGGTATGGTTCAGGTAGGAAAGGAGGAAATTCACGTACGCCTGATGCTCCACCCGGCTGTCATCGAACAGGCCGTCATCGTCGAGAAAGCTGTAATAGCCATCGGGCAGGGTTGTGTCATCATCTGTACCGAGCGCCCGCTGCCGCAAAAGCGGGTAGTCGAGCAGCCTGGCGTAACGGTCATAACGGATGCGTGTGTCGATGAATTCAATGAAATCGTTGGCCAGCCCATGCTCCTGCCTGCCCGCCTGCAGAAAGGCGTGTCTCACATCCCGGAGGCTGTCCAGCAAGGCAACAAACCCTTCCGGGCTCCTCTTCCCGGCTTCCGCAGCCAGGAAACGGTCTCCTGCATGCTGCTCCATCCCACGATGAAAAGCCAGAAGGAAATTGTTATGATCACCGCCCGACCCTGAGAAAACCAGGGTCTCGAGGGGTTGAAGCGCATCCACGGAAACCGTGATCGCATCGCCCGGCCTGATATACATGGGGATCTCGGTGCGCCCGATCCGCAGACCAGCCGCAATGGGCTGAGCAGGATACAGCGGCAGCAAAAAGGTATTGTCTTCAGCAGGTTCAATGCCCACAACAACACGATTGTTGTTGAAATATTCCACGAAATAGGTCAGCTCAATGGTCACCCCCTCGTGGTTTGTGACCGTTCCCGAAAGCCCGGCGGGGATCTTCTCACCACGCCCACATGCAAAAAATACCAGCAAAACAATGAACAGGCCAGTATTTCTTACCAACGGCAAACCATTGAACAGGCCCGCTTTTCTCACCGGCAGTGAACCATTGAACAGGCCCGCTTTTCTCACCGGCAGTGAACCAATGGAAAGGCCCGCTTTTCTTACCAACGGCATCATATTTTTTCTTAGCATTGCACCCAAGGTATTAATGTTTGTAATGAGGTCCTGACCATGCCGCTCCGGGGCATCATGTCAGGAAATGAATGTGCAAAGATCGGAAAAATCCGCTATATATTGAGAAATTGTTATATTTTTGGTATAACTATTGATGGTAAAAATTCATAAAAAGCCCATCATGGTACGACCTCTTTCTGTCGGCCTTTACCTGCCTTCCCGGGCAATGGCCCTGTTGTTTTTTTTCGTGGGATGCCTGCTTGGCACCCCGCGGCATGCCGTTGCACAGGAGATTGAGGTGAGCGGCCTTATCCGGCGCGAGGGGTTCACCTGCCGGGAGATTGCCCTGTCGTTGACCAGGCTATTGCCTGATTATCACCGCAATGACCAGTCCGACACGCTGGATGCCCTGCTGGCTTTCTGGCAAAACAACTGCGGAGGCCCGGAGCCCATGGTCAGGTTTCACATCATTTTCCAGATAGAAACCAACATCTTCACGGATGAATGGTATCCCGACAACATCCTGCACCTGCTGGCCGATTACCGGGCGCTGGTCACGGGCTTTGACGACCCGCCCTACTACTATGATTATTTTGCAGGTGATTACTTTGAAGTACATCCGGGGTTCAGCGAATATACCACCGGCATGGCAAAACAGCTAACACGTTTTGCCGACCTGCGGCCCATCGAACTGTTTTTCCTGGAATATTATGCGCGCGAATTTGACGCCGCCATGGAACGGCTGAGCTCGGGCAGCCTTGGCGGGACAAGGATTGACTCCCTTTACCATGCAGCACCCCCGGTGAATCAGCGGGTTCTTTCGGGGCAACACGACGACCTCCCTGCCATTGACAGCGACGTACCGGTATCACCCAGAAACCGCTATATTGGGGCTTACGCCGGCGTTTGGTTGCCCAACGGCAACCTCAACATCCTGGGAAACCACGCGCAGATAGGTCTTTTCTTAGGGTCGGCCAGAGACCGCCTGATCAGGAATTTTTATTTCATGATAGGTTTTATCAATGCCGCAAACCAATACAATGTAGTGGTGAACAATATGTTGTATTCCACGCAAAACTACCTGGGCATCGGTGCAGGTTTCGACCTGGGCGCCGAAATCATGAAAACCGAAACCGGCTCGCTCATTACAAGCATCGGCATTGGCGTTGAAGGCTTTGAAGCCTTCTCACTTTACGACCAGGAGACATTCGGCCTGACAAAGTTCATTGGAAGCTTTAATCTGAATGTTGGCATGGAATACAGGATAAAGGTCGATGACCGGAACCATGTCGGGTTGCTGGCCAAATACCATATTGTCAACTACAAAAATGATGGCGGAACCGATCTTTCAGGCAATGTTGCCACCTTTGGTGTGAATATTGGTTTCGGCTACTGAACATCTTCCCCGCCCTGCCGTTGTATTCGTTTATGAAGAGGCTTTTTGGAATTGGCGCCCTGAGCGATGCGGAACAGCGCACCTTCTCCCTGCACATCGGGTACTCGTTGGTCGACGGCATCCTGACCGGCCTGATCGCCCTGAACGAGTTCGTCTTTGTTAAATCACTGATGGGATCAGGCTACCAGGCCAGCCTGCTCTTTCAGTTCGCCACCGTTGTTTTTATATTGCTGATATTCTTCAATGAGCTCCTCAAGCGTGTGCGTAACAAGAAAGGCCTCCTCAAACGCACTGCCATACTGACGCGGCTTCCGCTTATTCTGCTGCTGTTCTTTCCGAGAAGTCCTGAACTCCTTACCGGCAGCTCCATCTATCACCTGATCTTTCTGGGTATCTTCCTGGTGTATTACCTGGCAAATCCCATTATATTTCCCAGCATCAACCTCTTTCTCAAGAATACTTATTCACATGATAATTTCGGAAAGCTGTACAGTTACTCATCTACGGTAAAAAGCATCGTGATGATCATTACCACCTTCTTTTACGGGTGGATGCTCGACATCGACATGTATGTCTTTGTATATGTCTTCCCGGTTGCAGCCCTGCTGGGCATACTCTCGATCTTCCTGCTGGCGGCCATCCCCTATCACGAGGAAGCTGTTGCATCGCCGGCACAGACCATCTGGCAGGGAATAAAGAAATCGGTATCGGAGATGCGGGGCATCCTGGCACGCAATATCCCCTACCGGCATTTTCAGACCGGCTTTATGTTTTACGGCTTTGGCTTTATGGGGTCCTACACGGTCATCATTTTGTTTTTTGAATACGGACTGGGACTGAATTATTCAAGCGTGGCCTTTTACCGCAATGCTTACTACCTGCTTTCAATTATTTTGCTGCCATATTTCGGGAAGCTGATCGGGCACATTGACCCCCGCAGGTTTGCCGCCATTTCATTTCTGTCGATGTTTCTGTATATTTTTTCCCTGGCACTGACGCAATATGTAACTGGTTATTTTACCTTTTTTGACATCAAGGTATATTACACCCTGATTTTTTACATCCTGTTTCATGGTGTTTTTGCCGCTACCATGACACTGCTGTGGAGCATTGGCTCGGCCTATTTCTGCCATCCTTCCGAGGCGGGCACTTACCAGTCGATACATCTTGGCCTGACTGCGCTGCGTTCGCTGTTCGCGCCCCTGCTGGGTGTGCTGTTTTACGAATTATGGGGCTTCACCATAGCCTTTGCCATTGCCATGGTAAGCCTGCTCATCGGGATGGCCATCATGCTTGCCTCGCACAGGAATCACCCCCTGGCAAAACTGCGCTGAGCAACCGAACCCCTGTTGAATGATGAGCCTGCTCGCCGGGATGGCCAACCTGCTTCCCCCGCAGAGGAATCACCCCCTGGCAAAAATGTGCTGAACAACCGAACCCCTGTTGAATGATGAGCCTGCTCGCCGGGATGGCCAACCTGCTTCCCCCGCAGAGGAATCACCCCCTGGCAAAAATGTGCTGAACAATAGAACCCGCGAAGGGA
>Ga0114946_10001302_pt1 | contig 17181 bp, 12 predicted proteins | sample WalLakDeSediment_FD_88676 | JGI IMG/M metagenome (GOLD analysis project Ga0114946, IMG submission 88676) | Lake sediment microbial communities from Walker lake, Nevada to study Microbial Dark Matter (Phase II) - Walker Lake 11/02/13 Deep Sediment | ecosystem: Environmental > Aquatic >... | reverse complement strand
TTGGACCTGATATTCTAAATCTTCCCATTCTTGGAGAGTGAGATGATCAGATACCATAAATGCCTTCATCTGGGTGATGGGATCCTGTTCGGCTTCTCGCGCTCGCAGATCAGCACTCTTGTAGGATTGATCGTCGATGAAGGTATGCCCTTCCAGGCGTGGCACGCGCATTCTAAGCAAACAGGGACCTCCACCGCTGCGCACGTGCAACACACCCTCCTGAATAACTTGCCAGGTTTCGCCTGGGCAGCTGCCGTTCTCTGTCAGGATATGCAAGCCTTTGAAACATGCCAGATTCGCAGCAATATCTCCTCCTGGCGTTTGCAAGGACGCTGGAACCGAGATACCGAACTGGTTATCTTCGATGAAGAACAACATGGGTAATTGTAGGGTGGTAGCAATGACCAGGGCAGACCAAAAGCCATTGGCAGCTACGCTACCATCGCCGCCTAAAGCAACAGCCAGCGCGCCCTCCCAATCTGTTTCGCGGAGTACGCTGTGCCGGTAACGGATGGCCTGCGCCCAGCCAGCTGCTGGTGTGTACTGCGCTCCTACATCTCCCGAGGCAGGTAATATGGTTGGACCCTGGCGGCGGGGCATATTATAGACCACGCCCACATCACGACCTGAGCTAGGGCTAGTGCTGCGGGCCATCCCGGCCGCGAAAGCCTCAGCAGGTTTCAATCCGCTCGCGAGCATGAAGGGACGCGAGCGGTAATAGACAGTTGCAGCATCGTGCGGGTGGTTCAGGGCCTGTGCTAATAATACCTGGGGCAGTTCATGACCCCCACAGGAGAACTGGTATTTCACTTTTCCGCTGGGGACCAGCTCTTCTACCTCCAACCGGTCAATTTCCCTGGATAGGAGCATCTGATAAGCTATCTCTCGCCAGTTTACCTGAGGCATTTCCATATCGGCTCTATCCTTTTGAAAGCCCATCCTCTGCAAGAGTTGCGTAGGTTCTATCTCTGTCCTGGATGGTCTTGAAAACGGACCGGCTGCGATACCATAGCCAGCCATTCTGAGCTGCGCTGCTGATCAGGAAAACCCCCAAACCGATGTATAACCCGGTGACTTGACCCCAAATCACCCCGGCGGTTAATAGTATGCCGCTGCTAACCAGGAAGATCATCACGGCTTCGGTGATGGCTCGTGTGCGCCTCCCATTCAAAATTGCTCCCTGGTACCAACTTTGATAAACGGTCATGGCCGGCATGAATAGCCCTATCCATAAGCCCATGCGAGAAAGGTTGGCCAGGTTTGGGCTGAGCGCTGAGATTTTTTCAAACCAGAAGGCAGATAGGGGGGTCGCCACCAAGACCAGTAAGCCTGCGGTTGTGCCAGCAGCCAGCCAATGAGCAAAACGTTGCAGGGTCTCACGTGAGAATGGCTCATCCAGTAAAGCCACAACGACTTCGTTATAAGCCATACCCAACCCACGCAACATAAAAATTAACCCTGTGACAACCGGCCAAGCCGCCAGGGACTCGAGGGGTTGTGGCATCCGGCTCAGAGCCGCGCTTCCCATGGGTAGAACGACCAAAGTCAGCAGGGATGTCATTGCCAGAGGGACATAAAATTCAAGAAAATTGCGCAAAGTCAGGATTTGGGCTGCTGCCGGTACTGAGCGGACATGTCTGCGCAAGACAGGTTGGACGACGATGCCGACATACAAGGCTTCACTGATCACGCCTGCGGCTACAGCGCTGGTGGCGACGACGATGCCTGGAATGTTACCAAGCAGATAACCGGTCAACAAGACCAGGCCATCAGCCAAGAGCCGGATGACCGTTCCTATCCCGATTGTCTTGGAGTAGCCAAAACGGATCAGCACTCCTTGATTAAAACGCCGGTAGGCGATTGCCCACGTCCAAGGCGTCATGATCATTAAACCGATGCGAGCAGGCTCGACGATCTCGGCTGGTGCTCCGAGTATCCCTTCTACCACGAAATAATACAGGGGAGTGAAAGCTACCAGTACATGCAAGGCGGTCAAAACCCCACTGGTCACCATCATAAAACGGCGAAGTTTTACATAGGAATGCCAATCTCGGCTGAGGGCGGTGGAAGCCGCCAGGAGCATGATGATGGGCGATTCTATGATCAACGCCAGCGGAAATACAACGCCCCCATAAGCTGCCAGGTTGATCTCCGGGTTGGCCAATCGGGCAACAATGGCGCTTAAAACTGGTAATTCGGCGCCCATCAGCATCCAACTGGCAGCCAGAGGCCACCAGGTTCGAAACACTCGTCCCTGAGGCAACGCTTTCCTGTGAGAAAATATTGCTGTTTCTATCGTCTCTGCCATTTCGGCTCTCGCTTTTGTTTGGTCCTACAGCAAGCTATTGTAACGTAGAAATTGAATTATCCGGAATGCATATATATTGGTCTTTGGGGTTTATCGTGAGAGAGGGATTCACCGACCCCCGCTTTCAAACTCTTGTGCTATAATCCGCAAAACTAATCAGAGAGTGTACGAATGGCAACAACTGCTTGGTTGTCCCCTGACTCAACCTTTGATGAAAATTAATCAATCCCCCGTCGGGTAGGAGGTTTGAGTCTGTCTGAGAGTTAATCTGTGGCAAAGCCAAACCCTCGCCCGATGCAATTTGCGAAGGGCGATTTATTTTGTGGAGGCTATTATGTATCGAACACACACCTGCGGGGAACTGAACGTTGCTCACATTGACCAGCCTGTGACGCTGGCAGGTTGGGTAAACCGGCGCAGAGACCATGGTGGGGTCACCTTCATTGACTTACGTGACCGTTATGGCATTGTCCAGGTGGTTGCAAATCCTGAGATATCACCAGCAGCTCATGCATTGTTGGAGGAGACCCGGGTTGAATGGGTATTGCAGGTGGAAGGGCGGGTGAAGAAACGGCCTGAGGGAATGGAGAATCCCAACTTGCCGACCGGGGAAATTGAGGTTGAAGTTTCAACAATTAAGGTATTAAATGCAGCCAAAACGCCTCCCTTTTCTATTAATAAAGAAGAGGAAGTGGAAGAAAATGTGCGCTTGCATTACCGTTATTTAGACCTGCGACGTGAGCGTATGCGCCGCAATATTGTCTTGCGCCATCAAATGGTGAAGTTTATCCGCGATTATCTGGATGGGCGCGGTTTTATTGAGATAGAGACTCCCATCCTGTTCAAGACCACCCCAGAAGGGGCTCGCGATTATCTGGTGCCATCTCGGGTCCATCCTGGTGAGTTTTACGCTCTTCCCCAATCTCCCCAGCAGCTCAAGCAGATGTTGATGGTGGCGGGCTTCGACCGCTATTTTCAAATTGCTCGTTGTTTTCGGGATGAGGACTCACGCGGAGACCGCCAACCCGAGTTCACCCAGCTGGACCTGGAAATGTCATTTGTCGAGCGTGAGGATGTGATGGCCATGACGGAAGATCTTTTTACCAGCCTGGTGGCGGAGGTGGTTCCACAGAAGCGCCTGCTGGCCAGCCCCTGGCCGCGCTTGACCTACCAGGAAGCGATGGATCGTTTTGGAAAAGACAATCCAGACCTGCGCTACGGGATGGAGTTGGTAGACATTAGCGATCTGGCGGCTGGGTCTGGCTTCCAGGTCTTTGAAAACACCGTTGCTGGGGGTGGGTTGGTGCGCGGCTTGAACGCCCAGGGATTAGGGAATTACACGCGCAAACAGATCGATGAGCTGACCGAATTTGTGAAAGGGTTTGGGGCAAAAGGCCTGGCTTATATCGCTATCACGCCCGAAGGCGAAGTGCGCTCGACTTTTGCTAAATTCCTGACTCCAGAAGCGTTAGCTGCTCTCAAGCTCAGGTTTGAGGTGAAGCCCGGCGACCTGCTCCTATTTGTGGCTGATAAACCCGAGATTGTGTATGAATCCTTAGGAAGGCTGCGCGTCCATCTGGCCGAGCGCTTGGGACTGGCCGACTCGCAGGTGCTGGCTTTTTGCTGGGTGATCGATTTCCCGTATCTGGTTTGGTCTGAGGATGAGCAGCGCTGGGACCCAAGTCACCACCTGTTCACTGCTCCCATGCCGGAGGATATCCCCTTGTTGGATACCAACCCGGTTACAGCCCGCGGGCAGCAGTATGATATGGTTTTGAATAACTATGAGGTGGGTGGTGGATCGATCCGCATCCACGATCGCGCCTTGCAAGAGAAGGTATTCAAGCTGATCGGGCTGGACCCACAAGTGGCGCGCGAGCGCTTTGGCCATATGTTGGAGGCTTTTGAGTATGGTACTCCTCCGCATGGCGGGATTGCCCCCGGCATAGATCGAATTTGTATGTTGTTAGCAGATGAACCGAACATCCGGGAAGTGATGGCTTTTCCGAAGAATCAAGCAGCCCGAGATGTAATGGCGGGTGCTCCATCTCCCGTTGATGCTAAGCAGTTGCAGGAGCTTCACATTCAGACCATCGAATAAATTGGTTCAAAAATTGGATCTTGCAGGCAGCGCTGCCTGCAAGATCCAATTTTTAGGTAGTTTCCCTCTTATGTTGAGAACTGGCTTAAATTAACTCAATATAATCTTGGGTAACTGTCTCTTGCGGGGGAGCTCCCAGGTAATCCAACAGTTCGCTGGTCAGTTGGGCTTTGTGCTCGGCATCCTTGAAGGACCAGGTCCGGCTTTTCACCTCCAAGAAATGACCCAGATCTGGCTGCTCTACCGTGTCAATATTGATAAAAAATTCCGTACCCCTGAAGAGAATTCGCCAGCGCAGGCGATCTTTATGGATGGTCTTTTCTCCACTGGGGTTGAAGTACTCACGATAAAAGCGCAAACTATGGGTTGCCGGAGCAATGAAGCGACTGCGAGAAAGCAGCACGTCGCTGGGGAAACGGCGCTCGCGGGCCGGCCCCAGTAAGGTCAGGCGGTAGCGGATATTCTCAACCTGCCCATCTTCGCCAACAAATTCATCTTCTCGATACCGGAGATGGCCCTGTTTTGGGTCTTCAAACTCAAAATACGTATCATATTCATGATAGTGCCGGAAGCGCAGGATCTCAATTTCCGGTTGAGCCAGAGCTTCAACTATCGGGTTGACCTCCTGCAGGCGCACTTTCGCCTGGACCTCAAAGCTCTCTACCTCCGATGCGCCGCCAATGGCGATCAGTTTGGAGAGCACCGATTGCTCACGCTCGATCAAGAACAAATCAATGCGGCGGGCATACTCTTGAGCACGCTCCAGCAGGTCTTCTTCGTCTAAATTAACCAGCCTTCTTTCCTGCATTAACCATTTGCCATTGACCATTACATCGGTTACATCTGTTGATTTGGAGGCATAAACCAGTTGGGCGTACACACCACTCCCATCTCGCCGGAAGCGGGGGGAATTATGGGGGGGGTGCAGATCTACCAGGATCAAATCCGCCCGTTTACCAGCTTCGATGCTGCCTGTCAGATGACCGATATGCAAAGCCTGAGCCCCCAGCCGGGTAGCCATCTCAACAACTTTTGGCGCTGGCAGCGTGGTTGGATCGCCCATGTAAGCCTTGGCAATGAAAGCTGCCAGTCGCATCTCCTCAAACATATCCAGGTCGTTGTTGCTGGCTGGGCCATCTGTGCCAATGCCGATGTTCAAGCCGGCCTCCAGCATCTTGCTCACCGGGGCAAATCCAGAGGCCAGTTTCAGGTTTGAGGAAGGATTGTGAGCAACCCCGGCTCCATGGTGTTGCAAGGTTTGGATCTCGCCGTTGTCGATATGGACGCAATGGGCAGCCAGCACCTTGGCTTCCAGGATATTTTGTTTCTTTACATATGGAACAACTGGCATGCCGTGTTCCATGCGGCTGTTCTCAACTTCAAGAGCGGTTTCGGATATATGAATATGCAGGGGGACGTCAAACTCAACCGCCAGAGCGGCAGTAGCTTGCAAGATTTCCTTCGTGCAGGTGTAGGGAGCATGCGGCGCGACTGATGGGACGATCAATTCGTGCCCTTTCCAGCGCTGGATAAACTCGCGCGACTCGGCCAGCGATTCCTCGAAATATTTGGCGTCTGGAGCGGGGAATTTTAGGACCGTCTGGGAGCAGACCGCCCGCAAGCCTGCCTTCGCCGTAGCACGGGCAACATACTCTTCAAAGTAATACATGTCGGCAAAGCTGGTGACCCCACTGCGGATCAACTCGGCGCAGGCCAATGAGGTACCCAAAGAGACAAAATCTGGGGAGACGAACTCCCGTTCCACCGGCATCATATAACCCATCAGCCACACATCGAGCCGCAGGTCATCAGCCAGCCCACGCAACAGTGTCATGGGGACATGGGTGTGAGCGTTTACCAACCCCGGCATGAGCACTTTCCCGGCGCAGTCAATGATTTCTGCGGCTGTGTAGGTTTGGCGTAGCTCTTGCTCGTCCCCAACTGCAACGATACTGTCGCCTTGGATAGCTACCGCCCCTTTCTCAAATTGGGTCAGGTTTATGTCCATGGTCAGGACGATGGCGTTTGTTAAGAGTAGATCAATGGCAGAGGTCATTTTCTTCCTTTTTCTAATTTCCGGATCAGATCGAGGGTGATGTTGACAGCCCAACTCTGGGCAAGCTGAGGGGGGCCGCCATAAGACCGTTTTAGGGTCTTCTCATTGTCCGGTGTGATCAATACGATATGGATATCTTGTTTTTCTCCCGCAGGATAAAGGCCTACCCCAATGCAAACGTGCACATCCTGAGCAGCCTTGAATTCGTTGGTTAAATCTTGCAGTTGGGCAGGTTGCGGAAGTTCCGTCAGGACCTTTCCTCCCACAAATGGGCCTTCTGCTGCAGCGAGCCGTTGGGTCAATTTTCCGTTCAGGCCAGCTTCAACCAATCCAAGGCTCCACCCGAGATCTGCCAAATGATCCAAGGCAACCTCCGGCAGGGTTTGCTCGTCAACTCCGTATATCCAATTTCCCAACCTTTGCCGGACCGATGTCTCGATCTCTCTAATCATCGCATCTGCCTGGTTGAGCGAATCTGCTTTGGCTGTAATACGGATATCTACTTGACCAGCGTGGGCGGAAAGTCCTACCGTAGGATTTGACCCCTTTTCCAGGTCAGCAATCAGCTCGTCGATCTGCGATTCTCCCGCACCCGAGGTGTGCAAGGTCAAGGACTTGATGACGTCATGCAGGGAGTAATGGTTTGCCAGGAAAGGCAGCACGGCATTTCTCATCAGATATTCCATCTCCCGGGGAACACCTGGGAGAGAGATAATGGTTTTATTATCTGGCCCCAGGACAATGAAGGCAGGTGCGGTTCCAACCGGGTTCTCGATGGGGATCGCTCCAGCCGGAATATACGCCTGGCGCTTATTATTATCTGTAGGCTGGCGCCCAAAGCGACGAAAGCGCTCCTGGATCTGCTCCCACAATTCGGGTACATATTCGATCTGCCGGCCCACCGCCATAGCCACCCCTTCTCGAGTCAGGTCATCAACGGTGGGACCCAGGCCACCGCTGGTGATGATGATGTCTGATCTGTCTAGCGCTTCGCTCAGGGCCAGGGCGATGCGGGCGGCATTATCTCCGATGGTAGTTTTGCGAAACAGATCGATGCCGGCGTCTTTCAACGCCCGGGCAATGTATTGAGCGTTGGTGTCTACAATCTCGCCCAATAAGATTTCGGTGCCGATAGAGATGATTTCTGCGCTTGGCATACGTGTTATTCTATGTAAATTTCATAAAAGGGCGTGGGGCTCGTCTGTCCCTCACGCACACCATTTTTCTAGATTTAGTCCACTTTAACGGATATTGGTTTGCTATTTTACCCCATAAAACAAAATCCCAGCATAATGTTGCTGGGGTTTTGTGGGAATGGTTCACGAGAGAGAACACCAGAGTTGTTACTGACAATGGGGTTCTGTTCGGGTAGGTTCAGTTGACCAGTCTGGCTCTGATATCCGATCTATCCAGGCGCAGGATAAGGTATGATGAGATTGCTATGCCGATGATGCTGAAAATCATCGCAGTCCAGTTGACTTGACCAGGACTGGGAACTGCCTGGTTGAAGAACATCATGATGCGGATGATCACGTTCATTCCCTGAATGAATATAGAGAGAGTCAAGGCACGTGAGCTACCCCGGTTCAGCATAAAGGCAAGTAGCGCGAAAACCACGACAACAAAGATTAAAATATAGGTGCCACCGCCGCCGGAGAGTATCGCTGGGGGGTAGGACAATACTGCAATGAGCGGAAGGACAAAGAATAGGAGTAGGCGGCTTATATTGTTCATGGATTATCCTGTCTATGAAACATCAAAAAGCGATGTGTTTAGTGACCTCCCAAGTAAGCTTCCACTACCGTTGGATCATGGAGGAGATCGTGAGCTTTTCCTTCCAGGACAATTTTGCCTGTTTCCAGGACATAGCCCCGGTCCGCGATGGACAGAGCCATTTGCGCGTTTTGTTCAACCAGCAGGATGCTGGTTCCCTGCTTATTAATATCCTGAATGATGTCAAAGATCTGTTCCACCAGGATGGGGGAAAGACCCATGGAAGGCTCGTCCAACAACAGCAGGGATGGGCGTGACATTAGCCCACGCGCAATCGCCAGCATCTGTTGTTCCCCTCCGGAGAGGGTGCCGCCCAACTGGTTGCGCCGTTCAGACAGGCGGGGGAACAAGCTAAAGGCGCGCTCTAGGCTTTTATTGATCTCCGCCTGGTCTTTAACGGTATAGGCTCCCATTTCCAGGTTTTCAAGGACAGTTAGTGTGGCAAAGATCTTACGCCCTTCAGGCACCTGGACCATCCCCTTTTTTACTGTTTGTTCGGTTTCTTCCAGGGTGATGTCCTCTTGCAGAAAGATGACTTTACCTTCCCTAGGTCGGAGCAAACCGGAGATCGTGGAAAGGGTGGTGGATTTACCAGCCCCGTTGGCGCCGATCAAGGCCACAATTTCGCCTTTCCCCAGGTGAAAGTTGACGCCCTTCAAGGCGTGAATGGCGCCATAATAAACATGCAAATCTTGAACCTGAAGCATATGATCGTTAGTCATGAGTTTTTATCTCGCCGGTATTTTTCAGATAAGACCGCTGCTCCCGGACCTAAATAAGCCTCGATCACCCGCTCATTGGATTGGATCTCAGCAGGGGTACCCCTGGCAATGACCTCTCCAAAATCCATCACGGTGATATATTCGCAGATCCCCATGACCACCCGCATCTGGTGTTCGATCAACAGGATGGTCAGCTTGAAGCGCTCGCGAATGAAATGGATCAGGTCCATCAAGGCAACGACTTCAGCCGGGTTCATCCCCGCCGCGGGCTCATCCAATAGCAGCAGGCTAGGATCAGCGGCCAACGCCCGGGCGATTTCCAAGCGGCGCTGCTCACCGTAGGGCAGGTTCATGGCTAATTCACCTTGCCTGTCCTGCAGGTTGAATACACTTAAGAATTCCTGGGTGCGTTCGGTCAATTCTTTTTCTTTGGAGCTGAACTGTTTGTTGCGCAAGAGTGCATCTGTTAAACTATAACCGGCATGGGTATGGTAAGCAATGCGCACATTGTCTAGAACGGTCAGATTGGGAAATAAACGGATGTTTTGGAAGGTGCGCGCAATGCCCATCTGGTTGATTTTATGAGGCTCCATCCCGGCTATATTGATCCCTTTGAAGTAGACCTCCCCAGTGCTTGGCTCATAGATCCCGGTAATCATATTAAATACGGTGGTTTTACCAGCGCCATTGGGTCCGATCAACCCGCTTAGATCGTTTAGGTGCAAGGAAATATCAAAATCATTGCAGGCCCGCAATCCACCAAAATTCTTGCAGAGCTTCTTCACTTCCATAATAGGCTCGCCATTACCAGATTGGATGACTGGAGCAACTGGTTGGTAGCTTTTCTCGCTCATTCGTTGGTCTCCTGTGCAGGCAGGTTTTCGGCGCGGTCTCCTGGATAGGATACCGTCCCACTGGAAGATGTCAAAGTCGCTCGCTCAACTTCTTCGTGGCGGGCAACGGCAGTGGGCGCTAAAGATGGCAGGATTTGGCGTAGGAAAGGCATTTCGAAATCGCCGAACAATCCTTTTGGTTTCAACAACATCACCAACAACAGCAGGAGCGGGTAGACCACGAAGCGCCAGGTCTCAAAGCCTTGGGGCAACCACAGTCGCAAGAAGCCTTCCAGGATCAACGCCCAGGCAAAAGAAGCTCCGATGGTACCGGTGACGCTGCCCAGGCCGCCGAATACAACGATGATCATTGGATCAAAGGATTTGATGAAATTGAATTCATTGGGATGCAGGAAGCCGTTGATATGGGCATATAGGGCGCCGGCCAGACCGGCAAAGTAGCTGCCCAGCACAAAAGTGAGGGTTTTATAATGCGCGATGTCGATCCCCATCGCTTTGGCGGCAATTTCGTCCTCTCTGACTGAGACGATGGCCCTGCCATAGCTGGAATGTAATAGGTTGCGGGTAATAATCACCACTAAAATCAGAAAGAAGAACACCCAAAACCAGGTGGTTAGCTTGGGAATGCCGATCATGCCGCGGGCGCCTTTCATCTCGGCGAAGCCAAACATGGTGTCGGAGTTATCTAACAATACCTTCACGATAATCGTGAAGCCTAATGTAGCGATGCCGAAATAATCTGAGCCCAGGGTCAAGACTGGCAAACCAAAGATGAAGCTGATCTCGGCGGCCACCAAACCGGCTAACAAAACAGCCAGCACAAATACCACTTGCATGCTGACCGCTGGGGGGAGAGCCAGTAGTAGGCTTGAAACAACTGGGGCAACAGGTTGGCTGATGACCACAGCCAGGTATACCAGCGCAACGACAACCAGCAGGTAAAGTGCAAACGCTGACATAGCATCCAGGCCACGCACCCGGGCGAACAAGCGCCGGAGAATGAGAATTGCAGCCCCAACTAATAATGTTGCCAGCAGAACCACCACCAGGGCAATGGCGCTTTTCTGGTTATGCCAATACCAGGTAATATCGGCAGCAGCATACGCGCCGATGGCATAAAAACCCCATTGGCCTAACGAAAATTGGCCATTGAAGCCGTAGATCAGGTTCAGCCCCAGGCTTACGATCGCCATGACCGCGCCGATCCGCAACAAAGTCAGCCAAAAGACGTTCAGTGTTCCGTTGTTGATCAAAACCTGGACCACCAGGAACAACAGCAAGGTGCCGCCAAAGAAAAATAATGAGCTTTTGGAAATTTTTTTGAACATAGTGTTAGGCCTTTTCTCGAGATGGCTCGCCAAACAGACCGGTTGGCTTAACCAGGAGCACGATAATCAGGATCGTAAAGGCGATGGCATCGCGCATGGGGGTAGAAATATAACCAGCACTCAAGACTTCTGCCTGTCCCATGATCAATGAACCCACCAAAGCGCCTGGGATACTGCCAATGCCTCCCAACACAGCTGCCACGAAGGCTTTCAAACCAGGAATGAGGCCCATCCAGAAAACAATACTGGGATACGCAATGGCGTATAACATGCCTCCCGCGCCTGCCAGGGAAGCGCCAATGGCAAACGTGATCGAGATAATTCCATTGACATTGATGCCCATCAAACGGGCGGTTGGTTTGTCATAAGCAGCTGCGCGCATGGCTTTTCCGATCCTGGTCTTCTGCACGATGAAATTTAGCGCCAGTAGAAGGAAAAGCGAGGCCACGATGATGATAACTGCAATATTTGAGAAAATGACACTGCCAGCCGGAGGAGCAATCCCCGGTTGGAGTGCATTTAATCTATCTGCTCCAAGGGACCACGTCACCACACCAAATGGCCTTTTATAGGTGATGAAGTTTGGAGAAAAGACAAATTGGAGCGCACCGAAGTATTCCAAAAAGAATGATACACCGATAGCGGTAATCAAGGCAGCGATACGGGGTGCATTGCGCAGCGGTTTATAGGCAATGCGTTCGATTACGAAAGCTAACCAGGCGCAGACGATCATCGAGAGCATGACGACGGTGATCGAACCCACGCCGATGATCAGACCTTGGGGCAGATTTGGGGCAATTTTCCCCAACCACAGGTGCAGCTCAAGGCGGGTGATCGCAAAAAAGCTGATGAAAGCGCCGACCATGAAGACGTCACCATGGGCGAAGTTGATCAGTCTGACGATACCGTACACCATGGTATAACCCAAAGCAATCAGGGCATAGACAAAGCCCAACTGCAAGCCGTTGATTACCTGCTGCAAAAACAGGGTGGGATTAGCTTGCAGGGCGATTCCGATACGATAAGCAGCAAACAAACCAATGGCTATGAAAAACGCTTTCCCAATCAAGCGCTTCTGTATCACAGTATTTACAAGGGAGCTCTGTGAAGGTTGCGCGGTTATAGAGGTCATAGATCACCTGTTTGCAAGAAAGGGGGGCGGTTTTACCAACCGCCCCCCTAAGATATGAATATGTTTATGGGGCGACGCTTTCAGCAAAAAGGATTTCTCCATCTTTGACCTGCAGGACGGCTGCAGCTTTGATGGGGTTGTGGAATTCGTCGAAGGTGATCCTACCCGAAACAGCTTCGTAGTCGATGGCTGCCATGGCGTCTTTCACCATTGCTGGATCATCCACACCGGCGCTTTCGATGGCCGCGATAAGCAGGTTGGCAGCATCGTAAGCCAGGGTTGCCAGTGCGTCAGGAACTGAGCCGAAGCGGGCCTCGTAATTCGCCACCCAATCCTGAACGATCGGGCGGGTGTCGTCGGGCGAGTAGTGGTTGGAGTAGTAGCCACCATCTGCAGCAGCTCGATCCAGGTCAGAGGAGTCCCATCCATCACCACCCATCAAAGCGGAGGTAATGCCCTTTTCTTTCGCCTGAGCACCGACCAGATTCAAGATATTGTAGTAGTCAGGAACATAGAGGACATCGGCGTTTGAATCAGCTACTTTGGTCAGGGAAGCTGAGAAGTCGGTATCCTGACCGGTGTAGGATTCCTTGCCCACAATTGTCCCACCACCTGCCACAAAGTTCTCTTCAAAGGCTTCCGCCAGACCAAGTACGTAGTCGTTGCCCTGGTCAAACAGGATGAAGGCAGTCTGGTGGCCTTGCCCCAGAGCAAATTGCGCCATCACCAGACCCTGGAACGGGTCAATGAAACAGGCCCGGAAGACATAATCCTTGGTGCTGCCATCGGCTTTCAGGGTGACAGTTGGGTTGGTGGAGGTAGGGCTGATTTGGACGATGCCCTTCTCTTCCGTGATTTCAGAGACGGGGATGGAGGCGCTGGAGCATACCTCACCAATGATGTATTTCACACCATCCTGCTCGATGACCTTGTTGGCCGCGTTCACGGCTGGTCCAGGGGTGCATTGGCTATCTTCAACGATATATTCAATTTGGCGCCCCAAAACGCCGCCTCTGGCATTCCATTCTTCGATGGCCAAAATCGCGCCATCGCGAGTAGAAACACCGAAGGTCGGGACCGGTCCGCTTAACGGGGCTAATATAGCCACCTTGATAGGTCCTTCAGCGGGCGCGACGGGTTCAGCAGGAGCAGCCGGCTCGCCAGGAGCGGCAGGCTCTGGGGTTGCTGGCGTTGCGCAAGCAGACAAGAGCACTGCCAGCAGGATGATCACAGAAAGGATTGAACGGAATTTCATCTTCTCTATCTCCTAATAGATTGGTATGTCTTAGTGGATGCCTGTGTAAGAAATAGGCTCATCTTGGGTCATTTACCTTGATCAACTGTGAGACCATTTTAATAAAACTACCACCTCCTTTCAAATCTCAACGAAAAGCTCCATTTAATCAAACAACCGGTAAGTGCAAGCTGTTGTGGATTGTAGTGGTCTGTTCAGGTGTTATGTTTCTGGTTTAGGGTCCTTGTTTGAGCTTATGTGTGTAGATCGAATGGACCACTTGGTATTCTAATGTTTCTAGTATATGGAGTTTAATCTACGGATTACTGAAAACGAGTAGCTGAAGCTATTGGGGCAGGATGATAGTTGATCAAGGTCTATTTGTCAAGATCATGTTCGCATATTCATGACTTTGTTAATTGAGACATTATACCTGAGTTTTTGGTTTTTTTTTGGCTCATTTCTTTGCTTTTACTGCTGTAGAAGCCGCTATGGTAAAATAACGTAACTGCTCAATAAGAGATTGCGTAGAGGAAAAATCCCAATAATTGGTGGGTGCTAGAGTGCACATCCAGCACACACCAATTATTTCGGTAATTTCTCTGCCAGCATAAGCAGTTAAGTTATTATGAAAACCAATAAACTTACGGAATTGCCCCCTCCACCCAGCCTGATCGCCGCACTGATGGCTGGTTTTGATGCCATCACACGCAGCATTGTTTTGATCCTGTTCCCGGTTGCTTTGGATTTACTGCTTTGGTTGGGTCCGCACCTAAACATCGGTAGGTTGATTGATGAGTATTGGCGTCAGGTGAGTGCTTTGTCTGAGCTGGGTGCGGCCGAGTCGGCCGAATTTTTTCAGTCTAACCAGGAGTTGTGGACGTTTATTTCTGAGAATATGAATATTATGGCAGTCCTGCGCACCTATCCGGTTGGGATTCCTAGTCTGATGGCCTCCCGTCTGCCAACTTCCATTCCTGGAGGAGAGCCAAGCGTTCTCTATCTGGCTTCGGGCATCAGCCTGGTGGCAGTTAGTGTGATCTTGACCATCACCGGGCTGGTGCTGGGGAGCCTGTATTATCTTGGTGTGGCAGAGGCCGCTTTGTCCAATGAGGTAAGCTGGCTGGCTACTCTTAAGACCTGGCCGAGGGTCACAGTGCAGGTGCTGCTGCTGGCGTTGATGTTCATCGTATTATTTGTAGCAATCAGTATCCCGGCTAGTTGCATGATCTCTGCTCTTGTCCTGACCGGCCCCACCATCAGCAGGCTGGCTGTGTTGGTTATGTTGGCAGTTCTGATTTGGTTAATTTTTCCGCTTGTGTTATCCGCGCATGGCATATTTGTCTACGGCAATAATATGTTTGCATCGGTTAAGAAAAGTCTTACCCTGACACGCATGACCTTTCCGACGACTTCCTTGCTCTTCCTGGCTGTTGTGACCATTAGCCAGGGTTTGGATATCGTATGGCGAATACCTGCTGAAGACTCATGGTTCACTCTGGTGGGGATATTTGGGCACGCGTTTGTCACCACTGGTTTGCTTTCTGCTACGTTCATTTACTATCGAAACGCCGATCGTTGGGTCCAGCGAGTACAGGCATATTGGAGCCAGCTTTCGTCTCCCCAGCCGAAGACCTAATTGGAGGATTTTTGTGGCCAAAGTAATCAGCCCTTCTTCTTATGATGCGAAAGATATTCAGGTATTGGAAGGTCTGGAGGCGGTCCGGCGCCGTCCAGGCATGTATGTAGGTGGCACAGATATCAGAGCTTTGCATCACCTGGTATACGAAGTCGTCGATAATTCAATAGATGAAGCCCTGGCTGGCATGTCTGACCGGATTGAGATCAGAATACATCCTGATCGAAGCGTTTCGGTAACTGACAATGGCCGTGGTATTCCGGTGGACTTACACCCCCAGATGAATAAGTCTGCTCTGGAAGTGGTGATGACCGTCCTGCATGCAGGCGGCAAATTTGGCGGCGGGAGTTATAAAGTCTCCGGTGGTCTGCACGGCGTTGGCGTCAGTGCGGTCAATGCTTTGTCAGAATGGTGTGAGGTTACGGTACGCCGGGAAGGGAAGGTCTACTACCAACGCTATGAACGTGGCTATCCGGTAACACCTGTTCAGGAAATCGGCAAAGCCAACCCATCCCATACAGGCACTCATACAACTTTCAAATATGACACTGAAATATTTAAAGGAGACCTGGATTACCGCTTCGACACTCTGGTGCAGCGCTTCAGGGAAATGGCTTTTGTCACCCGTGGAGTCACCATCTTTTTCATGGATGAGCGCACGCAGCGAGAGATGACCTTTTACTTTGAAGGTGGTATCACCTCATTCGTGCGCTACTTGAACCGCAACAGGATGGTTTTACATCCCGTCATGCACGTTGAAAAAGAGATCGATGGCATCACCATCGATGCAGCCATCCAGTATACAGACGCTTACGCCGAATCAGTGTACTCCTTCGCCAACACGATTAACACGGTAGATGGGGGCACACATCTGACTGGATTGAGAGCAGCCATTACCAGGATTATTAACGATTATGCTCGCCGTACTGGCTTGTTGAAAGAGGCTGAGACCAACTTCAGTGGTGAGGATACTCGGGAAGGTCTGACAAGCATCATCAGCATCAAACATCCAGACCCGCAGTTTGAAAGCCAGACGAAGGTCAAGCTGATGAATCCTGAAGTGCAAACGATGGCAGCCCAAGTGGTTGGGGAGGCCTTCAGTACCTTTTTGGAAGAAAATCCTTCAGCGGGCAAGGCCATTGTCCAGAAATGTCTGACCTCTGCCCGGGCGCGCGACGCGGCGCGAAAAGCGCGCGACCTGGTCATCCGTAAGTCTGCTCTGGAAAGCCTTACCTTACCCGGGAAACTGGCAGATTGTTCTGAACGTAATCCACAGAAGACTGAGTTATATATTGTTGAGGGTGATAGCGCTGGCGGCAGTGCAAAGCAAGGACGTGATCGCCATTTCCAGGCTATTCTGCCTCTGCGCGGCAAGATCCTCAACACTGAGCGGGCTCGCTTGGACAAAATCCTGGCAAGCAATGAAGTCAGAGCGCTTATTTCTGCCCTTGGCATTGGTATTGGTGACAGTTTTGACCTTTCTGGTTTGCGTTACGGGCGGGTAATTATCATGACAGATGCCGATGTCGATGGCAGCCATATTCGCACCTTGTTGCTGACATTCTTCTTTCGCTATATGCAGCCCTTGATTGAAGCTGGACATTTATTCATTGCCCAGCCCCCGCTCTATCGAATTGAAAATAAAAAGCAAATGCAATATGCCTACACTGAAGCGGAAAAAGACCAAATTCTAAAAGAGATGGGTAGTTCCTCTGAAAAAGCATCGATCTCTCGTTATAAGGGCCTGGGTGAGATGAATCCACAGCAATTATGGGAAACTACTATGGATCCTGCCAAGCGCACTTTGCTATTGGTGTCGATTGAGGACGCTACAGAGGCTGATCGTACCTTTGATATGCTGATGGGTTCTGCTGTACCACCCCGCCGGCGTTTTATTACCACGCATGCACGTGATGTGCGGAACCTGGATGTGTAGAGCTTTCTAAAATTATCCTTGTTGTAAATTAGGGATCTGGACGCCATAAGTTTTGTTCAGATCCCTTTTGGCATCTACTGGAATTTTCCTGGAAATTC
>Ga0114946_10001301_pt1 | contig 17191 bp, 15 predicted proteins | sample WalLakDeSediment_FD_88676 | JGI IMG/M metagenome (GOLD analysis project Ga0114946, IMG submission 88676) | Lake sediment microbial communities from Walker lake, Nevada to study Microbial Dark Matter (Phase II) - Walker Lake 11/02/13 Deep Sediment | ecosystem: Environmental > Aquatic >... | reverse complement strand
GGGGCGGCATGATCAACGGCCTCATGACGCTTTCCCGCGCCTGGCATAAGCTGCGCACCGACCCGATCCTCAAGTTTCCCATCGTCTCGCCGTTGTTCTTCGGCATGTCGGCCCTCGAGGGGCCGGTGATGTCCATCAAGACGGTGAATGCGCTGTCGCACTACACCGACTGGACCATCGGCCATGTCCATGCCGGGGCGCTCGGCTGGGTCGCGATGATCTCCATCGGCTGCGTCTACATGCTCGTGCCGCGCCTGTTCGGCCGGGAGGTCATGCACAGCATCAAGGCCATCGACGTGCATTTCTGGGTCTCCACTATCGGCGTGGTGCTGTATATCGCATCGATGTGGATGGCCGGCGTGATGCAGGGCCTCATGTGGCGCGCAGTCAACGAGGACGGCACGCTGACCTACACCTTCATCGAGAGCATTGCGCGGACCTATCCGTTCTACGCGGTGCGGCTCCTGGGCGGGGTCCTGTTCCTCGGCGGCATGCTGATCATGTGCTGGAACGTCTGGCGCACCATCCGCGGCGCGAAAGCCGTGGATGCGCCCGTCATGGCGCCTGCGCACTAAGGGGAAGCTGGCATGAAGCACGAAATCATCGAAAGGAAAGTCGGCCTCATGGCGGTGCTGGTCATCCTAGTGATCAGCATCGGCGGGCTCGTCGAGATCGTTCCGCTCATATTCGATTCACAGGTCAGGGACCCGGCGCCTGGCATCGAGCCGCATTCGGCGCTCGAGCTTGCGGGCAGGGACATCTATATCCGCGAGGGCTGCTACGGCTGCCACTCGCAGATGATCCGTCCCTTCCGCGCCGAGACCGAACGCTACGGGCACTATTCACTCGCGGGCGAATCCGTCTACGACCGGCCCTTCCAGTTCGGCTCGAAACGCACCGGGCCGGATCTTGCCAGGGTCGGCGGGCTGTACAGCGACGAGTGGCACCGGCTCCACCTCGTCGACCCGCGCCTGCTGGTGCCGGAATCCAACATGCCTGCCTACCCCTGGCTGGAGCGGAACACGCTCGACCCAAGCAGGGTGGAGCGCCGGATGATCGCCCTGCGGCGCCTGGGCCATCCCTACTCCGATGAAGACATTGCCGGGGCGCGTGCGGCGGTGGCGGACAAGTCCGAGATGGACGCCGTAATCAGCTACCTGCAGGGCCTGGGCACCAACCTCGGCCGGGGACGCTAGCAGTGCGGGACGGCAGCTGGCACATAGTGTGGACGCTGCTCCTGATGATCGCGTTTATCGGGATCGTCTTCTGGGCTTGGAGCAGCCGCCGCCACAAGGATTTTGGAGAGGCCGCGAACCTCCCTCTGGAGGAGGACAGGCGCGGTCACAACAGCACTCCTGAGAACGGGGAATCGCGATGAGCAGTTTCTGGAGCGGATGGATCATAGTCCTGACACTGGCCAACATGATCGGCGCCGTGTGGCTGTTGTGGTGGACCCAGACCACAAGTCCCGAAGAGATGACTTCCGACACTACCGGGCACATCTGGGACGGCGATCTGAAGGAATACAACAACCCGCTGCCGCGCTGGTGGCTGTGGCTGTTCTACGGCACGGTGGTGTTCTCGGTCATCTACATGCTGCTGTATCCGGGCCTGGGCAACTTCAAGGGCCTGCTGGGCTGGACCCAGATCGGCCAGTACGAGCAAGAGGTCGCGCGCATCGAAGATCGCCAGCAGGAATTCTTTGCGCGGTTCGACGACATGGAACTGGCGCAGCTGGCGCGCGATGCCGATGCCATGGCCGCCGCGGGCAACATCTTCGGCAATCGCTGTGCCCAGTGCCACGGCTCCGATGGTCGCGGCGCGCCGGGCTTCCCGAACCTGACCGACGATGCTTGGCTGTGGGGCAGCGATGAAAGCGAGATTCTCGCCAGCATCCAGAACGGCCGGATGGGGATGATGCCGCCGATGGGCGATGCGATCGGCGGTGAGCGCGGAGTAACCCAGATGGTCGAATACGTTCGCGGCCTGGCCGGGTTGGAGCATGATGCAGACATGGCGGCCGCGGCCGCGCCGTTGTGGGCGATCTGCGGCGCCTGTCATGGCATGGAGGGCACCGGCATGACCGTGCTGGGCGCCCCGAACCTCACGGACGACAACTGGATCTACAGCTCGGATCGCCAAACGATCGCCGAAACCATCACCCGCGGCCGCCAGAACAACATGCCGGCGCAGTTGCCCATCCTGGGAGAGCAGCAGTCGCGGCTGATGGCGGCTTACGTGATGCGAATTTCCGGCCTGGCCGGCGACTAGACCATGGCACGCAGCCCAACTGGGCCGGCGGGCGACGCGCCTCGGCCCTGGCGACCGCGCCAGCGAGACATCGCCTATGTCGCCTGGGCTTCGTTCCTGATGGCTTGCGCGGCCTCCGCCGTGTTCTTCGCAATGGTCGATCCGCAGATCCTGTCCGGCACCACGACGCCAGGCTGGGAAATCAGCCGTGAAGCGGGTTACGCCATCGGCTTTTTCGGCTTCTGGCTGCTGACAGCGGCAACCGCCGTGTTCGTGATCTGGCTGGTGCGCACTGAGAACGGCCCGCGCTCCAGGGCTGGAACATGGCGGCGCCCAGACGGTCAAAGCAGTGGTCGCCGGCGCAGGGATCCCCTGCGCCGCCGAGGTCGTGGCGACACCAGCCAGAGTCCAGAGGAAAGGCCATGAACGCCAGGTCTCAGGGCGGCGCCGGCGGCGCCGCCCCGGACTCCTTCTATGTTGCGCACCAGAAGATTTACCCGCGAGAAGTCAAGGGTCGCTATGCCACGTTGCGCAATATTGCCGTCTGGGTCCTGCTGGGCATCTATTACCTGTTGCCCTGGGTCAGCTGGGAAGGCCGACAAGCCGTGCTGTTCGACCTCCCTGCACGCAAGTTCTACATCTTCGGCCTGACGTTCTGGCCGCAGGATTTCTTCTTCATGGCGTGGCTGCTGATCATCGCCGCGCTGACGCTGTTCTTCGTCACTGCGATCGCCGGACGCCTTTGGTGCGGCTATGCGTGTCCGCAGACAGTCTGGACCGAGGCGTTCCTGTGGATGGAGCGCATTACTGAGGGAAACCACAGCCAGCGGCGCAAGCTCGACAAGGGCCCGTGGACGCGCGAGAAAGTCCTGCGCAAGGGTGCAAAGCAGTTACTGTGGATCGGCTTCGCGCTTTGGACCGGCTTCACATTCGTGGCGTACTTCACGCCCGCGGCCGAGCTCGGGCACAAACTCCTCAGCTTCTCGGCGGGACCCTGGGAGACCTTCTGGGTACTGTTCTACGGCTTCGCGACCTACGGAAACGCCGGGCTGCTCAGGGAGCAGGTATGCAAGTACATGTGTCCCTATGCTCGTTTCCAGAGCGCGATGTTCGACAAGGACACGATGATCATTTCCTATGACGAGCAGCGCGGCGAGCCGCGCGGCGGAAGGAAGCGCTCCGTGGACGCGAAGTCCGCCGGGCTTGGTGACTGCATCGACTGCAACATGTGCGTGCAGGTGTGTCCGACCGGAATCGACATCCGCGAGGGACTCCAGATCGAATGCATTGCCTGCGCAGCCTGCGTGGATGTATGCAACGAAGTCATGGACAAGATGACCTACCCGCGCGGCCTGATCCGCTATTCGACACATCACGCGATGGAGGAGCAGCAGCCGGTACAAGTGCTGCGGCCGCGCGTGATGGTCTACGGTGTGCTGTTGCTGGCGTTACTCGTGGGCTTCGGCACCGCCATCGCGAACCGCAGCACGTTGATCGTCGATATTATCCGGGATCGCAATACGCTGTACCGCGAGCTGCCCGGCGGACTGGTGGAGAACGTCTATACGGTCACTTTCGTCAACAAGACCGAGGTGGAACGGCGCTACGAGGTCTCGGCGCGCGGAGTCGAGGGCCTCGCGATCGATTTCGACGTTCCCTTGCCGCTGGTCTCGGGACCCGGCGAGGTGCGGCGGGTACCATTGCGATTACAGGCCCCGGCCGCGGCGGTGCCGTCGGGCGGCGTCGAGGTGACACTGGTGATCAAGGCGCATGGTGAAGTGCCCGCTACACTGGAGCGAGGCACGCGCTTCATCGGGCCGAGCGGACTCCAGGGAGCAACGAGATGAACACGATCACCGAACGGGCAAATCATCCCGAGCCCTGGTACCAGCAGTTCTGGCCGTGGTTCCTCATCGCCCTGCCCGCTTCCGTGGTCATCGCGAGTTTCGTGACGCTGTGGCTCGCCATCAGCAGGCCGAACCCGATGGTGGTGGACGATTATTCGCGCATCGCGCGCTCCACGGAGCAGCGCCTCGAGCGCGATCATGCGGCCGCTGCCCTCGGCGTGCGCGCCGAGCTCCGCTTCATCGCCGGTGCAAACGTCGTCGAGGTTCGCCTGGTGCCCGCAACGATTGTGCCCGAGGCGCTGGAATTGCGCCTGTCCCATCCGTTGATCGAGGAACGCGACCAGGTAGTGAAACTGGTGCCGGTGCCGGGTGGCTGGAGCGCCACCCTCGCGCCGCCCGACGGACGCTGGTACCTGCAACTTTACCCGGGCGACCGCTCGTGGCGCCTGTCCGGCGAACTGGAAGGCCAGCGCGAGCTGGTGCTGGCGCCGATCGGGACGCGCTGATTCGTCGTGGCCGAGTCCGGTTGCTTTCATTGCGGCGAAGCCCTCACCGGCACCGAACCCTGGTTCGTCCAGATCAATGATGCCGGCCACCGCGTCTGCTGTCCGGGCTGCAAAGCCGTCGCCGAACTCATCCGTGAAAGTGGCCTGGCGGACTACTACCGTTTCCGCACCGTACCCACGGGACGCCCCGGCGATGGCAACGCAGTCGAGGCGCCGGAGCTGCCCTGGAAGCCCTTCGACCGCCCCGAGATGCTCGACGCCGTCAGCACGATCGCGAGCGACGGGCTGCGTACCTGTACGATGCTCGTGGAAGGCGTACGCTGCGCCGCCTGCGGCTGGCTCATCGAGCGCAGCCTGGAACAGGTGCCGGGGGTGCGCGAAATCCGGGTGAATCCCTCGTCCTCACGTGCGCGCCTGGTCTGGGATCCGGAATTGCTGCCGCTCAGCGGCGCGCTCGGCATTGTCTCGCGTCTCGGCTACCGGCCTCATCCGGGCGGCGCCGGCGCGGCCGAGGCCGCGCAGCGAGAGCAGCGCAAGGCGCTGCGCCGCATCGGCGTCGCAGGGATCGGCATGATGCAGGTGATGATGTATGCCGTGGCACTCTGGGTTGGCGTATTCCAGGACATGGACCCCGGGCTGCAGCAACTGTTCCGCTGGGTGAGCATGCTGGTGGCCACGCCGGTCGCGCTGTATGCCGCCTTCCCGTTCTATGCCGGTGCCTGGCGCGACCTGCGCTCCGGCAGGCCGGGCATGGACGTCCCGGTGGCGCTCGCCATCGGCGGCGCGTGGATCGCAAGTTCGTGGCACACCGTCATCGGTGCCGGGGAGGTGTACTTCGAATCGGTCACCATGTTCACCTTTTTCCTGCTGCTCGGCCGCTATCTCGAGCTGCGGGCACGTCACCGCGCCGGTGACACGCACGAGGCCCTCGCCAGGCTCTTGCCGGATTCGGCACGCCGCCGCATCGGGCGTGGCGAGTGGCAGACCGTGGCGCTGCGGGAACTCAAGCCGGGCGATATAGTCTCGGTACGTCACGGCGAGACCCTGCCGGCGGACGGGCGGCTGCACCAGGACGGCACCCGGCTGGACGAGTCCATGCTCACGGGCGAGTCGCGGCCGCGCGTGCGCCAACAGGGTGAAGCGGCGCTGGCCGGCAGCATCAACCTCGGCGATCCGTTCGAGTTCACGGTCGAGCGTACCGGCCCGGATACCCTCGTCTCCTCGATCGGCCGGCTGCTGGACCGGGCCCAATCGGAGCGGCCGCCCATCGCCGTGAGCGCGGATGTCGTCGCGCGCTGGTTCGTCGTCGGCGTGCTCGGGGCGGCCGCCCTCACCTGGTTTGCGTGGAACGCCATCGACCCGACCCGCGCCTTCGAAGTGACGCTCGCGGTGCTTGTCGCCACCTGCCCATGCGCGCTGTCCATAGCGACGCCGGCCGCGCTGACGGCGGCCACCGGCTTCCTCGCCCGGTGCGGGCTGCTGGTCACGCGCGCCGGCGCAATCGAGAAGCTGGCCCGGGTCAAGCGAGTCGTGTTCGACAAGACCGGGACCCTCACGCACGGCAAGCCCCGCATCACTGCCGTCGAGACGTATGGCGGATACGAGCGGGAGGGGGCCCTCGGCATTGCCGCGGCGCTCGAGGCCGTGTCTGAGCATCCGATTGCGCGCGCGTTCATGATCGCCTCGCCCGTGGCCGAGGCGAGCGACGTGCTGGTAATCCCCGGGCTCGGTATCGAGGGCATCGTGCTGGGGCGGCGCTGGCGCCTTGGCCGGCCGGACTGGGCGGCACGCCTCTGCGGTGGCAAGGCCCCGCCATCGAAAAGCGAGGACACCGTCGTAGCGCTGGCCGACGAGCGCGGCGTGGCTGCAGTGTTCCGCCTGGCGGATCAGCTTCGTAGCGGCGTGCGCAACCAGGTGCAGCGCATCACGGCAGCGGGGCTCACGGTGGAAATCGCCAGTGGAGATGCAGCCGATGCGGTGGCCCCCGTGGCCGCCGCGATCGGCGTGAGCGCATGGCAAGCCGGGCTCACCCCCGAGGGCAAGCTGGCATTGCTGCGGCAACGGCAGGTGGCCGGCGAGACCGTGGCGATGATCGGTGACGGCGTGAACGACGCCCCGGTGCTGGCAGGCGCCGACGTTTCAGTAGCCCTGGCGGCCGGCACGCCGCTGGCGCAGACGAGCGCCGACATGGTTTTGCTCGGCGAATCGCTGGAACCATTCGTCATCGCTATTGCCGAGGCGCGACGGACGGTGCGCATCGTGCGGCAGAACCTGGCGTGGGCGGCCGGCTACAACCTGGTGGCGCTGCCGCTGGCGGCCGCCGGTTTCATCACGCCCTGGATGGCGGCGCTGGGCATGTCGGCCAGCTCACTGCTCGTGGTGCTGAACGCCTTGCGGCTGTCGCGCCCGCCGCGCCGGGAACGCGGCGCGGCGCCTGCAGCGCTGCCGGAGGGTGCCGGCGCATGAGCATCCTGTACCTGATGATTCCGATGGGCATCATTATCGTCGCAGGCGCGCTGTGGGCCTTTTTCTGGGCCGTCGACAGCGGCCAGTTCGATGACCTCGAGAGCCCCGCCTGGCGTATTCTGCTTGACGATGACACTAAGCCGCCGGACCAGGCCGGGAAAGCGCCGGCTGAAGACTCGAGGAATCCCCGCGAATGATGGTGCTTGAGACCGGGCTGCTCGCTGCACTCGTCGCGGGCCTGGTTGGCAGCGTCCACTGTTTCGGCATGTGCGGCGGCATCGCCGGCGCGCTGGGGATGGCGGGCGGCGGGCGTGCGTCATTAGCGGTGGCCTATAGCGCGGGACGCATCGCCAGTTACTCGGTCGCAGGGGCCATCGCTGGCGCCATCGGGGCCGGCCTTGCCGGCGTGACGGGCCTGGGGCCCTGGCTGCGGCTGGTGATGGGCATCGTCCTGATACTGCTTGGTCTGCAGATCGCGGCGAACCTCAAGCTGCTGGCGCCCCTCGAGGCTGCCGGCGCCGCCTTGTGGCGGAAGCTCGCACCGGTCGCGCGTCGCTTTGTGCCACCGCGCCATGCCGGCCAGGCGCTGGCGCTCGGCGCGTTGTGGGGCTGGCTGCCCTGCGGCCTGGTCTACGGCATGCTGGCGGCAGCGGCGGGCAGCGGCAGTGCGGCCGGCGGGGCTGCATTCATGGCCGTGTTCGGCCTCGGCACTGCCCCGGCCATGATTGGTCTTGCATGGGCCTCGGGTCGCGGCGGCACCTGGCTGACGGCACGGCGTCGGCGTTCGCTCGGCTGGCTGCTGGTCATCTTCGGCGCCTGGACAGCCGTGACGCCCCTGATGCACATCGCCGGCTCGGGCCACCCGCACGGCGAACACGACCCACCGGGCGAACACTCGGACCAGCCCCATCACCACCACGACGCGCAGCTGCCGCTCGTCTACCCGGCGCAGCACGCGATCGGCTAAGATTTTGCCTGTTTTGCACAAGGAAGCACTCATGCCACAGTCGTCCACCTCCGCCGCCCGGCCCGCCGGTGCCCGCATTTCGTCCGTCGCCGGCCCCGGCGTCGTCACCGGCGACGCCGTCAGCGCGATTTTCTCGCTTGCCAAGGCGGAAGGTTTCGCACTCCCGGCCGTCAACGTCGTCAATTCGAATTCCGTGAACGCCGTGCTGGAAGCGGCTCGCGCCGTGAATTCGCCGGTCATCATCCAGTTCTCCAACGGCGGCGGCACTTTCTTCTCGGGCAAGTCACTGCCGAACGACAGCCAGCGTGGGGCGATCCTCGGTTCGATCGCGGGCGCGCGCTATGTGCACGCGGTGGCCGAGGCCTACGGCGTGCCGGTGATCCTGCATACCGACCATGCCGCCCGCAAGCTGCTGCCCTGGATCGACGGCCTGCTGGAGGCGAGCCGCAGGCATTTCGAGGAGACCGGCAAGCCGCTCTATTCCTCCCACATGCTGGACCTGTCCGAGGACCTGCTGGAGGAAAACATCAGCACCTGCGCCGAGTACCTCGAGCGCATGGCGCCGCTCGGCATGACGCTGGAGATCGAGCTCGGCGTCACCGGCGGCGAGGAGGACGGCGTCGACAACACCGGCATCGACAACTCCGCTTTGTACACCCAGCCCGAGGACGTGGAGTTCGCCTACCGGACACTGTCCGCCATCAGCCCGAATTTCACCGTCGCCGCCTCGTTCGGCAACGTGCACGGCGTCTACAAGCCCGGCAACGTGATCCTCACGCCGGACATCCTCAAGAACTCCCAGGAACACGTGCGCGCGACGCACGGCACCGAGCCTAAGCCAGTGAGCTTCGTGTTCCACGGGGGATCCGGCTCCGAGAAAGACAAGATCGCCGAGGCGATTTCCTACGGCGTGGTTAAAATGAATATCGACACCGACACGCAGTGGGCGACCTGGAAGGGCATCAGGGATTATTACGAGGCGAAGCGTGATTACCTGCAGGGCCAGATCGGCAACCCGGATGGCGACGACAAGCCGAACAAGAAGTACTACGACCCGCGCGTATGGCTGCGCGAGGGCGAGATGTCCATGGTGGAGCGCCTCAAGGAGGCGTTTGCCGACCTGAACTGCCTCGATCGGAATTGAGCCGATGCCCGCGCCCGTCACCGGACGCGGGCGTCTCAATCCACGTTTTCGGGCGCGGGTTGCTCGCTTTCCGGAAGGGCAACCTCCCCTGGCGCCGGCGCGCTGGTCGGGCCGATCAGCCTGTCCAACCGCGCCGCTTCGACCTCGGCCTCGGCCTTGATACGCAGATCGCGCTCGCGATCCAGCCGCTGCCGATACTCTGCCCTTGCCGCCTCGAACGCCTGCTCGCGCGCCTTGACCAGGGCCCGCTCCTCGATGGCCGCGATGCGCTCAGCCGCCTGCCGCGCGTTGCGGCACTCACTATCCGTTGCGGCGCTCGGGTTCTGCTCGCAACGCGCCAGCGTGCCGTACAGCGCGATCTCGTTTTCCATGAACTCCGCGACGCTTTTGGGTTTCGGCGGTTCCGAACACCCGATTGACGCCAGGGCGAGCGCCGCGGCGAGCAGTAGCGGGACGTGCCTCATGGGAACTCTCCAGCAGTGCAGAAGTAGCCAGTTTAGCCTGCCTGGCCGAATCGGAAGTCTGCGCCAAATCACAATCTGGAGGCCTCTTCGTCCTGTGACGGCCCGGGGCCAGGCGCCGGCCGGGGCGCGATGCCGTGCTGCAGGTCGCCGTCGTCGGTGAAATAGAGTTTCAGCCTCTGCTGCCATTCGTCCAGGTCCGGGGCCCAGTCGTCGGGCGGCAAGGGCACGCGCTCGAGGTCCAGCACCACCATGGTCTCGCTGTGCGCGCCGGCGACGAGCACGATTCGCGTCCCGTCGGGCACGGCGCTGCGCCAGGCGCCCGGTGGCACGGCGCCCGGCAACAGGCGGCTGGCGAGCACCCGCAGGCGTCCCTCCTCGACGCCGAGGCGATGGATCCACGCAGGCGTCTGTACGAGAAGCGTCCGGCCATCGGGCGCAAACTGCAGGCCGCGTACCGGCGCCGGCAGCGCCGCACTCGTCGCTCGCCCGCCCGGACCCAGTCCCCAGGCCTGCACCAGCCCGGTTTCGCCGGCCGCGGCAATACGGAGCCCGTCCGAGCTCACCGCGATGTTCGACACGGGAGCCTCGACGCTGCCGAACCAAAGCCGTTCCCCGCTGGCGACATCCCAGCTCTCGACCTCGCCCTCAGGCGTGCCGGTGAAGACGCGCAGGCCCGCCGGATCCAGGGCGACGACGTTGACGACCCGGCCCGGCCCCAACGTGGGACCGGGCGCACCTGTCTCCGCGTCCCAAGTGCGCGCGCCCAGCTCGCCTGCCGTCACCAGCAGGCGGCCGTCGGGGCCCAGCTCTACAGCCTCGACCCGGCCGCTGCCGTGCTGGAACAGCTGACCAACATGATTCCCATTGGCCGCATCCCACAGCAGGACACTGCCGTCCGCACCCACGCTTGCGAGCCTGCTGCCATCCGGGGAGAAGGCCAGCGCCGTCACGGCGCCGCCGTGGCGGGCCTCGCCCGACGTCACCAGCGCCTGGCGCAGCACCAGGGACTCGGGATCGCGCGTGCGCAGCCTGAGGCGGCCATCCGCAAGTCCGGCGCCCATCCTCAGGCCCGACGGCGCGAGCGCAACGACCGGCGCGATGCGCGGGAGCTCGACGGGCGCGGCCTCCTGGGCTACCTGCCAGACCGTGACACTGCGCGTCCCGCGCCCGCCGACGAGTCGCCCGCTCTCATCGAACATCAGCTGCCCGCCTGCAAGCCGGTCCGCGACGCCCGGCAACACCGTGCGCACCTCGCTGTGGCGCAAAACGGGGCCATACGGCATGGCGTCGGGCAGGCCCCAGATCTCATAACCTCCGGCCGGACCCATTGTCGCGAGGCGGCGCCCGGAGGGATCAAAGGAAAACTGTCGTGGATCGCCAGTGGGACGCAAAAGGATGGGAGACGCTTGCGGTGCAGACATGTCCCACACCCGCAGCTGCTGCGCGGAATCGACCGTCGTCAACCATCGGCCCGAGGGATCGAAGGCGAGCGCCAGGACCGGCGCGTCCTGTGAAAACTCCCCCAGCAATGCGCGGTCCGCGGCATGCCAGACACGCACGACGTCGCCCGGGTCGGCCATCGCCAGCAACAGTCCTCCGGGAGCGACGGCCACGGCGGTCGCCTCGCCCGCGGACGGCATCCGGAAGACTTCGCGGCCCGACGCCAGCTCGCGGATCCAGACCAACTTGGGCGACGCCTCGGCCATGGCGAAATGGCGCCCGTCGGGGGAGACCGCCGGACCCGCGGCGAAGTGTCCCTGGGTGTCAATTGAAAGTCGTTCCTCGCCGTCGAGCACATCGATGATGCGCAACCGCTGCCTGGTGCCCATCCCTTCGAGCAGCAGCAGCCGATGCTCATCGGCAAACCCGATCCAGCGATCCCCGGCGCCGACGTCCACGCTTGTCAACGGTTGCCCGGTGGCCACGTCCCACGCTTGCAGCCGGCCGCGCGCCTCGGGATTGCGCGGCAGGGCAGCCACGACCGAGCCGCGCGGCGCCAGCGCCACCCGAACCGCAGAACTTCGCGTGGGCGACGGAAGCAGCAGCGGATTCTCGGGACGATCCTCCACACGGTGACCTGCGGCCGCGGAAGCCCGCAGTATCCAGCCGTTGAAAAACCCGGCCTGGCCGGTGTTTCGGTCCTCGATCTCGAGCACCCAGGTTCCGAGTACCTGCTCGCCGCGCAAAGCGCGCAGCTCAGGCGCTCGCGTCTCGTCGAAGACGAGTACGCCGCCCCGTGCGGCGGCCCGTACTGCAGGCAGTTCCGCGCGCCGCCCCCCGGGAGATGTCAGCATGATGTGCAAGTCGGCCGGGCGCGGATGATCCAGCAGCACTTCGACCCCCATTCCGGCGACGCGCCCGGCCGTATCGAGGCTGAGCCTTCGCCGGACCGTGATGAATTCCTCTGCAAGCAGCTCCAGCCTTGCGCCTGGCCCGGGAAGACCTGAATCCGCATCCCAACGCTCGACGACATTGCCTGCACTGACCGTGACGATACTGCGTCCGTCCGCCGCGGGCGCAAGGGCTTCCACGACCCCCGCGGGCCGGGCCAGGGTCTGCAGGTGTCTATAGTCGCCGCCCGCCAAATCCGCCGCGCGGCCGGCATCGGCGGTAGGCCCTGCCATGTAGGCCTTCAGCCTGTAAAGCAAGGCCTCGTCCCGTCGTTCGGCTGCCTCCGCCGCCGCCGCACGGCGTTCCCAGAACTCAACCAGCAACGCGTCCGCCCGCGCCTCGAAGCCCGGGAGGCCGCGCAGCCGGACATCGACCGCGGCGACGTCGGGCCAGCTATCCACCAAGCGGCTGCGCCGGATCAACACGCGCGCCAGGAGGCGATCGGCGCGCCTGCCGAAACCCGGCAGGCCCCGCATGGTCGTCCAGGCCGCCATGGCCTCGTCCATTTCGACGGACGCAACCCTGAGCGTTTCCACATAGGGTCTGGGCAAGACCTCCACGTACGCCCAGGCCGCGCCGATGAAAATGGCGAGCAGCGCAGCTACCCGACCGATCCGGCCCCATTCCACGGGGAGCGCCTCGCGTGCCCAGCGATGCGTGAACACCTCGGCGTAGATCCTGTTGCGCACCACCAGCCTGCGCTCCGGCGTGATGTTCACCAGGCCACAAATGCGCAGCAATTCGTGCTCTGGATTCCCCGGAACGTATTTCGGGCGCCGCCCGCGGCAGATGCGCCGATAGTGTCGCAATGCGGGACGCGCAAGCTTGCCGGCGCGGTCGAGCCCATCCAGCACGCGGCTCATGCTGGCCTCGCTGGTAATCACGTTGCGCGCGAAGAATCGGGCGGCCACCAGCCGGTCGATGGCCTGGTCGGAGTTGATGCGCGTGGCATTTCGCGCCGCAGCCTGGCAGAGCTTCTGCGTCAGGTACGGGTGTCCGCCGGTCCAGTAAAGAATGCGATAGAGCGCACGGTCCGCGTCGCCCGGCGGGAGCCCGAGCCCCTTCGCGAGCAACCGCGCCTGCTCGAAACTGAAGTCCGGCAGCTCCAGTCGCACACCGATCTCGGTCGCCTCGAGGCCTTCACGCAGGGCCATGCCTGCCGGCAGCGCGGTACCCAGCAGCGCGAACGTCAGGCGCCGGTACTCTGGCTCTCCGGCCCGCGCATCGTGGGCGGCCCGCACGATGCTGAAAAGCTCCGTCGCGTAATCCAGCTGCTCGACGCTGTCGATCTCGTCAAAGAAAATCGTCACCGGCGCGCGCGTCGCGCCGATGGCGATCTCCCAGAAAAACTCACCGAGCCGTTGCGCCGGCGGGAGCGGCATCCGCTCCTGCCACCAGGACTGAAGGTCCAGTTTCAGGCGCAAATCGCGCAACACACGGTAGGCCAGGCCGTAATACCACCGACCCACTTCGGTAGAGCCCTCTCTGCTGCCGAGCTGGGAAAGGTCCACGACAGCGGCCAGCCGGCCCTCGGCCCGCAGGCGGCTGGCTGTGCGCGCGACAAGACTGCTTTTGCCGGAGAACCGGGGTGCGATTACGTGGCAGTAGTCTCCGGCAAGCAGGTGCTCGTAGAGTTGCCGGTCTGCGGCGCGCTTAATGTAGCAAGGGCGATCGGGCGCGACCGGCCCGCCGGCCACGAAGAAGTCTTCGCCCCGCCGCGCCGGTCGCGGGGGCGAGGCGGCCGGCATGATCCAGGTGCTCGAGGGGTCGTCGGCGTCCACCATGGGGGCATTCTCCGCGACCCGGGCCGGTACTCCAAATCGCCGCGTGTCATCCATGGCGACTACACTTGGCTGCGATGGAAGTATCGGGCTATCCGTGGCGCCCGATTGTGGACGAAGTGGCTGGCTTCGCGGCGAACATCCGCGAATAATGCCCGGGACGCAATCACCGCGAGCATACTCATGACCGAAGCCTGCCACGAGCACAATCGCAGCCGTCCCCTGCCGACCGACCCAAAAGTCTGGGGCATCCGCCTGAGCCTTCCTGAGCACGACCCGATGGCCACCCTGCTCGGCGATGACTGGCACGAGTACCAGTGGTTCGCCAGCGAGGCCGCTCGCGACGCCAAGCTCGAGCAACTTGGGCGCCAGTTCGTCTATTACCGCAAGGGCGACAAGCCGCGTTTCGTGCTCGAGCGCGTCAATCGCGACAGGCCACATGACGGCTGATCCGTTGGCGGGATTCCCGGTGAGGGTCGAGATCCCCGTCGCCTGGGGAGAAATGGACGCGTTTGGTCACGTCAACAACAGCGTCTATTTCCGCTACTTCGAGTCGGCGCGGATCGCTTATTTCGCGGCGCTCGACTACCTCACGCTGATGGATGAGACCGGCAGGGGGCCGATTCTCGCCGCGACCGACTGCCGCTTCCGCCTGCCGCTCGAGTATCCCGACCATGTTACGGTCGGCGCGCGGGTGGCCGAGATCTTCGAGGACGGCTTCCTGATGCGCTACATCGTCGTCAGCCGCAGGCATGCGCGCGTGGCCGCCGAGGGCACCGGACGGATTGTTTCCTACCACTACGAGAACAAGTGCAAGGCACCCCTGCAGGCAGAACTTCGCGACCGGCTTGCCCGGCTCGAGTCCGGCAACTGAGGGCCGGCACGGCGCTGCTGCTGGCCGCCATGGCGGGAGCCGCCGGCGCCACGACTGAGCTGGAACCCGTCACGGTCACCGCGACCCGCTCGCCCGCCCCGCTGGTTGCGACGCCCGGCAACGTAGGGCTGATCGGCGAACAGGCGGTCGAAACGGTCGCGCCTGGGCACGCGTCTGAACTCTTCTGGCGCGTGCCCGGCACCTGGGTCACGCTGAACAGCGGCCAGGAAAGCCTGGTCGGGATCCGTTCGCCGGTACTGTCCGGCGCGGGGGCCTGCGGCGCGTTCCTGTTCCTCGAGGACGGCTTGCCCAGTCGCCCGGCGGGGTTCTGCAACGTCAACCAGTTGTTCGAACTGAACCTGGAACAGGCCCGGGCCATCGAGGTCGTGCGCGGGCCGGGAAGCGCGCTGTACGGCTCGAACGCGCTGCACGGGACCGTCAACGTCCTGATGCCCACGCCGGCCGACGGGAGAGACCACGCCTTGTTCGACACCGGGCCCTCGAGCTATCTGCGCGGACGCTTCAGCGCCGGGCGCTGGGACGGCGTAAGTGGTTACCGCGTCACCGGGCAGGCAGCCCACGATGGCGGCTGGCGTGACGATACCGGCTACCACCAGGCGAAGGTCAACGCGGCCTGGCTGGCGCGCAGCGGCACGGAGGAACGCGAGGCGGCGCTGGCTGCGACGACCCTCAGCCAGGAGACCGCCGGATTCATCACCGGCTTCGAGGCGTATCGTGACGCGCGCCGGCGCCGCGGCAACCAGAACCCGGAGGCCTTCCGCGATGCGGACAGTTTTCGGGCCTCGCTGGGCTGGCGGCGTGATGACGGCGTCCGCCGGCTCGAGCTGCGTCCTTACCTGCGCGCCAGCAGGATGCAGTTCCTGCAGCACTTTCTGCCGGGCCAGCCACTCGAGGAAAACGGCCAGTTCAGCGCAGGGCTGCAGTCCACCGCGCGCACCGCGGCGGGCGGCGGCAAACTGCACTACGGCCTCGATCTCGAGGTCGCCGAGGGTTACATGGAGCAGTTCCAGGCAAACGAGACCGGCGGTGTGCCGCCGCCCGTCGCCGACATCCGTCCAGCCGGGTTTCACTACGATTACATTGTGCGCGCACATTCCGTCGCGCCCTGGCTGCACTGGGAGCGGCCGCTTGCGGCCGACTGGAGCCTGGGCCTGGGCCTGCGGGCGGAGCGCCTCGGCTACCGCTACGACAACCGCATGCTCGCGGGGAACACGCGAGACGATGGCGGCGAATGCCCGGGCGGCTGCCTCTATACCCGCCCGGAAGACCGCAGCGATCATTTCGACAACCTGGCGCCCAAGTTGAGCCTCGGCTGGCGTCCCGCGCCAAGGCAGCTCGCCTGGGTGGCGGCGCGGCGCGGCTTTCGCGCACCGCAGGCGACCGAACTTTACCGGCTGCAGAGCGGCCAGTCCGTCGCCGATCTCGACAGCGAACTCATCGTCAGCCTCGAACTGGGCTGGCGCGGCCTTGCCGGGCCGCTGGGCTGGGAACTGGCCGCCTATCACATGGACAAACGCAACTACATTTTCCGCGACGGCGACGGCTTCAATGTCGCCGACGGACGCACCCGCCACGTCGGCCTCGAGCTCTCGCTGCAATGGCAGATCACGCCCAAAATTCGGCTGGAGACCGACCAGGCCTTTGCACGGCACACCTGGCGCTTCGACCGCGATATCGGCCGCGGCGAGGTCATCGTATCGGGCAACGACACGGACTCCGCACCACGCCGCTTCGGCAGCACGCGGCTCGCCTGGGACAGCCCGGGGCAGCTGCGCGCGGAGCTGGAGTGGATCTCGATGGGGCCGTACTGGCTGAATGCCGCGAACACCGCACGTTACGAGGGCCACGAGCTGCTGCACCTGAGATTGTCGAGACCGCTCACCGACAGCCTGCACATCGCCGCACGGATACATAACCTGGCAGACGTAAATTACGCGGAGCGCGCCGACTTTGCGTTCGGCGAGTACCGCTATTTCCCCGGCCGCGATCGCAGCCTGTTCGTGGAATTCGGCTGGCGCGGCTTGTGACCCGCTGCTAGCCCTTGGGACCGAAGAGGAACCACAAGAGCAGGCCGAGAATGGGGAGCAGCAGGATCACCACGATCCACACCACCTTCGTGCCGGTCCCGGCATTGCTCTGCACGGTCTTGACGATCGCGTAGACATCCAGGATCAGGATGATCAGGCCCAGCAGGCCGCCGACTTCTATCATGATGCTGTCCTTCAGCTCGTCCGGCTCAACCTGTGACGTAACGCTCGAGTTCCTTGATGATGGCCTGCTGGTCGGCGATCACCGCTTTCACCAGGTCACCGATGGAAACCAGGCCGATCACGCGCCCGTCTTCCATCACCGGGAGGTGCCTGAAAAAACCCTTGGTCATCATCTCGAGGCACTGCTGCGCGGTCATGTCAAGGGTCGTAGTCGCCACTTCGGCGGTCATGATCTCGGACACGAGGGTCTCTGCGGACCGCCGCCCCTGG
>Ga0114946_10001299_pt1 | contig 17201 bp, 15 predicted proteins | sample WalLakDeSediment_FD_88676 | JGI IMG/M metagenome (GOLD analysis project Ga0114946, IMG submission 88676) | Lake sediment microbial communities from Walker lake, Nevada to study Microbial Dark Matter (Phase II) - Walker Lake 11/02/13 Deep Sediment | ecosystem: Environmental > Aquatic >... | reverse complement strand
TCGTCGAACCACACCCCAAAGCGCGTTCTCTCGACCAACTCAAGTCTCATTTCCATCTCGAGTAGGCCCAGCGCCCCCTCCAACGGGGGCGCGCTCGCTCCCTTCCTTATATTGGAATTTCAGCCAAGGAATGGGACGGCATGTCTTTCGGACAGATCTATGAGAAAATGAAAGAGGAGCGGGATGCGATTCCTATTGCCTTGGAAACCGTTCGGGATTCCGTTGGAGTACAACCCGAGGTCAATCCAAGCGCGCATAGAATCCTTCGAGAGGGAGAAAAGATCATTGCCATCTCGAGACAAAACCCCGCGAGAGACCTTCAGTAGCAAGCGAATATTCATTGAACTCGATCTGACCGGGGGGCTTGATCGCTGCAGGGCGAGGCGCGCGTGAATCGTCCTGGGTCTGTATCCTATGGATGATTTTTGCCGGGGGGTGTGCGTGGAAGGCTCAGACCGGGGTAAAATGAACGGAGCATCTGAACCAAGGGATGTAATTTTTCCCAGGGATGGATCGGAGTGGCACTTGGTCAAGATCACGGTGAAATATGTCGACGAAGAGCCGATCGAGTATGTTTTCAATCAGGATAGAATCTTCTTTGGAACCGCCGAAGAGTGCGACATACGACTCCGCACAGCTCTGGCTAGCAGACTGCAGGCGGAGCTGTTACAAGCAGGGGGGCAGTGGCTCGTTCGGTCCCTGAATCCATCCGAGTGTCTTCTCGTGAATGGAAACCAGGCGGACCGGATCACCTTTCCCAGGGAACAGTCCTTTCATATCGGGGATATCGCGATCCATGTGGTAGATGAAACCGTACCGCTGGAGGAATTCATGCTGGTCCCGGCTGAACCGGGATTGCCGCTCAAACCTATTTCTCTGATTCAGGATCAAACCCTGATCGGAAGATCGGAAGATTCAGATCTCATCATCAACGAACGTTCCGTTTCCAGACACCACGCGGTGGTGGAACGAGACGCATTGGGTTCGGGTTGGCTTGTCAGGGATCTTGGAAGTCATAATGGAACCTTTGTCAACGATATACGCGTGCAAAAGGAGGAGATTCGTCCCGGAGACCGTATCCGTTTCGGGAGAATTCTAGTGCATTTCGAGGGTCGCGTTCCCAACAGATCAGGCAAGACCATGATCCTGCAAACTCCATCCACACCCGAGGACCGATCCTCCCTTTCAAAGGCTGCTGGCACAGAGAGGTTCAGCTCACCTGATGTTTTTTTAAGGAGAGAACAGATGCCCCCCCGATCGAATCCAAGGCCGATTCCACGGAAGAAGTCTCATGGCAACGTCTCTGCGACTTCCCATCACGACCAGATCGTATTTGTATCGCTATTGGGGATCGTCACGATCCTGCTCCTTTCGTTCCTCGGTCTGATGTTCCTGTTCAGGAAAGCAAAGGACGCCACGGCCCCTCCGCCAGAGCGAGAAATCGCTTTTCCCAGACAGACCAACACACCCCAAGAACGATCTTTTTCTCCAAAGGACGAACCCCCCGCGCGCGTGGAAGTGGCTCGGGTTCGAACCCGTCGCTCAGAGACGAACCAGGAGATCACGTTGAAAGGCACCGTACGACCGGCAGAAACCTGGCATGTACTCTCTCCGTGGCAAGGCAAGATCGATCGCATCTTACCCAAGGAGGGCGCCATCGTGACTCAAGGGGATCTTTTGGCCAAGGTGGATCTATCGGATACAAGGCGTGTTTTTGAAGCGAAAAAAGCAACCCTCAACCGCATGGACATGGAGATCGCCAATGATCGGCTCCAGAAGATGAAACAGGACAGACTGAGCGAAAAAGTGACAGACGAACAGGTGGAACAGGCCCAACGAGCCTACGATCTTACCATGGATCGATATCGATCGGATCTGGCGCAACTGGCCGAGCTTGAAGAAAGTCTGAGGAACGATTCCCTTTTCGCTCCACAGGCCGGTAGAGTGCTCCAGATTCACGCGCAGCCACAACAGCGAATCTTTCAGGGACAACCCCTCTTCACGTTTCGGTCCTTGGAGCCAGCGATCGTGGATGCGAATGTTGACGACGTTCTCGGTAAACGATGTGAGCAAGGGATTTCTGTAACGGCAGCCGACACGCGGGGACATGTCTTTTCCGGGCAGTTTCTGACGCATTTGTGGCTGGGACAGCAAATGGTTCTCAAGATCTCTTTGGAGGACAAGGAAGGTCGCCTGACCGAAGGTGATTCTGTTTCCATCACCTTGAAACCGGGAAAGAGCGGACCCTCCCTTTGGATCCCGGCCAGAGCCGTCCTGACAGATAAGGGAGAGAATTACGTTTTCATTCTGGAAGACGGTCAAGCGATTCTTTGTTGGGTATACATGGGTCAGACCTCAGGGGAATGGATGGAAGTCCTGGACGGCCTTTCCGACCAGGATCAGGTTCTGGTGGTCTTCCCGGAAGATCTTCAGGAAGGACAGAGAATCTATCCCGTTCCGCATCCACTCGATGGAACATAAACGTGTCATGATGAAACAAGATCTTGAACCTTGGAGGTCCTCGTGCACGTTTCTTCTGGCGACAATCATGGCAAGCCATTGAGAAATATCAGAATTCGCTCGGCCGCGGTGGAGAAGGAGATCCTCGCGTTGCTTCGGGAATCCTACCTGTGTTTATATGGAGGGGCTTCTCGAGAACCCAAGGATGTCAAACTTTCTTTGAATCTGGACATTGACCCACAACAAGGTTGGCGCCTTTTGAACGAGGGTGTTCTCCAGGAACAGATCGAACGATGCATTCGAGAGGCGGGAGCCAAAGCGGATTGTCTGCAACAGGGGTTCGTTTACTGTTACCACTGTGAAACGAGCCAATGCTGTCATGCCGTCCCCCCTCGGCCGCATGCCGTGTTTCAATGCTATTCCTCCTCAGGCATACCCCAATGGACAGACTTCGCACAGCTCTTGGTAGAACGCAACGACGAGAGAGCTTATCTCTTGTTTCAGAAACAACCGCCAGTGCTGGCCCATGTGATCTTGGGTAGGGAATTGAAACGTGAACAGCTTCACCTTTTCGGCAAGGCTTCTAAGAGCTATGATGTTCTTGGACAGGTCGCCTCCGGGTATTTTCATGATCCAATGGGCAATGGGGATTCCGACAGGTTCGCTATAACCTTTCAGGTGGTGGAATCCAGGGGTTGTCTCGGAGAAACAAGATTGGACATGAATATCCTGGGCTGGATATCGGATCGAATGTCCGCCAGGGAATACCTGGACGAATACGCCGAGGAGGCTTTGCGACAATCCGTGATCACAGCAGAGATTTCCCTGGAAGAACTGCGAGAGAAGCTTCATCCAACTCAAGGTCGTCCATCCTCCAGGACACGATCCCAACTTCTCGGGAAGGTGCCAGGCATTTTGAAGGATTTGGGCACTCATCTGGAAAGAAGCAGTCGGCTTTCGGCCAGAAGAACACGCCACGCTCAACGACGCAGTCAAGAGGCGCGGCCCACGGCCAAAGCCATTGATGATGCCCTCTCGGCATCTATAGAACGGATCCTTCTCGATGAGAGAAAAGACACGATTGTCGTCTTGGGCCCCAGAAACAGGGTCCATGTATTCGGGAAAGACGGAGCTCATGTAACTAGCCTGAGTATCCACAAAGAAGCGGTGGGCAAGAGGATAAAAAGAAGACGATGGATTCCCGCTCCATCCCACGTGCTTCACGCTTTTCAGGAGACGCTCTCTTCCATAGGAAGGGAAGCGGAGGAGAATCGAGAGTTTTCTTGACCGGTTTGTTCATCGACCTTTACCAACGAAGATGCGTGATTCTGGGGGGCGGAAAGGTGGCTTTCCGAAAAGCCAAGGTATTGCTAAAGGAAAAGGCTCAGGTTCGGATCGTGGCAGAGAAACCCCAAGAATCTCTCCTGTCATGGGCCCACAATAGGAAACGTCTCGAACTGATACGGACAAAGGCGAATATCGAACATATTCGGGACGCTTTTCTCGTGATTTGCGCGACCGGGAACAAACGGATCGACAGTGAACTGTCCCAATGGGCAAAGACCGCAGGGATTCTGAGCTGTTGCGCAAGCGAGCCTTCCAAGGGCGATGTCCATTTTCCGGCCTTGCTTCGCAGGGGGCCACTTTCGGTCGCCGTAGCCACGGCGGGAATCAGCCCGGGATTTTCCAGAAAGCTGAGGGACCATGTGGCCAGGCAGTTGAAACCATCTCTTCTTACAGGAATCTATTGGCTGGCCAGGATAAGAGAATATTGTCAAACGGAGATCGATTCTGAAGGAGAGAGGAGAAGAATCCTATTGGACGCGGCAGAAGAAGTGGCACGTTTGTTGCAGGATGAGCCTCTGGGTGTGGTAAGAGAGAGACTGGCCGGACTTGTGCCCGGAATACACCTTTCGTATGAGATAGAGGAAGGAAACATGCATGGCGAGGATTGTTAGGGTAGGTACCCGCGGAAGCGCCCTGGCGATGCGACAGGCGGAAGAGGTAACAACCGCCCTGAAAAAGATCCATACATCGGTTACAACAGAGATTCGGATCGTGGAGACTTTGGGAGATCGAAGAACTTCCGTTCCTATTGAAATGATCCCGGGGAGCGGACGTTTCACCCGAACCTTGGAAGAACGGTTGGTCGAAGGATGTATCGATCTGGCCGTTCACAGCGCCAAAGACCTTCCATGGAAGCTTCTGGAAGGGCTGACCATCGGAGCGATTCCAGCCAGGGAAGATCCAAGGGACGCCTTGATCTCCACTGGAGGAAATGGTATTGACAAGTTACCCCAAGCCTGTCGAATCGGCACGGGCAGTCCACGCCGTGTGGCTCAACTCTTGAGACACAGAAAAGATTTGATTCCCGTGCCTCTTCGGGGCAACCTGGATACGCGGTTGCGACGTTTGGAATATGGAGAAATGGACGCGATCATCGTGGGTATGGCCGGCTTGATCCGCATGGGTTGGGAATCAGTCGTCGGCGAGATCATGGATCCTGTCGTCATGATGCCGGCCGCAGGCCAAGGGGCTTTGATTGTGGAAGCCAGGGAAAGGGACGAGGAAATCCTTGAACTGATTCGGCCATTGGACCACGAAGACAGCCACGTTACGGTGGAAGCTGAAAGATCCGTATTGTCGTATCTAGAAGCCGGCTGTGGGCTTCCCATCGGTGTATTGGCTTTGGCTGAAGACAGCACCGTAGTGTTGCGAGGAACCCTTTTATCCTCGGATGGAAGCCTCTTTTCCTCGGCCCAGGTTTCTGGACGCAAGCACGATGGCGCGCGTCTGGGGAAGAAACTGGCCAAGCGTTTGTTGAGGAAAGGTGGCAAAGGAATCGTCGAAGCCTGGACAAAGGAGTCAAGGGAATGAAGTCCACGAATCCGTCGAAGGTCTTTCTTGTGGGATCTGGCCCCATGAACGAACAATTTCTCACCCTCCGAGGAAAGAGCCTCCTTCAGACAAGCGATGTCATTGTACACGATCGTCTTTTGGATTCGCGACTACTGCAAGATGTGAGGTTAGACGCAGAGATTATCGATGTAGGAAAGAAATCCGGAAGGCACATCCATTCCCAGGAAGAGATTGAGCGGATTCTCATCGACAAAGCCAGGGAGGGGAAACAAGTCGTACGATTGAAGGGCGGGGATCCGTATATCTTTGGAAGAGGCGCAGAGGAGGCCCTGGCTCTGGCAGCGGCCGATATTCCCTTTGAATTGGTCCCCGGAGTAACTTCAGCGACAGCGGTTCCCGGGTTAAGTGGAATCCCTCTGTCCCACCGGGGTCTTTCCTCCTTTTTCGTGGTTGCCACGGGACATGAAGATCCTGACAAGGGATGTAGGTCGGTGGACTGGAGAGCCTTGGCCCGACTGGGAGGCACACTGGTTGTCCTCATGGGAAGGGAAAGAATTCACCATATCACGCGGGAGCTGATCGAGGGGGGTATGGATCCTGATACGCCATCCGCCATGGTCTCTCACAGCGCCCGATCAGGAAGCAGACGGTTGGTCTGCCCTGTCATCGCATTGGCCAACAGGGCCGATGAGGAGAAAATCGAATCTCCCGCTGTGATCGTGATAGGCAACGTGGTCTCTCTGTGCGAGCGGCTACAACCTCCGAAAGATTTGCCCCTGGCCGGGCACCGGTTTGTCCTGGTCTGCACCTCGGAAGGCGCTCCCGGTCTGGCACAACCTCTCGTGGAACTGGGCGCGGATGTGGTAGAACATCCCACAATCCAGATTCATCCCTTGCGATCCGGCCTGGCATCCTCTGCGTTTCGAGAGCTATCATCCTTTTCCTGGATTCTGTTCCGGAGCAAGAGAACGGTCGCATTTTTCTTCTCCTTTCTTTGGGAACAGGGGTTGGATCTACGCGCGATAGGATCGGCTCGATTGGCCGCCATTGGGCCTTCCACCGGCCAGGCCTTGATGGATCGGGGACTCCGAGCGGATCTCGTACCTCCGCGGTTCACCTCGGAATCTCTCCTCGCTGAACTTGTCGCCCAAGGAATCCAAGGTCAACGCGTCCTGGTGCCCGGTGGAGATCAGGCGGATCCACACCTCACAGAGGGCTTGCGCCACGCTGAGGCCATGGTAACCCAGGTCACGTTCTATGCTTCCAAATGCCCGGAACATCTTTCCCCTTTGCCGTGGCCTTCTTCGCAAGTCTCGGCATATCTGTTGACAAGCGGTTCCGGTGCCAGGAATATGCTCCGTTTCCTGGATGTCCCTGCGCGGGAAATCCGATCGATTTGTATCGGGCCTGTCACGGCTAACACAGCCGAAAGTCTGGGGTTTTCCGTGCTTGCAGTGGCCAAAGATCATACCTATCAAGGACTGGCAAACACGGTAATCCATTATTTCTCGTCCTCTTCCGGGAGCCAATATCATGTGTAAAAGAAGCAGGATTTCCAGACGGACTTTTCTGAAAGATCTGGCTGTGGGTGTAGGAGCTTGCTCCTGTACATGGAGCTGTAACATGGCCAAAACGGGAGAAGCCAAAGCAAAGCCTGGAAGCCACGAAATCGAAGCAAGATACTATGAGAAATTGCCTTCGCAGAGGGTGGAGTGCCATTTGTGTCCCAAGGAATGCGATGTGGGTGACCAAGAAAGGGGTCGGTGCGGGGTTCGAGAAAACAGGGATGGCGTGTATTACTCTTTGGTCTACGGCAATCCTTGTGCCGTTCATGTGGATCCCATGGAGAAAAAACCCTTCTACCACGTGATGCCTCAAAGTCAAACCTATTCCATTGCCACTGCTGGCTGCAATATGGATTGTAAATATTGCCAGAATTGGCAGATCTCCCAGGCTCGTCCGGAAGAGACGAAAAACCTGGACATGCCCCCATCCAAGGTAGTTCAGGAGGCCCTTCGCAGCCAATGCCGGTCCATCGCTTATACCTATACTGAACCCACCGTATTCTTCGAATACATGCTGGATACAGCCAAGGTTGCCAAGGAAAACCGTCTCAAGAATGTCGTCGTGTCCAACGGCTTTATCAAGGAAGAGCCTCTTCTGGAGTTGTGCCGTCATGTCGACGCCATCAAGGTAGATTTCAAGGGATTCTCCGAATCCTTTTATATCGATGTTTGCGACGGACTGCTCGAACCCGTGTTGGACACTCTGAAGAGGATCCAGGAAGCCCAAGTGTGGCTGGAAATCGTCTGTCTGCTGGTTCCCACGATGAACGATTCTGAAGTGCAAATTCGAGAGCTTTGCCAATGGATCCTATCCAATCTGGGCAAAGATGTCCCTCTCCACTTCAGCCGGTTTCAACCCCAATACAAGTTGAGCAGACTGTATGCCACCCCCCCCAAGACCGTGGATGCAGCCTGGCGCATCGGAAAAGAATTGGGGTTGAACTTCGTCTATACTGGAAATCTACCTCGCCATGAAGGATCCCACACCTATTGTCCCCATTGTGGGGAAAAAATCATCGAACGTTATGGTTTCGTGGTACTCAACAATCGAGTTTCCTCGGGCCAATGCGGCGTTTGCGGAAAACCCATTCCTGGTCTTTGGTAGGATGGGTAGACTCTATGCCCAGGAGAGAAAAAGAGCCATGACATTTCCTCATCAACGAATGCGAAGACTGAGAACCCATGAAAGCTTGCGCAGAATGCTCCGTGAGACAACGTTGTCTTCCCGCCATCTCATCGCGCCTTTGTTTCTCAAGGAAGGGGAAGGAATTGAGGAACCCATTTCTTCCATGCCTGGCCAATATCATATCTCTGTAGATCTTCTCGATCCCTGGATAGATCGATTTCTGGAAGCCCAGGTAGGAGCCTTGCTGCTGTTCGGGCTCCCATCCCGGAAAGATTCCCAAGGGAAAGAGGCATGGAAGAAGGAAGGGGTTGTGCAACGAGGAATTCGCAGGATCAAGAAACGCGCTCCGGAATTGGTGGTCATCACGGATGTCTGTTTGTGCGCCTATACCCGCCATGGTCATTGCGGCGTTGTCAGAAAGGGAAGGATTCTCAACGACGAAACACTTCCCCTTCTCTCCAAAATGGCCATATCGCACGCCCAGGCCGGTGCCGACATGGTCGCACCCTCGGACATGATGGACGGTCGTATCCACGCCATTCGTTCCCAGTTGGACGGCCAGGGTCACACGGATGTGGGGATTCTATCCTACGCAGTCAAATACGCCTCCAGTTTCTATGGTCCTTTCCGCGAAGCGGCGCAATCCAGTCCCTCCTTTGGGGACAGAAAAACCTATCAGATGGACCCCGCCAATCTTCGCGAGGCTTTGGAGGAAGCCAGGCTGGATCTGGAAGAGGGAGCGGACATTCTCATGGTCAAACCCGCTCTGGCCTACTTGGACGTCATACGAGAGGTCAAGAATGCTTTTCAAAGGCCTCTGGCAGCCTATTGTGTCAGCGGAGAATACGCCATGGTAAAAGCAGCTGCTGAAAAGGGATGGATGGATGAAAGATCGGTCGTCATGGAGATTCTCACAGCCCTACGACGAGCAGGAGCGGATCTTATCGTCACCTATTGGTCTCTCGAGGTCGCGAAATGGCTGAAACAAGAGAGCAACTGAGGAACCCTCAACTTCGATCTCTTCTGGACGAGGCACAAGCAGGATTTCCTCTGGCACAAAGGCCTTTCTCTGTCCTAGGGCACGCCGTGGGATGGACCGAGGACACCGTGTTGAATCGCCTACTTGACATGAAAAACATAGGTGTTCTGGTACGAATAGGTCCGGTCCTGGACACGGCGAATCTGGGATGGACTTCCACCCTGATCGCAGCCAAGATCAAAGATGGAAAGCTATCGCGGGTGGCTGAGGATATAAGTCGATGGGAAGAAGTCACCCACTGTTATGCCAGACAGGGCCCTTACAACCTTTGGTTCACGCTGACACGGAGCATTCCCAAGGAACTGGAAAATCGTATCGCCGAATGCCGAACGCTGGAAGGGATTGAAGAGATCCTTGACCTTCGCACTGTGGTGAAATACAAGGCAGACACCCGAATGCCACTCTCCAGGGTCGCCTTCGACTCTGGGCTTTCGCGTGTCACCCTGGACCGGCCTTCCTCCCAGGATCTTCGCCTTCTTTTTACCCTGTCTGAGGGTCTGGAGTTGGTTGTCGAACCCTACAGAAGACCTTGTGAAGAGCTGGGAGTCACGCTCTCCGAGCTGTTTCAAGGCGTCCATCGATGCGTTTCAATTGGACTCGTTCGAAGAGTCTGCGCCCTGCTTTCCCACAGAGCCCTGGGGTTCAAGCACAATGTGCTCTGCGTCAAGCCATGCCAACTCTGTGAAGCGGAAACTCTGGCTGCGGAGTTGATGCATCACCCGAAGATCTCTCACATTTATCTTCGAAAAGAGACCCTTCACGAGTCTCATATGTTCTGTGCCATGATACACTCTGAATCTATGGATCACTTCCTTCAACTTCGGGAAACCATACCCTGTTTGAACGAGTTCCAATCTTTTCTGACAACCCGATGCTACAAGAGGAGTCCTTTCCGCGGTCAGGAAGGCTGATCCGGAACGCCCTTGTCCAAAGGGTTCCAAACAGGTAAGCTTGGGATTGGGGTGATGGGTTTTGCAGATTCATGTGGTAGGTCTTGACCATAAGGCCGCACCGGTAGAAACGCGCGAACAATTCTTCTTCGACAAGACAGAGATCGTCCACGCTCTTCATCGTTTGTTGAAGCGCAGGCATGTTCGAGAAGCTGTCCTGTTGACCACGTGCAACAGGACAGAGTGCTATATCGTTGCCCATGACAGGCAATGTATCGAACAGACCAAGCGTTGGCTGGTGAAAGAACGAGGACTGCCTTCAGATGCTTGTCGTTTTCTCCTGGATATATCCTATCCCAAGAGCGTTCATCATCTGTTCAGAGTGGCTTCCGGTCTGGAATCCATGGTGAAGGGCGAAAGCCAGGTATTCACCCAGGTCCGAGAAGCCTACATTTTGGCAAGGGATGGGGGAAGCGCGAAACGCTTTCTCAGTCGTTGTTTCGAAGCGGCGATATCCGCAGCACGAAGAGTTCGCTTGGAAACGCCGCTGGCAGAATTGGACGTATCGGTTCCGGCCGTGGTGGCCAAGCTGGCATGCAAACATATCGGTTCTCTTCGGAACAAGACCCTGCTCGTGCTGGGTGCGTCCGAGATGGCCGAACTCACCCTGGTTTTGCTCCAAAAGGCGGGAATTCAACGGATCTTGGTGGCCAATCGATCCCTTACAAGGGCACGATGTCTCTCGGAACGTTTCAAAGCCGAGGCCTTTGAATTGACTAATCTGCCCAGAGCCCTTTCATTGGCGGACATGGCAGTCTGCTGCACAGCCTCTACAACGCCTGTTCTCACGCCCGACCTGGTCTCGAAATGTATGCAACAAAGGCCGGACAGACCCTTGTTCCTGGTGGACATCGCTGTACCCAGGGACGTTGAACCCTCGGTGGGTCTTTTCGAAAGGGTTGAACTGTACAACATCGACGATCTGGAGGGAATCGCTTCGGCCACCATCCAAGAAAACGAAGGGGTTCTCGTCGAGTGTGACCGAATTATACAAGAAGAAGTTCAGCGTTTCCTCGCTTGGAGGGACAGTCTGCAGGCTGGACCTGTCATCCATGCTCTCCGGCATCGAGCCGAGAGAGTCATGGAAGAAGAGATGCAACGTCTCTTCAGAAGACAGAGGGATATGACAGAGGAACAAAAGCAGGCATTCGTGAGAGCCAGCCATCGAATCCTGGGGCGTTTGCTGCATGATCCCATGATCCAGATCAGAAACATGGCGGGAAAGGAAGAAGGAGAAGAAAAGCTCGAAGCGCTTCGAAATCTCCTGGGACTGGAGTAAGGGATGATATCTTGGACAGGCATGTTGGGAGGCAAAGGCACGGTCAGCGGAAAACTCCTGCACGAACACATTCGTTTCACGCCAGGTACTAAACCCGTGGTGGTATGGAATCTAACCCGACAATGTAATTTGCGCTGTGTTCATTGCTACCAGGAATCCGATGATCAGACATTGGAAGCCGCCATCCTTCCTTCCAAGACAAAGCCGCTACTGAAGGATTTGGCCAGTGTTGGCGTCAAGATTCTCCTTCTTTCCGGAGGAGAGCCGTTGTTAAGACACGACCTCTATGACATCATTGAGCAGGCTGCGTCCCTGGGCATGCGCCCTGCCATTTCTACCAACGGGACCTTGATGACTCCAGAGGCAGCCCAACGCCTCAAAGCCGTGGGACTCTCTTACGCGGGGGTAAGTCTGGATGGACTTGAAAGGACTCATGATCTCTTCCGTGGAGAGACCGGGGCCTTTCAAAAGGCCTGGAAGGGAATCCAGGCGGCGCGGTCCGCGGGTCTACTCGTGGGAATCCGTTTCACCTTGACCCGTCAAAACGCTGGCGATTTGGAAGAACTTTTGAATCGTGTGGAAACCGAAGATATCCCTCGCTTCTGCATGTATCATCTGGTCTATGCTGGAAGAGGAAAGCGATACTTGAACCTGGATGTGGATTCCGGGACCAGGAGAGACGTGGCGGATCGACTCTTCGAGAGAGCGAGCCATTGGGCCACAAACAACAAGAGAATCGAGCTGCTGTCCGTGGACAACCACGCCGATGGAATCTATCTGCTGAAAAAACTCAAGAACATCGACAAGGAAAAAGCGGAATTGGGCAAGGAAATCCTCACCCGGCACATCGGCTGTCCGGCCGGCTGCAAAATCGCATGCATATCCCCCAGCGGCTTCGTTCATCCCTGCCAATTCTGGATCCATAGGGTATTGGGCAATCTTCTAGATGACGATTTTTCGAGGATCTGGAAGGATCTGGAAGGATGTGATCTCAGGGATAGAAATGGACGATTGAAGGGACGATGTGGTCGTTGCGTTCATCAAGCCTATTGCGGGGGCTGTAGAATCAGGGCTGAACATGTCTACTCGGATCCCTGGGCAGAGGATCCGTCTTGTTATTTGACAGACCAGGAAATCCTGGAACCCTTATAGGTCTTTACCATGGAACGATCCTTTTTCCATACCCTCTCCCGTGGAAAGGAGATTTAGTATGTTTTCCCGATCCCATGAATTGTGGCAACGAGCCAGGAACGTCATTCCCGGCGGTGTCAATAGCCCTGTACGTGCCTTCAAATCCGTTCAAGGGGATCCCTTGTTTGTCGCCGCGGGACACGGAGCCCATGTGTACGATGTGGACGGGAATGGTTACATCGATTATGTTCAATCCTGGGGACCTCTCATTCTGGGGCACGCCGCTTTGGAAGTCGTGGGAGCCCTCCAAACAACGTTGCTCAAGGGAACCAGCTTTGGGATTCCCACCGAAGGGGAAGTCCAGTTGGCTGAAGAGATCACCCATGCGCTTCCTTCCATGGAAAAAGTACGTCTGGTCAACTCAGGTACCGAGGCTGTCATGAGCGCTTTGCGATTGGCTCGAGGTGTCACCGGGAAGAACAAGATCGCCAAATTTGAGGGATGTTATCACGGCCATGCCGATGGTCTTCTGGTTCGAGCGGGATCCGGCGTCATGACCTTGGGGATACCTGACAGCGCGGGTGTCCCTGCCTCCTATGCCTCTGAAACCTTGGTTCTTCCCTTTAACGATCTGGAATCTTCCTCCAGCCTGTTGCGCGCCCACGCTAACGATCTGGCCGCGTTGATCGTGGAACCGGTCGCGGGTAATATGGGCTGTATTCCTCCCCGAAGGGGTTTTTTGGAGGGTTTGAGAGATCTCTGCACCGAACTGAACATCCTGCTGATCTTTGATGAGATCATCACCGGGTTCAGAGTGGCCTATGGTGGCATGCAATCCCTGTCCGGGGTAATACCGGACCTGACAACCCTCGGAAAGATCTTGGGAGGAGGCATGCCCATTGGAGCATATGGGGGGAAACAAACCATCATGGACCATCTGGCCCCGGAAGGCCCCGTGTACCAGGCTGGAACTCTATCGGGCAATCCTCTGGCTGTACAGGCAGGCCTTGCTACCCTGAGACGACTGTCCAAACCTGGAACCTACGAATGTCTTGAGGCTCTTGGAAAGCAGCTGGAAACAGCGATTCACCGCGAGGCCGACCTGAACCATGTGGCCGTGCAAGTGAATCGAATGGGATCCATGCTGACCCTTTTTTTCCATGATCACGAGGTGTGGGACTACACATCCGCCTGTCAAAGCGACACCCACCGTTTCGCATCCTTCCACCGTGCCATGTTGAATTCCGGGGTTTATCTGCCTCCGTCCCAATTCGAATGCTGGTTCCTGAGCCTGGCTCACGGAGAAGGAGAGATTGAAAGGACCTGTCTGGCGCTAGGTCATGCGCTTCGCGAAGGAGCTTGATCGCCTCGATTCGATCCCTGGGTCCCAGAATCAATACGCCTTCGTTTCGTTTCGTCGGTGGATCTGGTGAACGAAAGAGATGATAGGATGGTAAAGGTCTGTTTCCCCATCTCAGATCTCTCACCGGCAGCCATAACGGCATGAATTCTCGTTCCAGGGCCCTTTCCGCCAGATAGTCCACGTTGAACCAGTGTTGTCGAATGATGATCCAATCCAAGTCTTCCTCGTCCCATCCATGGCCACTCAAGCCCCCAAGCACCTGACAATCGGTATAGAACATGAGTGGAAGATCTTCATAGTTGGTCAATATCGTGTCGTCTTTCCTCGCATAGGTCTGGAAGAAATCCACAATCGCTTCGTTCGGTCCTTCAAAATCATGCGTCAACTCCTGAAAATAGGCGACAAGAGGGAAGCGCACCCCCATGTTCAATCCCATCTCGTACAGCGGGTAAGGGGGGGGGCCGAAGAGAGAATGGTCCTTATAGAAAACGGCCGCGGGAGAAAGAAGCGAGGCGATCTTAAGAGGCCCCCAGGACAACCCATTGCTTCCCAGGAACAGGAAAGACATCAACACCGTCGCGGGACGGTTTCTGGACCAAAGTTCCGTGAATGTCTGGGCCAGAAAAAGGCTGGCCAAAGGCAAGAGAGGCAGTAGATATCTGAAATTGTTTCTAGGCATCCACACCAGGGGCAAGAGAATCGCCATGACAATCAGTCCATGCCACGCGTCATAGTCCATGCTGTCGCGTCCTGTTTTGACCTTCTTCAAATAGACAATCAGAACGTAACCTCCCAGGGTCCCCAAGATTGAGAACAGAAGCACGAAATCCCTGGCATGCCCTGGGTAATGAGATAGGCTCATGAGGATTCCGAGCGTGGCTGCGCCCATCGCCAACGTCCGATACGGGGCCTTGCCTTTCGTTCGCATCCACACGATCAGGGGCCACAGGATGATAGGCATGACTCCTTCATTGAGGGCCAACAGATACCATTTGGCAAAGGTAATGGTTTGCCATAGACTCTCAAAGGAATCACCACGAGCAAAGATTCGAGTGAACACACACCAGGGAATCACGCTCAGAAGCCACAATCCGAGCCATGCCAGATCCAGCTTCGAATTCTCACGCCATCGTCGCAAGGTCAAACTGTGCAGAAGAAGGGCCAAAAATACGCATAGGGAGCTGGGATAAAAGCTATGAAAAAAGAAGGTGAGGGACACGAAAAGGAAAGGTCTGCTCCAGGGAAGCCGCTTGTGCAAACGATCGTAGGCAATCAGCGTAAGCAGAAAAAAGAAGATGGGCAAGGTATACCATCGGCACTGTCGCGCGTGGAGAAGGAACGGGACCGACAAGAGCAACAGGGCACAGGCCAAAAGAGAAGTTCCATTTCGTCCCGTAACCGTTCTGCCATATTCATATAACAGAGGCAGACAAAGAATGCCGATCAGCGCGAAGGGCAGCCGGGCCGACACCTCGCTTTCACCCAGAAGCCCAAAGGAGATCGCGATCACGTAGTACTGAAGCCAGGAATGCCAGATCCAGAGATATCCTTCCCGAAAATCCCGTCCCTTCTGTTGACTGATCAAATTCACCCCATCCCAGGCCTTGGGGAACCCTTCTCGAAGCACGCTACGTCCCAGCAACGCGCTTTCAGCCTCATCCTGCCACAGCACCATGTTTCCCAATCGAGGACAGGTCACCAGAAGCCCGGCAACCAGCAGGACGAACCAAACCCACTTGCGGTGTTCCTGTAGATATGTCTCAAGTCCGCTGATCATGACCGCAGAGGGCCTCCTCGATCGCCTTGTCCAAGAAGCGATCCACCTCGGGCCACGCGTACCGTTCCTCTGCCACTTTCCGGGCGCGCCGAGCCATGGTCATGGCATGTTTCGGGTTCTCCAGGCAGGACAAGACCCCCTCCGCGAAATCTCGCGTCGCATCTGCAACGAGAAGATGTTCCTCTGCCCGGGCGTCGATTCCTTCAAAACCCACCTGGCTGCTCACGACCGGAATCCCCCACGCAAAAGCGTCCAGAATCTTGACTCGAATCCCGCTTCCGGAAAGGAGGGGCACGACAAAAACCTCGCTTTTTTTCAGAATGGGCATCAAATCCTCCACGTATCCCAGGACTTCGACACCTGGAATATGAGCCAGCTCCGTCACCGAGGCAGGAGGGGCGTGTCCCACCAGGATCAACCTGGCGTGAGGCTGCCTGGCCCGAACCATGGGAAAAATCTCCCTGGCCATCCAGCGCGCAGCGTCCGCATTGGGCGGCCAGTGGAGCGCTCCGAGGAACAAGAGTTGTCCTGACCCCACGCAAGGCCCGAGAAAGGGACGGCTTTCCAGGTCTACACCTATGGGAACGACATGGATCTTCACCGATGGATTCGGGCCAAGGAGTCGAAGAGCATCGGCATCTTCTTGCGAGACCGCGAGAACGTTCCTGGTTTGATTCATGGCTTGTCTCTCAAAACCCCTCAACCGATGGGATTCCAGCGACGCGAGCCATCGTTTGGGCCCCGGCTTGCAGGTGGCCGCGAATCGTTTCATGAGCACGTAATGGGCATTGTGCGTGTCCAAAAGCGATCGAGCTCCTGGCTGCATATACTGGGCGGAGCTGAGATGATTGAGATAGAGAAGGTCGTATGGATTCTCGGACCACCATTTCTGGACAATCCGGGCCACTGGGACATGAAAATGACGGATTACAGTATAGGGTGTATGTGTGAAAACACTTCGCGCCAGATAGAAAAGCTCGCGGGGAATACTCCTTGGAAGGTGCACGATCTGGACACGCCTGCAGATCTGTTCCAAGGCCTCTTTATACCCAAGTTGCTCCTGGGTCCTGGCAAAGCAGATCAGGTCCACTGGACCCAGTTCAGCCAGGTGTTTGAGGGTATAAAAAGCCTTGATCTTGGCCCCAGCGTCCGGGGGATAGGGAAGGGTTTCAAAGACCTGAAGCGTTTCCATCTTTCGGACATCATACCACGATCTTGAGCCTGGATTGTTCTAGATCCGAAGTTCCGAGAGTCTATAGAGACATAACCGAAGTCATTGCGGAAGATAGATGACGATTCGAGTTGGAGGTTTCTGGCTACAGAGACACTGTGATCCGTTCAAATGGAGACGTCAAGCAGGTCCAAAGCCTGTAGGGGTCCAGCGAATCTCGGTGGTTCCCACCCTATCCTCTAAGCCACACAAATTACGAATGTTGTGCGTCAGGGCTCTCAATTCTCCGCCCTCCTCTTCATGACCTGGTGTGCCGAGAAACTCAGAGACATCCATCAGCGATTCGGTGCCGTCGGGCAAGACGGCGTCATGCTCGAGTTGCTGATCTCTTTTCTCGAAGGGCAACCGTATCTGCCTGTCGTCGAACTCGAAGCCGCCGCATGATTGTCGGCGTAGTGGGGAAGGATACGCTTCGACATAC
>Ga0114946_10001298_pt1 | contig 17203 bp, 10 predicted proteins | sample WalLakDeSediment_FD_88676 | JGI IMG/M metagenome (GOLD analysis project Ga0114946, IMG submission 88676) | Lake sediment microbial communities from Walker lake, Nevada to study Microbial Dark Matter (Phase II) - Walker Lake 11/02/13 Deep Sediment | ecosystem: Environmental > Aquatic >... | reverse complement strand
GGTTCGGAAACAGATGGCATCACATACACATCTGATATAGCATACATGTCATCTACATCTTTTCCTTTCAAAAACCCGGTAAAGTGGAATTTCGTACCCATGCCCAATTCGGCCACCCGTTCAATCATTTTATTCAACAGATCCCCGCTCCCCGCCATTACAAATCTCACATTGGGATCTCTATCTATGACTTTCTTGGCCGCTTCAACAAAATATTCCGGGCCTTTCTGAAAAGTAATACGGCCTAAAAAGGTGACTATCTTTTCCGGAACTTTTTTCCTGACATCAGATTTGATGATGCTTGAATCCAATACAGCATTGTGCAGAACACTGACTTTATCAGGATGTACTCCATATTTTTCAATAACAATCTTCCTGGTCAAATGGCTGACGGCGACCACATGGTCTGCTGCCTGCATACCGGCCCTTTCAATATCATAAACAGGTTGATTAACTGTTTCTCCTGACCTATCGAATTCGGTGGCATGTATATGGGCTACCAAGGGTTTCCCGGAGATTTCCTTTGCAGCAATACCTGCCGGGTAAGCCAGCCAATCGTGAGCATGAATGACATCGTGCTCTTTTGATTTTGCGATCTGTGCTGCAACCAAGGCATAGCGGGAAACCTCTTTCATGAGGTCCTTGCCATATTTGCCACTAAACTCAAATTTATTTGAGAAAACACTCTCATCTACATCCGTACGATCATGTATGGCATAATCTGTGTATTTTTTAAATTCATCAGGTCCGAGATAAGGAACAAGGAAACTACTGACTTCCAGATAGGTGAGATTCTTCCAGATTTTTTTGAATTTTCTCTCCCTGTAATCAATCACAACATCACTGGCATTTACAAAATCAGCCAATGGTTCCTCATCTCCCCAAAGCTTTGGAACCACAAAAATAATTTCTTGCTTATGGTGTACCAATCCCTTGACCAAGCCATAACAAGCGGTTCCTAAACCTCCGGAAATGTGCGGTGGAAATTCCCATCCAAACATTAAAACCTTCATATAAAGCAGTTTAGTTTATAGTTTTTTAACTAAATACATAATTCTAAGAAGTTCCCCTATACTCCACGCTTGGGATATAGCGCCCTTGGGTCTATGAGGCGGATCCCCATCATAAATTTCAGCCACGGTCCCCACACCATATTGGGTCATCACTTCGTCAAATCCCTTGATTATTTTTTCAACAAAGTGTTTTCCTGATTTTCCATGGAGTCTCAAATAACCATCAACAAAATGCCCTAACAACCAGGCCCAAACTGTACCATTATGATAGGCTAAGTCCCTGGAATATGGATTCCCATGATAATATCCTCTATACCCTGGATCGTCAGGAGCAAGAGACCTAAGGCCTCTCTTGGTCAACAACTTTGATTTGGCAATTTCAAGAATAGAGTCCATTTGCCCTTCATCCAATGGAGAATAGGGTAAGGAAGTTGCAATAATCATATTTGGACGAATAGACCAATCTTTATATTCCCCTTTCACATAGTCAGCCAGATAACCCCTGCTCTCATCCCAGAATACCTCATTGAATGATTTCTTTACCTTTTCAGCAAGTTGCTTTATTTTCTCCTCTCCGGTAAGTTCATGATAAAAACAAAGCGCATTATACCAGAGTGCATTGATTTCAACAGGACAACCTATTCTTGGGGTGACGGGTCCATCAGAATTTACAGCATCCATCCATGTCAATGCAATGCCTTCCAATCCTCCATAAATCAAGCCGTTTTCCAGGCTATGAATATTGAAATCAGTTCCTTTTATAAAACCATCAATGACTCCCTTCATTTTTTCCAAATACTTGGCCTTAATGGTTTTAGAATCTCCTGTAAAGTTGATGTATTGCTGCAAAGACCAGAAAAACCAGAGTGGTGCATCCATAGAACTCAAATTCCTCATCACTCCACTGCCTACATTGGGAAACAGAGGACCATGAAGGTCTGCTACCATAGTGTCCATGATTTCAAGGAAGGTGTCTTTATCACCCTGAGTAAGCGTCAGACCGGGAGAGGAGATAAAGGTATCTCTTCCCCACCATCCAAACCATGGATAACCGGCAATAACATGGGTTTTTCCTTCTCTTCTCTGAATAAATTGACCAGCAGAATTAATCAGACAGTTTTCGAAATTATTCCTAGGTACCCTCCTGGCGATTTCCTTTTCAAAGGCCCTTTGTCTGGTACTTGGATCTGCTTCTGTCAATCCGGCTGAGAAAATTACAGATTCCCCCTTTTCAATATCAAATTCAAAATGACCTGGAAGTAAAAGGTCTTCCTGATATTCATATCCCCTTTCCCTTTCCATGATATACTCGAAATTATTGTACCATTCAGGTTGATAATGGAATTTGTTCTTCTTCGATAACTGCAGAAAAAGAGGGGAATATTGGGGATACAGCTGAAAAATAGCTCCATTTGGGGCTTTTACAAATTCCTTGTTGATCGCGTCGTTGGATTTACTTAAATGATGGTATCCTCTGAACGCCAAAAACGGTTTGATCTGGATTTTTGTGGGAGAATGGGCTTCCAAAAGCGTATATCTGATCATTACCCTGTCCCTGTTTGTATCCAAAATCAACTCCTTCTGCAACAAAACACCTCCAACCCTATAAGTAAGTTTAGGAATGGGTTCAGAATCAAAATCTTCCAGGTATTTATGCCCTCTTGGAGAATAATTTCCCGGAAACTTACTGATTCCTAAGTTGAAACTTGCCCCGTGCTGAATCACCGTTTCATGGACAGTGGAAAGCATCACATGCAATTGCTCATCTATTTGTGGTTGAGGCACTACCAAAAGACCATGATACTTCCTTGTGTTACATCCTATGATGGTCGTACTGGTATAACACCCTCCTCTATTGGTTCTTATAATTTCCCTATCAAGGGAATAATTGAGATTGATCAGTTGGGTTTTGTCAAAATGGATATAACTCATGTGCTAAAAGATTGAGATTTGCATAAAAATACTTTTTTGCAAGCGAAAGAAAAATTAATTAGGACAAAAATAAAAGGTTATGTCGCCATAACCTTAAGTTTTATTCATATTAGGATTGAAACCCCTCTTTTTGCAACTCCTCGAAATTTCTGAGTGATTCTTCAAACTTAGTTACATATAATCTTACAGTTTTCAAATCGACCGGCCTGATTTTCGGGAATTTGGGCGAAGCTTTAAATAAAGTAAACATACCTTTTAATGGTTTTTAATACCGTTTATACAAAATTTATGCCATTTGGGTTCATTATTAATATTAAAAACTAAAAAACCCCTTAAAAAGGGGTTTTTAACAATGGGTGGAAGACCGGGTTCGAACCGGCGACCTCTGGATCCACAAACCAGCGCTCTAACCAGCTGAGCTACAACCACCGTATTTGATTATTTCAAAGGCATTCCTCAGAATGGAATGCAAAGGTAATGCTTCGGATATTTCTATACAAGGCTCAATCCTATAATTTTCTTGAAAATTTTAAGCGCTGCCCTTTTTGTTCTTCGTGGAATGTGCCGTTTTCGTACGCTAAATGTCCGGAAACAATTGTATGGGTGACTTTTGACTTGAAAGTATGTCCTTCAAATGGAGACCAGCCACACTTTGATAGCACATTTTCCCTTTTAACGGTCCATGGATCATTTAAATCTACAATTACCAAATCTGCATGATAACCCAGTCTGATATATCCTCTTTTATCGATTTCAAACAATATGGCAACATTATGGCACATTTTTTCAGCAATCTGTTCCAAGCTTATTTTTCCTTCATGGTACAAATCCAACATAGCCACCAAACTATGCTGTACCAAAGGACCTCCTGACGGTGCTGCGGAATAAGGCTTACTTTTTTCTTCCAGGGTATGGGGGGCATGATCCGTGGCTATCACATCAATATTTCCTTCCAGCACCCCCTTCAATATCCTTTCTCTATCCTCTGCGGTTTTGATGGCAGGATTCCATTTGATAAAATTTCCCTTTTGCTCATAATCCTCCTCTGAAAACCACATATGATGGATACAGGCTTCCGCAGTAATCCTTTTTTCCTGCAATGGAAGGCGGTTATCAAAAAGTTCAACTTCTTTTGCCGTGCTAATGTGAAGTACATGCAGCTTAGTGCCGTATTTCCGGGCCAGATCCACCACTTTTTTGGACGCATCAAAACATGCTTCCGCTGTCCTGATTTTTGGATGGTATTTTACCGGAATATCTTCTCCGAATTCCTTCTTGTATTTTTCAAGATTTGCTTTGATTATATTGTCATTTTCACTGTGCGTGGCAATCAGTAGCTTGCATTCAGCAAAAATTCTTTCAAGACTTTCCGGATTGTCCACCAGCATATTCCCTGTGGAAGAACCTTGAAAAACTTTGATCCCACAAACATTTTCAGGATCCACTTTAAGTATTTCTTCGATATTATCATTGGTTGCACCAAAGAAAAAAGAATAATTGGCAAGGGATTTCTCAGAGGCAATCTTGAATTTGTCTTCCAATAACTCCAAAGTAACGGATTGTGGCACGGTATTGGGCATCTCCATATAGGATGTTATGCCACCCGCGACGGCTGCTTTGCTTTCTGTATAAATGTCTGCTTTGTGGGTAAGCCCAGGTTCCCGAAAATGCACCTGATCATCAATCAATCCAGGAAAGATATACTTTCCTTCAGCCACTATGTTGATATCGGCTTTGAAATGGGACAGGTCTTTCCCCATATTATAGATCACACCATCCTGGACCAAAATATCCATACGGGTAATCTTGCCTTCATTTACTATATTTGCACCGGTGATTAATATGCTTTTCATCCAATTGGTTGTTTATCTTGTATATTGAGTATTTCACGCAAAACCCAATTATGGGTTGCCGTTAAAATCAACCCCGCTTAAAGAAAAAAGCGTTCCTTTCACAATTTTATTTTGCTCCTTCAAAAATACTAAATCATGTCCGATAGCCCTTCAACTTTTGAAAATTTTAAAATTAATAAACAACTTTTAGAGGCTGTTTCAGAAGCTGGCTACACCAAGGCCACGCCCATTCAGGAAAAAGCTATTCCCCTAGCTCTGTCTGGACATGATGTATTGGGAATTGCGCAGACTGGAACTGGGAAAACAGCGGCTTATGTATTGCCCTTATTGATGAAGGTCAAATATGCCCAGGGAATGCATCCCAGGGCTTTGATATTAGCCCCTACAAGGGAACTGGTCATGCAGATAGAAGAGGCTGTCATTACTTTTGGGAAATATACAGACTTAAGATATGTAAGCCTTTATGGGGGCTTGGGTCCAAAAACCCAAATTGAAAACTTACAAAAGGGAGTGGATATTATCATCTCTACACCTGGCCGGTTTTTGGACCTCTATAAAAAAGGAGAAATCTTTACGAAAGAGATCAAGACCATGATCCTGGATGAAGCGGACAAGATGTTGGATATGGGATTTATGCCACAGATAAGGTCCATTTTGGAAGTAATCCCTGTGAAAAGGCAAAACTTGCTTTTCTCTGCCACTTTTGGAAGTAAGGTGGAAAAATTTTCTCAGGAATTCCTTGAATTCCCTGAGCGGGTTGAGGTATCACTGCAGGCAACAACTGCGGAAACCATACATCAGGTAAAATATTTTGTTCCCAACATCAAAACCAAAATCAACCTTTTGCTGCACTTGCTCGAAGACAAGAGCCTTATCCGGGTTATCATCTTTACCAAGTCAAGAAAAAATGCGGAATCAGTTTACAATTACCTCGAAAGAAAAAAACTGGGTGAAATACGGGTTATTCATGCCAATAAGGGCCAGAATACCAGGATCAACTCCATGGAGGATTTCAAGTCCGGAGAAGTTAGGCTATTAGTGGCGACGGATGTTGCCGCCAGAGGTTTGGATATCAGTATGGTAAGCCATGTGATCAATTTTGATGTACCCCTGATTTATGAGGATTATGTGCACAGGATCGGGCGTACAGGTAGAGCGGAAAATGCAGGTATGGCGGTCACTTTTGTGAATCCTGCAGAAGAGTATCATTTTGAAAAAATAGAGGAAATCATCCGAATGGAGGTCCCAACCGTTCAGATACCCGATCAAGTGGAAATCCCAAAAACTCCATTTGAAGAAATGCAGGATTATGAAAAGGAGATAGATAACCAAAAGAAGAAAGAGAATCCTGACTTTAAGGGAGCTTTTCATGAGAAAAAAATCAAACACCGCCCCAATCCCAATGAGAAAAAGGAAAAAAGAGGCAATAAAAATTCAAAAGCCAAAAGAAACCGGAATCAAATGAAAAGTCAGGGGAAGTGGAAGAATAAGTAAGTTTTTAAAAGGAAAAAGGAAGAAAATAGAGGGTACTGGAGTAGAACTTTATTCCTGAAAGCTATTGTCAATATTAAATTGATCTGTGTTAACGTTCATTAAAGTATTATGATCTTAGTTGCGGTTTAACTAATTTTTTCTTAGATTTCAAATCTTAATAAATCCATCTCTATGAAATATTTACCTATTTTTTGCTTAGCGCTATTGCTTGTTGTTTTTAGCTGTAGTCAAAAAGAGCAATTAGATTCGACCATAGTAATTGCCGGTCAAATCGATAACTCTGAATCAAAGGAAGTAGAACTTTACATGGAAGATGACTTGGAGGTGTTCCCTTTAGCTGAGGATGGGCATTTTTTCATCCGCTTGAAAATCGATGATTACCGGACTTTTCGGCTGGGAACGGATCGAAGATCATATGAGCTGTTTTTGGTTCCTGGGGAAAGTATTTATGTGACAGCTGATGCCAAAGACTTTTACAAAAGCTTTCAGGTATCAGGAGACCGAAGGGCAGAAAACACATACTTGATCGAAAAAGACAAATTCTATGTTGACTCCAAAATGCCGGACTTATTTGAAAAGGATAAGGATAGCTATGTTGAAGGAAAGAATGAATATTTCACCAAACATAGAGAACATTTCGTAAAACTGAAGCAAGCGCATGACATTCATCCCGGATTTTTAAAACTGGAAGAAGCCTATTTTGAATTTGCTCCACTGGTTTTCGATATACAGTACCAGAATTATCAAGCATATTTTAATGCTATCAGTAAAGAAGAAGTGGACTTCCCTATGGAAGAAACAAAAGCCAAATTAGCTGAAATTGACTTGGGAAGAAGCGATTTACTGAAAGAAGGATACTACACTTCTATCATACATCACCTGCTCAGTGAAAAAACCAATGAATTTATCAACAAAGACACAACTCTCCAAAGTAGCCCTGAAGGGTATGAAAGAGCGACATTTTTAGCCATGGAAGACCTTTTGAAAAATCCGGCTGTCAAAGACTATTTTTTGTTCAGACATGTCATGAGCAACCTACAATTCAATGGACTTAAGCCTGCTAAACTTTCCATAGACAAATTCCAGGCTGAAAATCAAAGCCCAAAACTTGTTACAAAATTGGAAAAAGAGCTAAAAAAATGGGAAGCCATTATGCCTGGTATGGCAATTCCTGACTTTACTTTTGAAGACATTTTCGGTGAGACAGTCCAATTGAGCGATTTAAATGGCACATTGGTTTATATAGACATTTGGGCTACTTGGTGTAAGCCCTGCATTGAAGAACATCCCTATTGGGATCAAATTAAGGAGGAATATAAGACCAGGCCTGTTTCCTTTTTGACCATTTCAATTGATGAAAACAAAGAGGCTTGGGAGAAAATGGTCAAATCTAAAAACATGGATGGATTGCAATGGATAGCTGAGAATGCCTGGAAATCAGATCTCAACCGGTATTTTATGGTCAATTCTATCCCAAGGTTTATATTATTGGATCAGCAGGGGAAAATCATTGACCCTACCGCTGAAAGACCCTCGGGAAATATCAGGGAAACCTTGGATAAGTTTTTATAATAAGATTTTGTCATCCCTAATGAAAATTCACTGCCAAGGACGGATTATCGAACACATCATCCTGAAGGAAAGCCTACCCTGATCTTTTCGGGGAGTCTCCTATTACATGGGAGAACTTTCTCCTTCACAAGCTCCGGTTCAGGATGACGGTAAGATAGACGTCATCCTCTTTTCTGTACGTTTTCCTATTGGTTAACTACTCATGATGACGGGACACTAGACATTATCAACAATCCCCATAACATTCATATTTTGTATACTTGGTTCATAGTACATGGTACTTGGTACAATGAAATCCCCAATCTAATTCTCTCTCGGCGGATTGATCATAATATGTGCCCTATGGGTTCCCGGATCCATAATCCAGGGCATGGCAGGTCCGTATGGCCTTAAAGGTAAACCTGTACTTTCTGAAGTTGCCCAAGGTATATAGACCACATAGCGAAGATATGGATCTTTTACATCACCTGTTTTATCGTCATAATCTGAGGCATCTGCACTTAACACAAAAAGAGTAGCCCCATCTTTGGGCATTTTCAGCTTTCCACTTTTGGCTTCTTCTTCCCTGATATCAAAAATTTCCTGAGCAGATTTCCCTTCTCTTTTCAACTGTCTGCCTCTTTCCATAAATGGATCAAGATCTTGGTGGTAGCAGGAAACATTAAAACCTGGGGTGTTTGGGTCATCTGCCAAACAGATCAGTGCGTTGCTTCCCTTTCGCAAAACGACGAAATTTCCTTGGTTATCATAACCATATACCATGGCACCTTCTTTCAGTTCATCCGGTGCGGCCATCAAGGCTATTTTTATCTGCACCTCCTGAGATGGAATCCCTTGGGAAAATGCCAGATTAGAAATGGTGCAAAGGCAAATAAGCGCAATAATATTTTTCATATCAGCTAAATTTTGAGGTATTGACAAGTTAGTCAATTTTGAGGGTATTTTAAACTGAATTGTCCCAATAGAACATTATAATAAAAGCCCAACAGGTAATAAAATCTGTTGGGCTTTTTTATTTCAATTTGCAAAATGCTTATCGGCGACTGCAATTAAGACTATCTGTCCAATCTGGTATTGGTTCCATCCACAGGCGTCCTGTTTTCTCTATTGGCCAAATCCCAGGCCGTATGGAAAATCAACTTCGCCCTTTTTGTCATCAGAGGAAATTCAATCTTGTCCACAGTATCAGTATGTTGATGGTAATCATCATGAACTCCATTGAAGAAGAAAATTACCGGGATATTGTGCTTTGCAAAATTATAGTGGTCTGATCTATAATAGAATCTGTTGGGATCATCTTCTGCATCGTAGCGATAATCCAATATCAAGTTGGTGTAAGTAATGTTATTGTATTCATTGATTACTTTCAAATGTGAGGACAACATTTCGGAGCCTATCACATACACATAATCTTTATTTTCAGCATCCTGATACTCATAATCAATCCTGCCCACCATATCAATATTGATGTTGTTCACCGTGTTTTCCAGTGGGAAAATAGGGTTATCAGAGTAGTATTCAGAACCCAAAAGCCCTTTTTCCTCTCCGGTCACATTGAGGAACAAAACACTTCTTCTAGGTTTGTTCCCCTCTTTTGCAGCAATGGCAAAAGCCTCGGCAATCTCCATAACAGAAACAGTTCCTGACCCATCATCATCAGCACCGTTATTGACCCTTCCCTGACTGTCTATGCCTGTATGGTCATAGTGTGAGGAAATTACAAGTACCTCTTCCTTTTTGTCTGTTCCTTCCAAATAAGCCATTACATTTTCAGTAGGCACAACTCTGGTATTCTTTTTTACCAAGTAAGATACTTTTTTTGAACTGATAGATTCAGGATTGTTTTTTGCGGCTTCTTTCAGAATATCCATTGGCGTTTCAAAAAGAGAAGCCATCTTTTCACTGCTTACCAGAAAAATCGGTTCCTGCTTGGTTGGCTGCTCAAAACCCAATCTACCCCTTCCGCTTAATGACTTATACCAATTGGCCATTCTGTCAAAATTTGCCTGGCCTTCCATGGTCACGATCACTATGCCTGCGGCACCCGCACTCATAACCTCCGGTACCACAGACTGAGCCCTGCTTCCTATTGCCCATAAACCAACAAGTTTTCCCTTCACATCCACTTTTTTAAGGTTTTCTTCATTTGCCAAACCCAAAAAAACCAAATCGGTTTTGGTCGCCTTGCTCATGTTTGCATCGCCTATGAAGATAAAATCTTCATTATTTACCAGTTTTTGCTTGCCTACAGTAAGGTTTACGTCAGGATAAGAAACCGCTGAGAGGTTAAATTTCTGAAAATAGCTTCCATCCACAGGACCGGCCAAACCCAAGTCCTTATAAAAACCAGCTAAATATTCTGCTGCCAATTTCTGCCCTTTTTCACCCGTATCTCTTCCTTCCATTTCATCAGAAGCAAGATAAGCCAGGTGTTTTTCCAGATCTTTTTCGGTGATCGTATTGGCATATTTCAAGGAATTAACATCTTGGGAATTTGCTGAAAATGCTAAAAATAATCCCAAGCTCCCTGCTATCCAAAATCTCTTTTTCATATGTTATATCAAGGTTTTTGTAATAAACATTTTAAACATAGAAATTATTTCCATTACTATAAAACCGTTTATCAATTTGATGGTTTATACCATATATTTCTTATGGGTTAAAATCTTTTATCTCTCAATAATTTATACCTTTGCACAACCAAAAACGAATGCGGATATAACCCAAATAGTTCCCTTATAAAATTCGATTATGAAGATTAATCTCCATCCATCCACCAAGTTTGAAAACAGACATAATGGCCCCTCTTCAGAAGAGGTCTCCTTGATGTTAAAAGCCATAGGGGCCAATTCAATTGAAGAGCTTATTGACCAGACCATACCCAAATCCATACAATTGGAAAAGCCTTTGGGATTGCCAAAAGCTAAATCGGAAGCGGCTTTTCTAAAGGAATTCAAAACTTTGGCCAATAAAAACAAAATATTCAAATCATTTATCGGACTAGGTTACTATGATACACTGGTTCCCGGTGTCATTTTGAGGAATATTCTTGAAAACCCAGGTTGGTATACAGCCTATACTCCTTACCAGGCAGAAATTGCCCAAGGAAGACTGGAGGCTTTGATCAATTACCAGACAACGGTGATGGATCTTACCGGAATGGAGATGGCCAATGCCTCTTTGTTGGATGAGGCGACTGCAGCTGCCGAGGCAATGACTATGCTTTATGCCTCCAAACCAAGAGAAAAAAAGAATGCCAATAAGTTTTTCGTTGACGAAAAAGTATTCCCACAGACAATAGATTTGTTGATCACAAGGTCTACTCCTATAGGGATTGAACTGCTCATTGCACCTCTGAGTCAACTGGACTTAACTGATCCGGATTTGTTCGGTATCTTGGTTCAGTACCCTGATTTGGACGGGGAAGTCAAAGATCACAGTGCTTTGGTAGCTTCTGCTAAAGATAATCATGTGTTGACAGCTTTTGCTACAGACCTTTTGAGTTTGACCTTGTTGACACCCCCGGGTGAAATGGGAGCGGATGTGGTGGTGGGGACCAGTCAAAGGTTAGGTGTACCCATGGGTTATGGTGGACCTCATGCCGCTTTCTTTGCTACCAAAGAAGCTTATAAAAGACAAGTTCCTGGTAGAATCATTGGGGTTTCTGTTGATAAAGATGGAAATAAGGCCTACAGAATGGCACTTCAAACCCGTGAGCAGCATATTAAAAGGGAAAAAGCTACTTCAAATATCTGTACTGCTCAGGTTTTGTTGGCAGTAATGGCGGGGATGTATGCCGTATATCATGGACCAAAAGGACTGAAAGAAATCGCAACAAGAATCCATGGCCTGGCACAATTGACAGCAAAAGCATTAAAAGAAATGGGCTTTGAGCAAGGCAATGCAAATTTCTTTGATACCATCAAAATTAAAGTAGATGCTGTTCAACAATCCAAAATCAAGGCTTTTGCTATTTCCTCTGAGATGAATTTCAGGTATGAAGAAGGGGCTATATTCCTTTCTTTTGACGAACCGAAGACCATAGAAGATGTGAAGGAGGTAGTAGAAGTTTTTGCAAAATCCACCAATAAAAAAGCCCAGATCAACTGGGAATTGCTTGAGGAAAGTCTGGAAATCAATCTTCCAAAAGGACTGAACAGAACATCGGAATACCTCAGCCATCCTGTATTCAATCAATACCATTCGGAGCATGAGATGTTGAGATACATCAAAAGATTGGAGAATAAGGACTTATCCTTGGTTCATTCCATGATTTCTTTGGGTTCCTGCACCATGAAATTGAATGCCACTACAGAAATGATTCCTGTGACCTGGCCTGAATTTGGACAGTTGCATCCCTTTGCACCTCAGGATCAGGCTGCCGGATATTTTGAAATGTTCCAAAACTTAAGAAATTGGCTTACTGAAATAACCGGTTTCGCGGATACTTCCCTACAGCCTAACTCAGGGGCACAAGGTGAATACGCAGGACTTATGGTAATCAGGGCCTATCATTTAAGTAGGGGAGATCATCATAGGAATATCGCTTTGATACCCACATCTGCACACGGAACCAATCCGGCCTCCGCTGTCATGGCAGGGATGAAAGTGGTGTTGGTGAAATGTGATGAAAGAGGAAACATTGATGTAGAAGATTTAAAAGCCAAAGCCGAAGAACATAAACATGACCTGGCTTCTTTGATGGTGACTTACCCCTCCACACATGGTGTTTTTGAAGAAGCGATACAGGAAATTTGTCAGATAATTCATGACAATGGAGGGCAGGTATATATGGACGGTGCCAATATGAATGCGCAGGTTGGATTGACAAGCCCTGGAAGGATCGGCGCTGATGTCTGCCACCTCAACCTTCACAAAACATTCTGTATTCCTCATGGCGGCGGCGGCCCCGGAATGGGCCCCATTTGCGTCGCAAAACACCTCGCTCCATTCCTGCCCGGAAATCCTGTCATTCAAACAGGAGGAACAGAAGCTATCCATGCAATATCCGCTGCTCCTTTCGGAAGTGCCAGTATCCTTCCCATTTCCTACGCATATATAGCGATGATGGGTGGTGAGGGCTTAACCAATGCCACAAAGATTGCCATTCTTAATGCCAACTATATCAAGGCGAAATTAGAGGTCCACTATCCTATTCTATATTCCGGATTAAACGGTAGGGCAGCCCATGAAATGATACTGGATTGCAGGGCATTCAAAGAAGTGGGGGTTGAGGTAGAGGATATCGCCAAACGTTTGATGGACTATGGATTCCATGCGCCAACGGTTTCCTTCCCAGTGGCAGGGACTCTAATGGTAGAACCAACTGAATCTGAAACAATTACTGAATTGGACAGATTCTGTGATGCTATGATTTCGATCAGGTCGGAAATACAGGAAATTTATGATGGCAATGCAGATAAAGAAAATAATGTGTTGAAAAATGCGCCTCATACCGCTGCATTGGCATTGGCTGAAAATTGGGATTTCCCTTATAGTAGAGAAAAGGCAGTCTACCCACTTTCCTATGTAAAAGGGAATAAGTTCTGGCCTTCGGTAAGAAGGATTGACTCTGCTTATGGTGACAGAAACCTGGTGTGCAGCTGCATCCCTGTAGAAGAATATGCTGAAGCTGCAGAATAACCTGATTCTGCAACAAACAATAAAAAAAGCCGATTGGTATCTCCAATCGGCTTTTTTTATAGGATTCTTGCATCTCCTGTCTCTATTCTCGATTCGCAAGTCATGACACTCTCTCGCTTCTCGTCTCTCGCATCTCGTTTCCCGCCTCTCACCCCTATTCTCAATCCTTCACTTCTTCGTAGTCGATATAGTCTCCTCCTTTGATTTCTTTTGACCTTTTGTCCTGATAATCCCTTGGAATATGGTCTACATTCACATTCGTATTGCCTGAACCACCTCCTCTATTTCTTCTGTCTTCTTCTCTTTTGAGATCATTGGCATGGTCCACGAACTGTTTCAGTTTACTTCTTAAAAAGAACTGAAGCAGTTTGGAAAAAATCCAGGATATGGCAATTGCAATTAGAAGAAATTTGAATATAAATCCCATGGTTAGACTATTAGAAGCGGGAAACGAGAAGCAAGACAAAGAAGCCAGACCTTAAAATGGTCATTTACTATGCCTTGATTCCCTGATTCCACAATTGATATTTATCTACTTAAATATAGGTTTCTTTCGGCGTAAATCTTCAGGAAATAATCATCCATCAAATCATCAATGAAATAAATGGCTTCACCTGTAGATTTCATTTCAGGTCCCAATTCCTTGTTTACATTGGGGAATTTGTGGAAGGAGAAAACAGGTTCCTTGATAGCATAACCTTTTTTAACAGGTTTGAATTCAAAATCAGTCACTTTTTTCTCTCCCAGCATCACCTTGGTAGCATAATTCACATAGGGTTCCTGATATGCTTTACAAATGAAAGGTACGGTTCTTGAAGCCCGAGGGTTGGCTTCGATCACATATACTTTATCATTTTTGATGGCAAATTGAATGTTGATCAAGCCCACAGTCCTTAAGGCCAGGGCAATCTTATGGGTATAGGTTTCAATTTGTCTCATGACATAATCTCCCAAATTATAGGGAGGCAATACAGCGTAAGAATCCCCGGAGTGAATACCTGCAGGTTCAATATGCTGCATTATTCCTATGATGTACACATTCTTACCATCACAGATGGCATCAGCTTCGGCTTCAATTGCCCCTTCCAGGAAATGATCAAGCAGAATCTCATTATTGGGAATATCTTTTAAGACATTCACTACATGTTCTTCCAACTCTTTCTCATTGATCACAATCTTCATCCCCTGTCCTCCTAGGACATAGGAAGGCCTGACCAAGAGAGGAAAGCCAATGGTTTTGCACAACTCCAAAGCTTCGTCGGTATTGTGTATGGTACCAAATTCTGGATAAGGCACCTCGTTTTCTTTCAATAAGGTAGAGAAGCGTCCCCTATCTTCTGCCAGGTCAAGGGCCTCAAAGCTGGTACCGATAATCGGAATTCCATATTTATCCAGTTTCTCTGCCAGTTTAAGGGCCGTCTGCCCACCAAGCTGCACAATTACACCAAGGGGCTTTTCGTGCAGAATGATTTCATAAATATGTTCCCAGAATACCGGTTCAAAGTAGAGTTTATCAGAAATATCAAAATCCGTTGAAACAGTCTCAGGATTACAATTGATCATAATGGTTTCATAACCACATTCTTTGGCGGCCAAAACGCCATGTACACAGGAGTAGTCAAACTCAATTCCCTGTCCGACACGGTTAGGACCAGAACCCAAAACCACCACTTTCTTTTTATTGGAAGTCACGGATTCATTTTCTTCACCAAAAGTAGAATAGTAATAAGGTGTCTTTGCTTCAAACTCAGCTGCACAGGTATCCACAAGTTTGTATACCCGTTTGATTCCCATTTCTTCATAGCGCTTTTTGAAGACCTCTGATTCCAGACAACCCAATAAATGGGCAATCTGACGGTCAGCGTATCCTTTTTTCTTGGCCAAATCCATCAATTCTCTGGGAATATTATTGATGGTGAATACCTCAATCTGATTTTCAATATGGATCAATTCTTCAATTTGCTTGAGGAACCATTTATCGATTTTGGTCAGGTCTTGAATTGTCCTAAAGGATATTCCTAACTTGAAAGCATCATACACATGGAAAAGCCTGTTCCAGCTTGGGTTTGCCAGGCTGTAAAGAATTTTATCCTGATCCCTCAATTCTTTCCCGTCTGCCCCAAGTCCATTTCTTTTGATTTCCAGAGATTGACAGGCTTTTTGCAAGGCTTCTTGGAAGTTTCTTCCAACGCCCATCACTTCACCCACCGACTTCATCGATAAACCCAATTTTCTGTCAGAACCTTTGAACTTGTCAAAATTCCATCTTGGTATTTTGACAATCACATAATCTAAGGCCGGTTCGAAAAATGCAGAAGTGGTGCCGGTAATTGAATTGCTTAGCTCATCAAGATTATAGCCAACTGCCAGTTTTGCCGCTACTTTGGCAATCGGATAACCTGTTGCTTTAGAGGCCAATGCAGAGGAACGTGAAACCCTGGGATTGATTTCAATGCCTATGATGTCTTTATTATCTGGACTGACAGCAAACTGCACATTACAACCGCCGGCAAAAGTTCCGATACTGTTCATCATGGTGATGGCATAGTTTCTCATACGCTGATAAACGGTATCCGGCAAAGTCATGGCAGGAGCTACCGTGATGGAATCACCGGTATGGACCCCCATAGGGTCAAAATTTTCTATGGAACAAATGACAATCATATTGCCGATATTGTCCCGCATCACTTCCAGTTCGTATTCCTTCCAACCCATGATACTCTGCTCAATCAACACTTCATGTACTGGTGATGCCTGCAATCCTGCCACTAGGGCTTTTTCAAAATCCTCTGCTTTTTCCACAAATGCTCCACCTGCACCACCTAGGGTGTATGAGGCTCTAATAATCAGTGGAAAACCTATCTCCTGTGCAATTTCTTTTCCCTGTAGGAAGGACGTAGCTGTGTCTCCCAAGCACACCCCAACACCGATTTTTTCCATTAGGGCTTTGAATTTCTCCCTATTTTCAGCAGTATCGATGGCATCGATGTCCACACCTATCATCCTGACGCCGAATTTGTTCCATATACCGGCTTTGTCACAATCCAAGGCAAGGTTCAATGCGGTCTGCCCACCCATGGTCGGCAAAACACTGTCAATATCCGGATGTTCCTGAAGGATTTTTACAATATACTTTTTTTCCAATGGAAGTAAGTACACATTATCAGCGGTAACCGGATCCGTCATGATCGTTGCCGGATTGGAATTGATCAAGGTAACCTTGATTCCTTCTTCCCTGAGAGACCTGGAGGCTTGGGAACCTGCATAATCAAATTCGCAAGCTTGACCGATGACGATGGGACCTGAACCGATGATAAGAACGTGTTTGATACTGGTATCCTTAGGCATTCTAAATGAGGTTTTAAAGAGGGTTAAATACTTATGGCTAAATTGGTGCAAAATTAGGGAAATAATTTAAAGTAGCCCGATAGAATCCGAAAAACATGATGAATTGTGAGAATTAAATCAAACCATTAAGCTTGTCGTTAATAAATATTTAATAGTCATTATTTTATTTTTTCCAATGAATTTCAATATTACGCAATCTGAGTATCCCCAATGATACACGTAAGTATATATGACCGATAATCACGAATTGTTCTGTTAGTGAATATCCTAATATCTATTTAATATCGATGAATATCAACGCCTAACAAACAGATTATTAATTACGTGCAACTTTCCGAAGAGTCAGTT
>Ga0114946_10001297_pt1 | contig 17205 bp, 14 predicted proteins | sample WalLakDeSediment_FD_88676 | JGI IMG/M metagenome (GOLD analysis project Ga0114946, IMG submission 88676) | Lake sediment microbial communities from Walker lake, Nevada to study Microbial Dark Matter (Phase II) - Walker Lake 11/02/13 Deep Sediment | ecosystem: Environmental > Aquatic >... | reverse complement strand
CTTCACCTCGCTCCGCGCCTACCTCGAGGGGCAGGGCCGCACGCGGCCGCTGATGTTCGTCGCGTTCCTCGGCGTCGGCCTCAACGTCGTCGCCAACCAGGCCTTCATGTTCGGACGCTGGGGCTTCCCCGCGTTGGGCCTGACGGGCACCGGCGTGGCCACCAGCCTGGTGTACCTGACGATGGCGCTGGCCGGATTCGCCTACGTCGCCCGCAGCGACCGGGCCCGCGCCGTGTTCGTCACCCCCTGGCGCTGGGACGGCCCGACCGCCGGCGAGGTGTTGCGGCTCGGCTGGCCGATCGCGCTCACGGTCGCCTTCGAGACGGGCCTCTTCGCGGTGTCGGCGCTGCTGATGGGGCGCTTCGGTCCCGCCTCGCTGGCCGGGCACCAGGTCGCGATCCAGACGGCCTCCTTGACCTTCATGATCCCGCTGGCGCTGGGCATCGCGACCACCGCACGCGTCGGCCACGCGGTCGGCAGGGGCGACCCGCTCGGTGCCCGCGCTGCCGGCGCCGTGGGTATCGCCGCCTCGCTGGTGGTCATGAGCGCCACCGCGCTGCTCTACCTCATGGCGCCGCGCGCCGTGGTGGCCCTTTACCTCGACCTGGGCGATCCGGCGAACGCGGCGGTGGTGGCGCAAGCCGTCGCGTTCCTCGGGGTGGCGGCCGCCTTCCAGCTGTTCGACGGTCTGCAGGTCAGCGCGTTGGGGGCGCTGCGCGGCATGAAGGACACGCGGGCGCCGATGGTGATCACCCTGGTGTCGTACTGGTTCGTCGGCCTCGGCAGCGGTGTCTGGCTGGCGTTCGGGCGCGGCCTCGAGGGCATGGGCCTGTGGTGGGGCCTCGTGATCGGCCTCGCGGTCGCCAGCATCCTTCTCAGCTTCCGCTTCGTGGTCCTGTTGCGGCGCTTGCGCCCGTCGCTGCAGCCTGCGGTACACTCCCCCGCGTGAGCACCTTCGTGTCGATCATGGTCTACGCCGCCGCCGTCCTCGTCGGCCTGGTGGCGCTCTCGGGCGCGTTCGTCCTGGCCGCGGGCTGGGTCGTTCGCCACACCGACGAACCCGACGCCGGCCACTGACGTGGCCGCCCAGGCCGGGCCCCCGCGAGCAGATGCCGGGGCGCCGTCCCCGCGGCCCCTGCGGGGTCCGCTGGGCGCCTTGCTCGGCGCAGGCGCCCCCACGCTGCCGATCGCCCTCCGTGCCGTCCGACTGACGTACGCCGTCGTGTTCATGGCGCAGACGCTGCTGGCGCTGCTCGTGAGCGTTGGCCTGATGGTCCTGGTGGACGGTCGGCCGCGGCCGAGCGACGTCCTCGCCGGCGTGCTGCTGGCGATGTCTCTGCTACACGTGGTCATCGGGTTGGCGCTCGGTTACGCCCTCGCCGGCCGGCCGGGCCGCGCCGCCGCCGTCGCCTCTGCGACCGCCGCGGCCGTCGCGCTGTCGGTCACCGCGTGGTTCGCGGCGCTGATGGCCGCGTCCGGGCAGCGGCCCAGTTGGCTCGTTGCCGCCTTCGTGGTCGTGGCGCTCGCCTACCTCGCCGGCTTCGCCCTCACGCCGCGCTGCGCGCGGGCGGCGCTGCGGCCCGAGCCCACGGCGCAGACCTCCGCCGCGCAGGGCGGCCGGGCGACCAACCCCGAGACCGGCTGAGCCCGCGCGCGCCCGCGCCGACCCGCACGAGCACCTACGCCGACCCGCACCTACCCGCGCGTGCCCGCGCCCGACCGAGGAGCTCCATGGACTTCACCGCCCCCTACCCCTCCCGCCGGACCCCGCTGCTGGCACGCAACGTGGTCGCCACCTCGCAGCCGCTCGCGGCGCAGGCCGGCCTGCGCATGCTGTGGCGTGGTGGCAACGCGGTGGACGCGGCGCTCGCCACCGCGATCGCGCTGACGGTCGTCGAGCCGACCAGCAACGGCATCGGCTCCGATGCGTTCGCCATCGTGTGGGACGGCGAGACGTTGCACGGCCTCAACGCCTCGGGCCGCAGCCCACGGGCGCTCGGTCCCGAGCGCTTCGCAGGCCGCGAGGCGGTCCCGCTGCGCGGCTGGGACGCCGTCACGGTTCCGGGTGCGGTGTCCGGCTGGGTGGCGCTCTCGCGTCGCCTCGGCCGGCTGCCCTTCGCCGACCTGTTCGGGCCGGCGATCGCCTACGCCCGGGACGGCTTCCCGGTGTCGCCGGTCGTCGCCCGCGCCTGGGCGCTCTCCGCGGCCGCGTTCGCCGACGCGCCCGACTGGCGGCGGGCGTTCGCACCGGACGGCCGCACCCCCGCGGCGGGGGAGACCTGGCGCTTCCCCGACCAGGCGCGCACCCTCGAGGCGATCGCGGCGACGGGCGGCGAGGCCTTCTACCGCGGCGAGGTGGCCGACGCGATCGCCGCGCACGCCCGCGCCTCCGGGGCGCTCCTCGACGAGGGCGACCTGGACGCACACCGGGCGGACTGGGTGGGGACGGTGTCGACCGGCTGGCGCGGGCACGAGCTGCACGAGATCCCGCCGAACGGCCAGGGCATCGCCGCGCTGCTGGCCTTGGGCATGCTGCGTCACGTGCCGGGCTTCGACGACCTCGAGGTCGATTCGGTGCCGTGGCTGCACCTGCAAGTCGAGGCGATGAAGCTCGCCATGGCCGACGCCTACCGCTGGGTGGCCGACGCCGAGGCCATGCGCGACGTCACCGCCGCCGACCTGCTCGATGACGGCTACCTCGCCGCGCGCGCGCGCCTCATCGACCCTGAGCGCGCGGGCGATCCCGGGCACGGCACGCCCGGGCGGGGCGGCACGGTCTACCTATCGGCCGCGGACGCCGACGGCATGATGGTCTCGCTGATCCAGTCGAACTATTACGGCTTCGGCAGCGGCGTGGTGGTGCCGGGCACCGGCGTGTCGCTGCAGAACCGCGGTGCCGGCTTCGCGCTCGACCCGTCGCACCCGAACGTGGTCGCCGGCGGCAAGCGTCCGTTCCACACGATCATCCCGGCGTTCCTGACCCAGGGTGGCGCGCCGCGCTGCAGCTTCGGCGTCATGGGCGGACCGATGCAGGCCCAGGGGCACCTCCAGATGGTGCTGCGCATGGTGGGGCACGGGCAGAACCCGCAGGCGGCGACCGACGCGCCGCGTTGGCGGCTCGTGGCGGGGCGCCAGCTCGCGGTCGAGTCCACCTTCGCCCCCGATACGCTGGAGGGCCTGCGCGCCCTGGGGCACGAGCTCACGTCGACGGCGCCCGAGGCTGGCTTCGCCTTCGGCGGTGCGCAGATCGTGTGGCGCGGCGTGGACGGCTACGTCGCCGGTAGCGAGTCGCGCAAGGATGGCGCAGCGGTGGGCTTCTAGCGGTCTCGCGTCGCGCACGCCGGCCCGGCCCGCCGCCAGCGGCCGTCCCGCGCATGCGGCCGTGCCCGGGGTGTCGCGGGTGGACGGAGCCCGCCGGCGACCCGGGTTAGGGTGCGCGGGCGTGCGGACACGCGCACGAGCACGCACCCGCGACCGCCGAGCGCGCGGCCGCCGTCGGTGTGTGCGAGAGGAGTCCCCATGACCACCGCCAGCTCCGGCGACACCGTCCACGTCCACTACACCGGCAAGCTCGACGACGGCTCCGTCTTCGATGCGTCCGAAGGGCGCGACCCGCTCGCGTTCACGCTCGGCGGCGGGCAGGTGATCCCGGGCTTCGATCAGGCCGTCGACGGCATGCGGGTCGGCGAGAGCAAGACCGTGCGCATCCCGGCCGAGGAGGCCTACGGGGCGCGGCGCGACGAGTTGCTCATCGACGTCCCGACCGAGCAGCTGCCCAACGACCTCGAGGTCGAGGTCGGCGCTCGCCTGCACATGCGCGGCCCCGACGGCGGCGCCGTGCCGGTGACCGTCGTGGCGATGCACGACGCGGGCATCACGCTCGACGCGAACCACCCGCTGGCGGGCGAGGCGCTGACCTTCGAGCTGCAGCTGGTGGCGATCGCCTGACGCCGAACGGAACGTGGGCCGGGTGCGACCTCGACGTCGTGCCCGGCCGATCCATGTCCGACCGCCGCTGGCCGGACCGCCTCGCGGCGCTTCGCTGCGTCAGACGCGGTCGTAGCGGGTGCGCGCGTCCTGCAGCAGGTGGGCCATGTCGAGCGCCCGGCTGGTACCGATGACGACGCAGTCCTCGGGATCGGGGGCGATGGCGACCGGGATGTTGGTGATGCGCTGGAGGTAGACGTCGAGGCCGCGCAGCTGCGCGCCGCCGCCCGTGAGCACGATGCCGCGCTCGATGACGTCCGAGACCAGTTCCGGGGGCGACTGCTCCAGCACCTGGCGCACCGCGCTGGCGACCTTGTCGAGCGAGGCCCGCAGGGCGGCCACCACGTCCTCGGAGGTGACCTCGACCGTCTTGGGCAGCCCGTCGATCAGGTCACGCCCGCGCACCTCCATCGTGATGGCCTGGTCCGCCGGCAGCACGAGCGCGCCGCCGATCTTGCGCTTGATCTCCTCCGCGGTCCGGTCGCCGATCAACAGGTTGTGCTTGGCCTTGACGTAGGCCATGATGTCGCGGTCGAAGACGTTGCCGGCGACGCGCAGCGACGTCGAGACGACGATGCCGCCCATCGAGATCATCGCGACGTCGGTGGTGCCGCCGCCGATGTCGACGAGCATCGAGCCGATGGGCTCGGCGATGTCGATGCCGGCACCGATGGCGCCGGCGACGGGCTCCTCGATCAGCAGAGCCTTGCGCGCGCCGATCTCGTGCACCGCCTGCACGACGGCTCGCTTCTCGACCTCGGTGATGCCGCTGGGGATGCACACCATGATCGTCGGCCGCAGGAATCTCGCTGGCCCGGTCAGCACCTTGTGGATGAACGCCTTGAGCATCTTCTCGGTCAGCGTGTAGTCCGCGATGACGCCGTCGGCCATCGGTCGGACCGCGGTGATGTTGCCCGGGGTGCGCCCGAGCATCCGGTAGGCCTCCTCGCCGACCGCCTTGATGTCGGTGGTGCCGCGCGTCACCGCGATGACGGCGGGCTCCCGGAGGACGACGCCCTTGCCCTTGACGTGGATGCGAACCGTGGTGGTGCCGAGGTCGACGCCGATCATTGGACCACGCTACCACCCGCCCCGCCTGGGCGAAGGGTCCATCCGTCGGTCGCGCCGCTAGTAGCGGTCGGTAGGGGGTAGCCTGTCGCGTGCGCGCGCCCCCGTTCACGTCCCTCGCCTCCGTCTACGACGAGATCATGCAGGACGTCCCCTATGCGGCCTGGGTGGACTTCGCCCTGCGCGAGGCCGCGCATCGCGGTTGGGCCGGCGGCCGGGTGCTCGAGCTGGGCTGCGGCACGGGGAACGCCACGCGCCTGCTCGAGGAGCGCGGGTTCGAGGTCGTCGCCGTCGACGCCTCGCCCGAGATGCTCGCCGTCGCCCGGACCAAGCTGACGCGCACCGCGCTGGTGGCCGCCGACATGCGCGACGTCGACCTGCCGGGCCGCTTCACGCTGACGCTCGGCGTGTTCGACGTGGTCAACAACCTACTGGCGGACGACGACATGCCGCGCGTGGTCGCCCGCGTCCTCGCCCACCTGGCGCCCGGCGGCGTGTGGGCGTTCGACGCGAACACCAGCGCCGGCCTCGAGGCGCTGTGGGAAGGCGAGGCGGTCGAGGGCTGGGCGGGTGAGGTCCACTACCGCTGGCGCCACGCCTGGGACCCGGTTGCACGCCTCGCCACGGTGGACGCCTGGTGCGAGGGCCCCGCGGGCGCCTTCCGCGAGGAGCACCGCGAGCGTCCCTACGACCCGGACGAGTTGCGCGGCCTGCTGACCGAAGCGGGCTTCGCTCGCGTCGACGTCGTGTGCTTCCCGAGCGGCGAGCCCGCCGAGGCGGACGATCCCCGGGTCTGGGTGTTCGCTACCGCGCCGGGTGTTCCGGCGCGCGCGCCCTCGGTCGCGGGACGCCCCCGCGGCGGCCGCGCCTGACCCCGGGGGTCAGCCCTCGTCGGCCTGGCTCCCATCGAGGCCCGCCTGCTCACGCACGACGCGGGCGATGGCGGAGACGTCCTCGTCGCCGTGGCCGCGCGTGATCAGCCCGGTCTCCCACTGCTCGACCAGGGCGGCGATCGGCAGCGGCACACCGAGTTGGCGGGCCGCGTCGAGGGCGATACCGAGGTCCTTGCGGTGCAGGCGCACGCGGAAGCCGAGCGGGTACGCGTCGCGCACGACGTTCGGACCGCGGTTCACCAGCCCCCAGGAGCCGGCGGCGCCGCCGGCCAGGGCCGCCATCGCTGCCTCCACGTCGATGCCCGCCTTCAGGCCGAGCACCAGCCCCTCGGCCACGGCCGCGTAGGTGCCGGCGATGATCACCTGGTTCATCGCCTTGGCGACCTGCCCGGCGCCGGTCGGCCCCACGCGGGTGATCGTCGAGCCCAGGGCCGCGAGCACCGGGCGGGCCCGCTCGAGGTCGCCGGCGTGCCCGCCGACCATGATCGACAGCGTGCCGTGCACCGCGCCCTCGCTGCCACCCGAGACCGGCGCGTCGAGCCAGGCGGCGCCGGTGCTTGCCCTGAGGCGCTCGGCGAAGGCGCGCGTCGCTCCCGGCGCGATCGTGCTCATGTCGACGAGCAGCGCGCCCGCCGCGATCGCGGCCGCCACCCCGTTCTCGCCGAACACCACCTCCTCGACGTCGGGGGTGTCGGCGACCATGGTCACGACCAGCTCGGCGCCGGCGGCCGCCTCCGCGGGGCTGGCCGCCCGCAACGCGCCGTGGGTGGCCAGCGCCTCCTCGCGCGCGCGCGTGCGGTTGTGGACGGTGACGCGGTGCCCCGCGTCGACGAGGCGTGTCGCCATGGGCGCGCCCATGGTCCCCAGGCCGATGAAGCCGATGTTCATGCGGCGTCCTCCCGTGGTTCGTGGGTGATGGTCGGCACGCCGCCCACCGTGTCGCGTGCGTCCTGGCCTCCGGCGAGGCGGGCCCAGCGGGCGGCGAAGGCGTCGGGAAGCCTCAGCGAGGCCCCGTCGGCCCGCTCGTCGAGCTGCAGTAGCGCGGCAAGCTCCGCCGACTGGGCCCAACCCGCGATGCCACGGGCCTCGATCGCCTCGCCGAACTGGCGCAACATCGCGTCGTGGTGCGTCCGCAGCTCCGGCCGCTTGAGGCCCTGTGCCAGGCGCTGGCCGGCCCCGCGGACGTCACCAGCGTCGATCGCCGCGACCGTGCCGAGGGCGATCAGCCAGGCCACGAGCTCGAGGTCGCCCTGTTCCGGCTCGGAAGCGCCGGCGGTCGCGGCGGCCAGCTCGCGGGTGGCGGCCTCGACATGGGCCGTGGCCGCCACGGGGTCGGGGATGCGCAGCGCGCCGGCGGCGGCGTGCGCGTGGGCCGTGGCCCGCTGGTACGGGTAACGCGAGCCCGCCAGTGCGCGCTCGGCGAGGTCGACCGACTCCCTCCCCGACGCGACGAAGAGGTTCGCGGCGAGCAGGGCGTCGCGGGCGAGCGAACTTGGACGCCAGTCGTCGGCACCGTCGTCGATTCGGTCGAGGACCTGGGCGATCAGCCGGCGCGCCTGGCGCAGGTCGGGCGTGTCGGCCGCCAACCACGGGCCTACCGCGAACGGGCGGCGGAAGGGCTGGCCGACTGCGCGGCAGCCGTAGGCGATCGCGAGGCGCAGGGTGCTGCGCATGACCCGGTAGGTGGCGTCGACGCCGTGGGCGTCGGCGTAGGCCCGGAAGCGGCGAAGGTTGCGGTCGAAGGCCATGACCGCGTCGTCGAAGCGCCCCTCGGCCAACAGCAGCTGACCGGCCTCGTCCTCGATGCGCGCGAGCCAGAACTCCTGCTCCCACGAGTCGGCGTCGTTCCCCGCCTCCGGCGCCCCGGACAGCAGTAGCGCGCGCGCGGCTTCGAAGTCCGTCGCGGAGCGCACCAGGTCGCCGCGCCGGCGGTGCACCGTGGCCCGCCGCGCCAAGAAGCGCGTCCGTTCGGACGCCAGCGCGTCGGAACGGGTGGCCAGCGCGACGGCGTCGTCCATCGCCCGCAGGGCGCGGTCGTAGTGGCCAAGGCGCATGAACACGTCGCCGCGTTGGAAGGCGACGCGGGCGGCGTCGAGGTCGTCGGCCCGCGGTACGGAGTCGAAGCTCGCCAGGGCGGCGTCGAGGTCCCCGAGGTCCTTGGCCAGCAGCCCCGCCCAGAGGGCCGCCTTCACACGCACGGCGGCGGTCTCGCTGCCCGCGGGCGCCCGCCGCAGGTGGTGGGGCGCCTCCCCGAACACCAGCCGCATGGCCTCGTCGCGCCGGCCGCGCCAGCGCGCGATGGACGCCCGGGCGATCGCCTCGTCGGCCGCCAGGCGCGCGTCGTCGGTCGCCGGCAGCGCCGTCAACAGCGCCTCGGCCTGGTCGTGGTGGCCGCGCAGCGACAGCCCCTCAGCGCGTCGCAGCGCCGTCCAGGTGCGCAGGCTTGGATCGGACGAGGCGGCCATCACCGCGAACGCGTCGCGCACGTCGGGGTGCTGGAAGGTGCCGAGCTTGACGTAGTGGGCGGCGACGCGCTGGGCGAAGCGCTCGACCGCGTGTCCCGGGGGGAGTTCGGCCCGCGCGGCGGCCCACAGCCGCCCGACCAGCGCCTGCGGCGCCCCGTGTCGGGCCATCCAGCCGATCAGGTCGTCCCACGCGCGCGCCTCGAGCAGGAACGTCAGGTAGCGGCTCGCGGCCTCGCCGCGGGGCTGCGAGATCGCCTCCGGCTCGACGTGGGCGGCGGCGTGGCGGTGCAACTCGCGGTAGGTCGCAGGGTCCTGGGCCTCGAGCCGGCGGCGCAGCTCGCGAGCGAGCTCGCGGGAGAAGCAGCGGACGAGGTCGGAGCGGCCCGGGACGCCGTCGAGGAAGGTGCGGTCGACCTCGTCGGTCTCGTCCTGGGTCAACTGCAGGAGGTGCGTCAGCTCGGCGCGCGAGAACTCCGGGTAGTCCGGCAGCGACAGCGTGGCGACGGCCGCGAGGAAGCGTCGGAGGTGCGGCTCGCCGCCGTCGATCGCGCGTGCGAGTTGCATCACCGAGCGCTCCGGGGCCGTGGTCGGCTCGGCCGCGGGGTCGCGGATCTCGGCGAGGAGCGTCAGCGTGCGGAGCTCCTCGAACGAGCGCCCCGCGAGGCGCACGATCCGCTCGTGCTGCTCCGGTTCGGCGTGCGGCAGTCGTGCACGCACGAAACGGCGTGCCTCCGCGAGGGTGGGCGGCGTCAGGCGCACGGGGTCGGCGAAGGCGCCGAGGCGCGACTGCGCGCGAAGCGGCAGGTCGGCCATGGAGACGAGGAGGGCGGTACCGGGTAGGCGCGACAGCGGCTCGAACAGCGACACCCAGAGCCACTCGGCTGCGGAGACGCGCGGGACGTCGGGGTCGTTCAGGCGGAGCGGCACGTGGCCGAGGCTCTCCTGGCCACCGAGCGACTGGGACACGTGCAGCAGTAGCGTCTGGCGCCCGCGGTAGCCGCGGGCGGCGTCGAGGAGCGCGCGCGCGACGTCCGCCTGGGCGTCGGCCTGCACCGCGAAGGCGCCGGCCGACCCGAGCTTGACGAGCCGCGCCTCCATGACCTCGGGCGGCACCTCCATCGCCGCGCCGAGGCGCGCGAGGGTGGTGGCGAGGTCGGTCCCGCCGAACTCCAGCCGGACCAAGCGATCGGTCGCGACCGGGGGGAGCTCGAGCGCCTGCTGGACGTAGTCGCACAGCAGCGTCTTGCCGCTGCCGGGGCGGCCCACGATGACCATCTTGGGGGCCTCGCCCCTGCGGACCGCCTGGACGAAGTCGCGGTAGGCGCGCCGCTTGTCGCGGCCGAGCAACTGCAGCACCTCCTGCTCCTGACCGCTGGCGGGGGAGAGCAGCGACTCGAGCTCGGGGGAGCGCAAGGGCGGGTGGCCGGTGGATCGCCACAGGTCGTCGAGGATGCGGTAGAGCGCCTGCTTGTCGGCGAGCTTCCCCTTGTCGCGGTAGATGATGTTGCGGACCACGTTGGGGTTGGCGCCACGGCACGCCATGTGGTGCCGCAGCCAGTTGATGCTCCCCAGGGCGCCGCGTTCGTCGCGTCGGTGGCCGACCTCGCTGCGGACCCGCTCGAACACGGGGCGCCAGGGGCTGTTGGGGGCCCGACGCGCGTCGGGGCTCTCGTGCATGACCGAGATTGTACGACCCGTGGTGTGTGAAGTACACAACCTGTCGGCCCGTCGCTCCGCGCCGCGGCACAACGGCAAGTTGCGCCACCGAACCCCTCCGGGGCCGATGCTATCGTGCCGTCATGACGCCCGCACGCGCCGCCGCCGGCGCCCGCCTGTCCGCCGGCGAGGCCCTGGCGCTCGCCGATCGACCGCTCTTCGACCTCGCGGGCGCCGCCCACGAGGTGCGCCTCGCGCGGACCGATCCGGCCGTCGTCAGCTACCTCATCGACCGCAACGTCAACTACTCGAACGTCTGCAACGTCGGCTGCAGCTTCTGCGGCTTCTACCGCACCCGTCGGCAGGAGGACGCCTACGTACTCAGCTTCGAGCAGATCTCGCAGAAGCTGCGCGAGCTCGAGGCCGTCGGTGGCACGCGTGTGCTCATGCAGGGGGGCGTCAACCCCTACCTGCCGTTCTCCTGGTACCTCGAGCTGCTCGCGCACCTCAAGTCCACGCACCCGACGATCCGCGTCGAGGCGTTCAGCCCCGAGGAGATCAAGGGCATGGCCAAGCTGACCGGCATGGGCGCGCGCGAGGTGCTGCGCGAACTGCAGGCCGCCGGCCTGGACGGCCTGCCGGGCGGTGGCGGCGAGATGCTCGTCGACGACGTGCGGCACGCGCGTCACGTCTCGCCGGCGCGCATCTCCACCGACGAGTGGCTCGCCGTGATGGAGGATGCCCAGGCGCTGGGCCTGTACACGACCGCGACCATGGTCATCGGCTTCGGCGAGACGCAGGCGCAGCGGATCGAGAGCCTCATGCGGCTGCGCGAGGCGCAGGACCGGGCCCTCGAGAGCCACGGCAACGGCTTCTCGGCGTTCATCGCCTGGACCCTGCAGACCGAGGGGGTGCGGATCGACGGCAAGGCCCCCGGTGCCGGACCCGCGGCCTACCTGCGCCACCTGGCGCTCAGCCGCCTCGTGCTCGACAACTTCGTCAACCTGCAGGCGTCGTGGCCCACGATGGGCCACAAGGTCGCTCAGACCGCGCTCTTCTGCGGGGCGAACGACTACGGCAGCACGATGCTCGAGGAGAACGTCGTCTCGCAGGCCGGTGCCAAGCACCAGGCCACCGCCGAGCGCGAGATCGTGCGGCAGATCGTGGACGCCGGCTTCGAGCCCGTCCAGCGCGACAGCCTCTACGGCATCGTGCGGCGGCCGGACGTGGGCGCCCTGCTCGGCCCCGCGGCCGCGGCGGCTTGAAGGTGTCCGTGTCTTCGCCGTCAGGCGCAGACACGGACACACGCGGGCCCGCGCGCGAGTTGTGGCCCGCCGACCTGGTCTACGACGGCCTCGGACGCCCACGCAAGGACGCCGCCGTGCTGGTGCAGACGCAGCCGGCGCCGGCGCGCGTGGTCACGATCGGACGCTTTGACGCGCTCCGGTCGCAGTACCCGGCGGTGCCCGTGCGCCCGGTGCGGCGCGTGATCGCGCCGGCGCCCGTCAACGCGCACACGCACCTCGACCTGTCGCGCATGCCGCTGAGCCCGGGCGGGTACGTCGACTTCATCGGCGCCGTGATCGCCCACGGTCGCGCGGGCGGCCGCGGCCTGGCGGCCGCCGAGCAGGGGCTGGCCGAGCTCGCGGCCGCCGGCGTCGACACCGTCGGCGACATCGTCACCGACGAGCGCGTGCTCGCCAGACTGCTCGCCCACCCTGGGCTGCAGGGGGTCGCCTACTGGGAGGTCTTTGGCACCGATCCTGACGAGGCCGAGACGCTGTTCGAGGCGGCGGTCGACGTAGTTCGCCGGTTTCGCCCGCTCGAACGCCCCGGCGGCGTGCGCCTGGGGTTGTCGCCGCACACGCCTCACACGGTGTCCGCGCCCCTGCTGCGCAAACTGGTGGCCCTCGCGCGCGCCGAGGGCCTGCCCCTGCAGATCCACGTCGCCGAGGACCCGGGCGAGCTACCGCTGCACCGCTCCGGCGACGGCCCGCTGCGCGAGGCGTGGGGGCCGTTCCTGGCGAAGTTCCGGCCCTCCGGGCGCAGCCCCGTCGGCTACCTCGACGAACTCGGCGTGCTGGCGGCCCGCCCCACCCTGGTCCACGCCATCCACGTCGTCGATGACGACATCCGCCGGCTGCAGCGCGCGGGTTGTGCCGTGGTGCACTGCCCGCGCTCGAACGCGCTCCTGGGCAGCGGTACCTTCCCCTGGGCCGCCTACGCTCGGCACGGGGTCAGCGTTGCCCTCGGCACCGACTCGCGCGGGTCCAGCCCGTCGCTGTCGCCGGTTGACGAGTGGCGGGCGGCGGTCGCGATCCACGGGGTGGCGGCCGATCCGGCGCAGCTGCTGTGGGCGGCCGTCAAAGGCGGGCACCGCGCGCTGGGGACCCAGCCGCCGCGCGTCGTGCGCGGGTCGCCCGCGGACGCCCTGGTGTCCTGGCCGGAGGGCGCGCCGTGGCCGGGCGTGTCCGCGCACGCGGAGGCGGGTTCGGTGGACGACGTGCGCGGCGGGCCGGATTGACCTACCATGGGCAGGTCGCGCCGTCCTCGAGGACGGCGCTCTCTGGAGGCACACGCATGGTCGAGTTCACCGACGCCAACTTTCAGGCCGAGACGCAGCAGGGGCTGGTCCTGGTCGACTTCTGGGCCCCCTGGTGCGGCCCCTGCCGCATGGTCGGCCCGGCCATCGAGCAGCTGGCTGGCGAGTACGACGGCCAGGTGAAGGTCGGTAAGCTCAACGTCGACGACCACCAGCAGACGGCCATCACCTTCCGCGTGATGAGCATCCCGACGGTCATCCTGTTCAAGGACGGCCAGCCGGTAGAGACGATGGTCGGCGCGATGCCGAAGGTCGCCTACGAGCAGCGCATCAAAAAGTACGTCGAACGCGCCGTCAACTGACCCCCCGCAACGATGAAGCGCCCCGGCCTGCAATGGCCGGGGCGCTTCATCGTTGCGGGGACGGGGTCAGCGCAGCGGCAGGTGCCAGCGGGTGACCAGCACGTTGCCCTCGAGCGTGGCCGTGGAGACGGCGAAGCCGCTGCGGTCCGCCAGGATCTCCAGGGCGCGCGGGAGCAGGTCGGCCGCGGCCAGGAGCTCGGCGAACGTGGGCGGCTCGATCGGCTCGGCGGCTTCGGTCTCCGGGGCCTCTGCGAACGGGTCGTCGGCGGGGGGAGCGGCCTCGACGCCCGCGGCCTCGTCGACGCGCGTGCGCACGCTCAACAGGTAGGCCCCCTCGCCGAACCCACCGAAGCTGCTCGCCAGGACGTCGTAGCGCACGCCGGGCTCGACCACGAAGGCGACGAACGAGCGGTCCGTGCCGGGGGCGTCGTCGTTGTCGAAGAGCAGCTCGCCGGTGTCGCCGTCGAACACGTAGAGGTAGGTGTCGAGCCAACCGGTCGCGTCGGTCATCTCGACCTCGATGGTATCGCCGGGGCGCACGCCGACCAGGGTGTAGCGCGCGTGCGGCACGTCGAAGGTGAGTTCGCCCGTGACCGTGTCGCCGAGGATCATCGGCGTGGCGGTCGACGCGTCGATTTCGAAGTCGTACGGCAGCTGGTTGAACGCGTTCGGCGGCGTCAGGGCGTCGTCGTCCCAGCCGCCCCATCCGCCGAAGTCGTCCCAGCCGTCGTCGTAGCCGCCGCCGCCGAAGCCGTCGAGGACACCCTCGCTGGCGGCGACCGCCAGGGCCGACGCCAGGGGCTGCGCCAGCAGGTCGGCGAGGTCGGCGAGGCCCCGCAGGACCGCCGGCGCGTCGACCAGGCCGACGTCGCGCGCCTCGGGCGGCCAGGCGCCGAGCGCGGCGCGCCAGCCGGGGTCGGCGGTGGCGTCCGCGGCCCCCGCGCGCAGGTCGAGCAGCGTCTGCAGGGCGCGGAACGGGGTGGCGAGCACCAGGTGGCCGTCGACGATCGCCACGGCCATGTCCAGCGTCGGACCGACGCGCACGCGGTCGACCTCGAGCCCGGCGACGGTCTCGCGCGTGGCGACGACGGTCCCGGGGCCGAAGAGCGCGTCGACCGCGGCGTCGCCGGCGCCCGGACCGCTGGCGAACGGGTCGCCGAAGGGATCGCCACCCATCCCCAGCGGGTCGTCGGCCAGGCCCGCGGCCAGCGCCAGCAGCCGCAGGCCACCCTCACCCAGCTCGGCGAGGCCGGACCTCGCGAGGTCGTCGTTCAAGACCGGAACGACGACGAGGCGTGCCGGCCCCTGCACCCAGCCGCGCAGGTCGGTGCCGTACGGGGCCAGTTGGATGACCTGCACCGTCTCGCCGATCCACGAGAGCAGCGCGGCGTCGAGGTCGAGGTCGAGCGCGTCGGCGGCGAGGCCGCGGAGGTCGACGCGGGCGCCGAGCGGCTCCTCGAGGGCGGCGAGCCAGCCGTCGAGGTAGTCGACGATGCCGCGCAGCGGCACGAGGCTGGTGCTGGCCGCCACCGCGCCGGCGGGGATCCACGCCGGCCGTTCGGCGCGGCGAGGGTCGGCCAGCAGGGCCGCCAGCGCCTCGTCGGGGGCCGTGTCGGGCCAGGCGTGGACTTGCTCGAAGCGCAGGCCGTCGGCGGTCCAGCCGACGCGGCCCGCGACCACACCGAGGGTCTCGATCGCGGCGATCGCCCGCGCCAGCAGGTCGGCTGCCTCCGGCGGGACGGCGCCGGCGAGCGCGTTCGCCACGCCGCCGAGGCTGGCGAGGTCGAGCCCGAAGCCGACGCCGCCGGGCTCGAGGCGCGCCAGCGCCGCGCCCAGTGGGGTCCCGGCGAGCGCCGGCTCGGCGGCGCCGCCGGCGCGGCGCACGACGCCGCGGACGAGGTTGGGCTCCGTGCCGGCGACGAACACGTCGCCGACGCGGGTGACGATCAGCGGCAGGTCCTCGCCGTCGAACAGCACCTCGAGCGCCACGCCGTCCTGCTCGAGCCGGGTGCCGCCGAAGCAGCCCACGAGCGCGTCCTGCAGGGCGGCGGCCCGGGGCTCGTCGGCGACCCTGGCCAGCGCGAGCCCGTGCGGGGTGGGCGCGAACGGCGTGAGGCTGACCAGCAGCAGGCCCTCGCTGAGGAAGCCATCCCACTCCAGGCCCGCGACGGCGTCCGCGGCGGCGGGGCAGGCGTCGGCGATCTCGCCCAGCAGGTCGCCCTCGCCGCCCATCCCGTCGAGCGCCTCGCCGCTGAGGATCTGCGCCAGGCGGCCCAGCGCGTCGCCGGCCTCCACCCAGCCGAGCTCCTCGATTGCCGCGACCAGGCCAGCGGGCGGCCCGGCGTCGGGCGCGACGTCCAGGACGAGAACGGCGCTATCGGGCGCCAGGTCGAGCAAGCCCTGGGCCGTCGCCATGCCGGCGAGGGTGAGAGCGAGCAGCAGTGCGAGCAAGCGTGTGGGCATGGTCGACCTCCAGGTCATCGTTGGATCACGCGGCGGACGCCGCTCGGGGTGACGAACCAGGCGACGCCCGGCACCGCGTCGGAGTCTACCCGCAGGCGGTAGCCGTCGTCGGTGAAGTCCTCGAGCGTGAGGCGCGCGCCGCGCGGGAGCTCCACGTCGACGAGCACGTTGGTGGTGTAGACGCCGAGCTGCAGGCGCCCGAGCTCCATCCGGTGGTAGGCGACGTAGGCGGTGCGCTCGACCTCCTGCGCGGCCGGGCCGGCCAGCCGGTCGGCCACCGCCGTCGGCACGCAGGCGGACAGCGCCAGGCCGAGGGCCAGCGGGAGGAGCCATGCGATCCGGTGCCGACGATGTGCGTCCATGTCGCCAGTGTAGTCGGCGGCCGTCCTCGGTGCGATGACCGGCGACCGTCAGGTGTCGCCGCCCACGAGGGCCGCGAGGCCGACGTGGACCACGTAGCGCTGTGCCCCACGTGCGCGCTGGTAGCGCTGGACGAGGTCGTAGAGCTCGCGCTGGAGCGCCTTGGCGTCCGCGTGATCGAGCCACACTTGGTCGCGCCAGGCGGAGAGGGCGGCGGGCATGCCGTCGTCGAGCATCGAAGCGTTGGCGTCGGGCGACACCGCGGTCTGCACCTGCACGCGGCCGCGCGCGTCGCGGTAGATGCGCGTCCCCCACACGCCCATCGCCTCGGAGCGGGCGCGCACGACGTGGCGGCGCAGCAGCCGTTCCCAGTACGCGTCGCGTTCGGCCAGCGCGGCCTCGAGGTCCTCGGCCCCGGTGGCTTCGAAGGGCACGAAGAAGACGTCCGCCGTGGCGCGGTAGCGCCGCAGTGGGCGCCCGGCGCGGGGGCGCTCGTCCGCGACCTCGAGGAGGTCGAGCGCGAGCAGGCGCTGGACCCGCCGCAGGACGGTGTTCGGCTTCTCGCCGCTCTCGCGGGCTACCTCCGCCACCGTGCGGGGCGCGCCGATGAAGGGGGCCAGGCGGCGCAGCCCCGAGGGTCGCACGAGCGCGCGCGCGGCCGCGGGATCACGCACGACGCGGATCCGCGTCGACCGAAGGGGCGGCGCCGACGGCGCCTCCTCCGCGTCGTCGGCCAGGGCGTGGGCGCGAGCCCTACGTGAAACCGTGGCATCCATGTCATGTTGAAGCGTAGCAAACTGTGGGAGACCGATCCGCCGTTGCCGGCCGGCCGCCGGCGCCACGCACCTCGTCCGCCTGGAGGATCCATGCCCGATCTCACCCCCAAGAACAGCTTCGGCGCCCGCGCCACCCTCGAGACGGGCAGTGGTCCCGCGTACTACTACCGACTGGGCAAGCTCGAGGAGGACGGGCTCGCCGACGTCGGTCGCCTGCCCTTCTCGATCAAGGTGCTGCTCGAGAGCCTCCTGCGCAACGAGAACGGCTACGACGTCACGGCCGACGACGTGAAGCGGCTGGCCGCCTACGACCCCGCCGCGCCGGCTGAGTTCGAGATCCCCTTCAAGCCGGCGCGCGTCGTGCTGCAGGACTTCACCGGCGTCCCCGCGGTCGTCGACCTGGCCGCGCTGCGCTCGGCGATGCAGCGCATGGGCGGCGACCCGCAGGTGATCAATCCCCTGGTGCCCGTCGACCTGGTGATCGATCACAGCGTCCAGGTGGACGAGTACGACTCGCCGCTGGCGCTGCTGCACAACGCCACCATCGAGTTCGAGCGCAACCGCGAGCGCTACGAGTTCCTCCGCTGGGGCCAGCAGGCCTTCGCCAACTTCAAGGTGGTGCCGCCGGCATCG
>Ga0114946_10001295_pt1 | contig 17214 bp, 12 predicted proteins | sample WalLakDeSediment_FD_88676 | JGI IMG/M metagenome (GOLD analysis project Ga0114946, IMG submission 88676) | Lake sediment microbial communities from Walker lake, Nevada to study Microbial Dark Matter (Phase II) - Walker Lake 11/02/13 Deep Sediment | ecosystem: Environmental > Aquatic >... | reverse complement strand
TGTCGGGCGGGATGCCCGTGCGGGATCCCTGTCGGGCGGCGTAGTTCGAGCGTCCTGCCCCTGCCCAAGCCGTGCTGCGTCTCTTGCGCTGGATCAACTGGCCGTTCGGATGTCCTAGGCGCCCACGTCGAGTGGCTTGCCAGCGAGCGCGAGTATGGCTTCAATCGCCCGCTCGACCCCGCCTTCCAGCTCCCTGACCCGGTCTTCCTCCGCCACGACCGGATCCGCGGCGTGCTGCTCGCGGACCTGATCCGGCCCGACCCCGTGCTCGCGCTGCCCCTGTACGTCGGCCCCGACTTCATGCTCCGCGTGAGCTCACCCTCGTCGACATCGGCTTCGGCGGCAGCTTCGCCCTGCGCCTGCGTCCCGACGATCCCACCGCCACCCCGCTCGAGATCTCCGTCTATCGCAGCGGCGCCAACGACCCGGCCACCGCCCGGGTGTTCGTCCGCCTCATCCCCGCCGATCCCGCCTTCACCATCCCGCTGCGGCCCGGCACCCGCCTCACCCTCGAGCTCAGCCAGCGCTCCGTGCCGGGCGAGCTGCGCCTCACCCTCGCCGTCAACGACGCCCCCGCCGGAGAGACCCGGCGCTTGATCACCGCCCCGCTCGTCGGTCCCGCCCAACTCGAGCTCCTGCGCTCCGATCCCCTCGGCGGCTCGACGAACCGCCACCCGTGGACCCGCGTCGAGCTCAAGCAGCTCACCACGCGCGGCCTCACGCCCATCACGACGTCCATCACGACCCCCCCGGACCCCTGGGCCGACGCCCGCCGCGCCCTGACCGAGGGCGAGCACGCGCAGGCCCTCGTCGCCCTCGACGCCGCCGAGCGCGACTTCACCCCGCCCCCGGACCTCCCGTTTTGGCGGGTGCTCGCGCTCCTCGGCACCCGAGGCCGCCCGTATCCTCGCCGCCACGCTCGACCTGCGGGCCACGGACAGCCCGCAGTATCGCCTCGCGGTCGCCTTGCTCGCCGTCCACGGCCCGACCGTCGCCCCGGCCTTTCGCGCCGCCCTGGGTCCTGGCTATCTCCAGCTATTCATCGCCGCGTGGGGCACCGAGCTCAGCACGGGGCGCATCGATGCCCCCCTCATGCGTGTATTCCTCGAGCACCCCCTCAAGCTCGACAATCTCCGGGAGGCCGACATGCCCGGGCTCGGCGATCCGCTGGACGTCACGCTCAACGCGATGTACCTCGCCCGCGCGGCGATCTACGCCCAGCTCCAGGACTCCGACCGCGCGCACCGCGAGCACGCGCAGGTCGACCTGACCGCCGCCGCCGCGACCCCCTCGATCCGGCCGCTGCTCGCCACGACCCTCCACCGCCTCGCGGTCCTCGACCTCGCCGACGATCGCATCGACCACGCCTTCACGCACCTGACCGCCGCCCGGGCGCTCTATGCCCCCGAGATCTTCGCCGACATGATGCGAGCCGCCCCCGAGCTGACCGCGCTCCACAGCGACCCCCGCTGGCCCGCCCTGCTCGAAGATTGACGCGCTCCGCTCGACGGGAAGATACGAGCAGGGCCCAGTCAGCCCCGCGAACCCATCCGAGACCGCCCGCCATGCCCTCTCATCGGCCCGCATCCGTGGACTCTCACACCGCCAGTCCCCGACCACATGACCCTCATCCGTGGACACCAGGCCACTCCGGTAGTCGGCCCGCCGACAAAATTCCCCGGATGAAGACGCTTAAGCGCGGCGGGCGAGCTGGCGGCGATGCACAAGATCTCCGAGCCGGGCATGTACAGCCGGCCGCAAGGCCCGACTGCTGACCATCGCCGCCTGCGAGCGCCTGGCCCGGACACCACCTGCTACTGCTGGCGGCCCCGTGACGTCCGACGGACCGCTCGTCGTGGCCGAGCCAGCGCGCGTGCAGGCTTGACAGCGCCGTCCCTGCTCGGACTAAATCCCCAAAGCTCGGGTGTGTTGTCGCCCGTGTACGCCCGTGGCTCGAACCGGAACAAGGCTGCAGTGAGTGAATCGAACAATCCCAGGCGGCTGCGACGTTGGCAGCTGAAGATCTTGCGCACCGCGACAACGGAGCTCACCGACGCGGACTGGGACGAGCTGCTCGCGCTGTACACGCAGACCTATGAGATCTTGCTCGCGGATCTCCAGGCCAGCGTGCGAGGGAAGTCGTTCCTGTATCGCGTCTACGAGCGAGCGACAGGGCGGCTGGTCGGTGCGGCGGCTTACGCCGCGTTCCCGATCGAGGTCCCTGGCAAGGGGCGGATCGTCGTGTTCTACGCGGGTGACATCGTCCTGCGGCCCGAGATCCGCGGGGCTGGCCTAATTCAAGAGATGGGCCTCGGGGGCGTGATCCGCGAGGTCCTGCGCGACCCCTGGACGCCAAAGTATCTGTACGCGATCGCGTTGACGCACAAGTTGTACCGCTCGGTCGCCTCGATGTTCCAGGACTACTGGCCGCGGCATGACCGGGAGACGCCGCCTGAGATCCTGGAGATCATGGAACGAGTAGGCCGACGCGTGGACCAGAACCGATGGCGGAGCGCCACCGAACTGCTGCAGATCCCACGACGGGGACGGCAGGAGCAGCTTGCAGTCCCCGAGGAGCAGCTCGCGGATCCGGTGATCCGCTTCTTCATCGACAAGAACCCGACGTATCTGCAAGGAACCTGTCTTCCCATCATGATGCCGCTCGATGCTCGCAACTTGGCCTCCGTGGTTCGAACCCTCGTCGCCCGCCGGAGCGCTCGCACGAGGCCGAGGGCGTGATGATGATCCATGCCCCCTGCGCGCGATGGTTCGGCAGCGGGTGATGTCGAGCGAGAGCGTGGATATCGAGTTCATCTTCACATACAGCCCCACGGAGTGGAGAGATGTGATGGACAGCGAGGCGTAGCGCGGGTTTGGGGCCTCACCCGGCGTTGGTGGTGATGGGGCGAAGGGAGCGGCGATCGAACGCCGAGCGCTCCGGCGCCGGGATCAATAGACGCGCTCCAGCAGCCGCACCGAGAACGCTTCGATCCGGTCGAGGACCGGTGAAGCGGGGAGAGCGGCGCGAAGCGCCGCGCGGGACGCGTCGATCATCCCGCGGGCGCTGTCGCGGCACTCGGAGAGCGCCCCGCTCTCGGCGATGCGTTCGAGCGCCCGCGACCGGGCACGCTCGTCGTAGCGCGCCTCCTCGAGGAGCCGGAGCAGCGGAGCCCGCTCCGGCGGGGCCGCGCCCCGCAGCAGGACCGCGACGGGCAGCGTCACCTTGCCGTGGCGCAGATCCTCCCCTCGTTCCTTCTGGCCCCCCGAGAACCCCTCCAGGTTGAGCACGTCGTCGATGATCTGGAACGCGGTGCCGGTCGCGAGGAAGAACTCGCCGAGCGCCGAGCGCTGCGCCGGGGTGGCCCTGCCGAGACGCGCACCCATCCGCGCGCAGCCGCGGAAGGCAATCCCGGACTTCAGGCGGTGCGTGTGCAGGATCAGCTGGACCAGCGCCTCGCCATCGCCGCCGTCGGCGATGGACCGGCTCTCGGCGCCGACGCCGAGGAGGTCGAGTCCCTGCCCCACGTGCGCGGCCCGCAGGAGCGACACGTACTCCTCGTACAGACCGGCGCGGATCTCCTCTGGCGTCGCCTGGATCAGCCGCTGCACCACGAAGTACGCCGTGCAGGCCGCGTTGATCGCGATCGGGACGCCGTGCACCATGTGGCACGCCGGGCCGCCGCGGCGCACGGTGGACCCGTCCTGGACGTCGTCGATGATCAGAGAGCCGACGTGGAGCACCTCCGGCAGCGCCAGCCAGTCGAGGTACGGCTCGAAGTCGCCCCCGACCGCCTCGCACGACGCCTGGATCGTGTAGCTGCGCCAGCCTTTGCCGCCGCGATCGGCGATCAGCCGCACCGGCAGGGCGATCGCCTCTACCAGCCGGGGGCCGAGCGCCACGGAGTCGTCGCGCTCGCCCGGCCAGAGCAGCACGTCGCGCAGCGCCTCCGCGTCCACCGGCAACACCCGCTCCACCGCCGCCAGCGCGGCCCGATTGACCAACGCCAGCACATCGGACAGCGATTCGCCCGCGGGCGACGCATCCCCGCCACGGTCGCCCGCAGGGTGACCGCGCGACCCCTCTCCCGAAAACCGATCGCTCATGGTCTCGACCCTCCGCTACCGAGAGCCCGGAGCGGACGAGCCGAGCGTCGGGCCGCCGGCGCGTGCTCACGCCCTCGACCTCGGCGTAGCGGGCGAGCCATCCGAAGCGCGGACTTCCGGGCCACGGCGAGCAACAAGGCTCCGGGACTTCCCATGTAGATGAGCCCGGTCAGCGCGAAGCCCTCCTCCCACCTCGGGTTCAGCGCCGCGTACCGCCGATACTCGGGCTGCGCGCGGACGCGCTCGTTGAGCGGCGGGGGGCGCGTGGGCATGACGACGATCCCGGTCCGCGGGTCGCGTCGCCCGCCGCCGATCACGGATGTGACGTTATCGATCTCCATACCGTCATGAGCGCGACGGGTGCCGGGCCGCGCTCGCTCAAGGTCACCTCCGAGCGCGTGTAGTGCCTTTGATCTGCTCGGCATGCGCCGCTGCGCCGGATGGGCCACGAGCCCAGCCTGCGCCTGGTCCCGGCCGCTGTCAACTCAATCTTCTCCATCGGTGAGCTCGCCCACGTTCGTCGTCTCGGAGCGTAGATCTCCCCTCTGCGTGTGCGCAGCGTCGTCGACCTCGCCGACGATCGCATCGACCACGCCTTCACGCACCTGACCGCCGCCCGGGCGCTCTATGCCCCCGAGATCTTCGCCGACATGAGGTGGGTCGCGCGCCCCGCTGTTCAGGCGCGTACTGCGTCGGGAGCTGCTCGTCCATTGTCGTGCGAAAGAGATAGGTCTCGATCTCGGTCCGGTAGTTTGCATCGTCATCGGCGATGTAGATCGACTTGTCGACCACCCGGATCTTCGTCGTACCGTTGTTCCCCGGTTCGAGCCTGATGTTGGCCCGCAGCTGTGCGGGGCGAAAGCCGACCTTGCTCATGGCTTGGTAGTTGTCGACGAAGGTGGACCACGCAGTCACGACCGGTCCCGGTGTCACCCCAAAGAGCGTCCGGTTCACGCCCCGGTCCGCCCAGCGCAGGCGCGCGACACGGAGGATGTCCAGGGCTCGTTGGATGGCAGCTCGCAGCTCGAACTGAGCCCTCCGTTCAGCGGATCCACGGGCTCCGGTTCCGGCAGATATTCACCATCCTCGCCCTCGCCGGGGGAGACCGGCGTGACGCTGTCGGGGGCCGACGGCCCCGAGTCTGGCGCACCTCCTATCCCCGCGATTTCGTGACGATCATCCGGGGCGTGGACCGGGTATCCGGGCGGGCTGAGCCTCAACGCGCTGTGGGAGCCGCCGATCGATCCGCAGGGCTGACCGGCGCACCCCTTCGCCGAGCACCGAATCAAAGGCCGAGCAAGTACCAGACGCCCAGGGCAAAGCCGACCATGACGACGGTCACGACGATCAGCTGGGCGGCCGTGGATTCCTTCGGCGCTGTGGGAGCCGGTGCAGCCGTGGGCGGCCCGGGCCTGGTCCCGGCGACCCCGACCTCGATCTGGACCGCGCCGATATAAATGCGGTCGCCGACCTCGAGCTTGGTCGACTTGGTGACGCGGCGACCGTTGACGTAGGTCCCCGAGCTCGAGCCGAGATCGATGAGCGAGAGCTGGCCGGGCGCGGGGGCCTCGATGACGGCGTGCATCCGGCTGACGCTGGAGTCGTCGAGCTGTAGATGGGCGGTGGAGACCCGGCCGATCTTCACGATCGGCGTGTCGGCCAAGGACCTGCTGGCCACGAGCTCGCCCGCTTTGAAGGCCCACAGCACCAGCGAGCCGGGTGGGGCCGATTCGCCGGTGTCGCCGCTGCCCGACGTCGAGGGCGGCGCGGAGTGGTGCTCGTGTGTAGGGCGCTCGGAGGTCGGCGTCGCGCGACGCTTGGCCTCGACCGGGTGAAGTCGACGCCACAGCGCGTCGGGGATCAACGCCGAGCGGTGGCAGTACTCGCAGGTGATGGTCCGCTCGGAGCGGGGGGGAATGCTCAAGCCGGCACCGCAGGCAGGGCATGCCATCGCGATCAGTTGCAAGTCCGCTTGGGGATTGGAGGGTTCGGACATCACGCGATCGAAGGTGTGACGAGGATAGGCGCCATGCGCGGGGCCAGCAAGTCGTGGGCACTATCGCCGATAGCGGCGCATGTACATCCGCATCAAGAACCGCCGAAACCAAATATTGATCCGCGCAAACGGTAAAACCACCCGGCCAAACACCACCAACGATCGCCCGCCGATGCTCACCCCATGGGGAAAGTCGGCCCACAAGCGGTGCGGCTGCAAGGGCGGGACCCCCCCGTCGGGGTAGCCTGGCGGACACCGGGCCAAGGTCGTGATGTTGGCGGCCAAGGTCTGGGCCGCGAAGATCGACTCGATCGCGCGCTGCATCGTCGGCCAGCGGCCGGTGCCGCCGTGGACCCGGGCGATGTCGCCGCCCGCGAAGATCTCCGGCTCGTCGAGGGTGGCCGAGAAGCACAGCAGGCTCGGGCCGACTTGCAGCCAGCCGTCTGGGGTCTGCGGCAGGTTCAGGGCGTCGATGATCGCGGGCGGCTGCAGGCCCGCGGCCCAAAAGCTCAGGTCGCAGGGGATCGTCCGCTCGCCGGCCGGGCCTTGGATCGTCGCGCTGCCGTGCTCGACGCTGAGCAAGCGGGTGTCGAGCACGAGCTCGACGCCCTGGGCCGTCAACGCGGCGGCGGCTTTGCGCCCGGCCCTCGCGGTCAAGCCCGGGAGCAGGTGCGCGCCCGCGTGGACCAGCACGACCTTGGGCGCTCGCCAACCGGCGGGGCGCTGGTTGGCGAGGTGAGCGAGCTCGCCGGCGATCTCGACGCCGGTGATGTTGCCGCCAACGACGACGATGTGCGGCGGATCGCCAGCTTGGGCGAGCAGCTGCTCGAGCGCCGCGCGGGCTTCGTCGAGCTGCGCTTGCGACTTGTAGGCGAGCATCCGCTCGCCGCCGGGCAGGCTCGCTGGCGGCCGGACATCGGAGCCGAGCGCGACCACGACGAAGCGCGCGGAGAAGCTCCGCCCGTCGGCGAGCGTGACCGTGTGGGTGGCCGGATCAAACCCGACGATCTCGGCTTGGACCCACCGCGCCGGCGGCCTCGCCTCGACGTAGCGATCGGTCGGCAGCAGCGTGCGGGGCTGCTCGCCGAGGGCCATGCGCTGGGTCAGGAGCTCGTGGCCGAGCGGGATATAGGGGTGGCTGCGCTGGCGATCGATGACGACGATCTCGAGCGCCCGTCCGCGGCGATCCTTGCGAAGCAGACGAACGAGCTCGACGCCGGTGAAGCTGCCGCCGAGGATCAGCAGGTCAGTCATGACCAAACACGAACACCTTCTCGCGCATGCTCTCGGGGAACCGCTCGCGGACCACCGCTTGGGCGAAGCTTCGGGTGTGACGCAGGCTCCGGTGGACCAGGACGATGGCCTCGCCCTCGAACTTGTCGGCGTGCTCGATCAGCTCGTCGACGTGGGTGTGACCCCAACCGCGGGTGGCCTCGATGTCGCGCTGCTGATCCCACGCGGTGCACTCGTGGACCAAGACGGTGCACCTGCGCATCACCTCATTGCTCAAGAAGGCGTCGATCGTGGTGTCGCCGGTGACGCATAAGACCGGCGTCACCACCTCATGGGTCACGACCTCGCCGGCGAGGCGCATGGCCTGGATCTCGACGCCGGGGCGACCGCGGAGCTCGTCGAGCAGCCGGTCGGTGGTCCGCTCGATCACCCACGCGAGGCTCGGGACCCGGTGGTCCGTGCGGATCGCTCGCGCGCTGAGATCACGGCTGATCTCGTAGCGGCCGCCGGGCTCGGCCGGGCGCAGCTCATAGCGATACTCGAAGCCCTCGATCCGGCCCCAGGCCGCGAGGATCTCCTCGATGATCGGGGCGAGCTCCGCGGGCAGGTGGATGATCGGCGGCGGCAGCTTCATCATGCCGCGCTGCGAGATGTAGTAGTGGAGCCCGGCGAGGTGATCAGCGTGGCCGTGGGAGATCAGCAGCTGGCCAAAGGGCAGCGCCGCGGGGGGGCACATGCCGATGTCGAACATCAGCTTGAGCTCCGGGATCCGGATGTTGGTCTCGACCCCGCCTTGCGCGATGCCGATCACGTGCAGACCGCCGACCTCGATGTCGTCTTCGCTTGGGCGCGTCATGGGTCGATTGAGTAGCGCGGATCGAGCTCAGGTTTAAACCACGTCGGTGCGTCCGAGCTCCGCCGCCTCCTCGACGAGCAAGGCGAACTCGCGCCAGATCGCGTCTTTGCCGTTGTCCTCAGCCAGCGTCAGGGCCGCGTCCGCGCAGACGCGGGCCTCGTCCCAGCGGCCCGCGTCGAGGTGCGCGACCGCGTCGGCGCCGAGCTGCTCGGCCTCGCTGGCCGGATCGTCGTCGTCATCCTCGTCACTCACCCACTGGCCTCGAGCGACCCGCAGGGCCGCGCGCGCGCGGGTGATCGCCTTGACCGTGACGGGGTTGGTGAGGTCCATCGGCTCGTCAGTAGGCCTTGGCCATCAACACGCGCTGGGCCGAGGGCTTGCCCGAGTAGATGCAGGTGCCCGGCGCCGGGTCGGGCCCCTGGCCCGCGAGCGGCACGCAGCGGATCGTGACCTTGGTCTTCTCTTTGATCTTCGCCTCGGTCTCGGCGGTGCCGTCCCAGTGACACCAGGCGAACTTGCTCTCGTCGCCCGCGAAGGTCTGCTCGAACTGCTCCCAGGTGTCGAGCTTCACCGTCCCGGCGGCGAGCCGCTCGCGGGCCCGGGTCAGCAGCAGCGCCTGGTAGTCGAGCAGCCGCTCGCTGACGGTGGCCAAGAACTCGGCCTCGGGCACGAACTCCTTGGCGTCCGAGCCGGTCCGCATCTTCACGCAGACCACCCCCTTCTCGAGATCCTTGGGCCCGAGCTCGATGCGGATCGGCACCCCGCGGCGCTCCCACTCGTAAAACTTCGCGCCCGGACGCATGTCGCGGGCGTCGATCTCGACCTCCAAGAAGTCGCGGTAGCGGGCCTTGGGCGGGGCGATGTCGACCTCGTGGAGCGCGGCCTTGATCCGCTCGCACGCGGCCATGACCTCGACGCGCTGCTCTTCGGTCCGGAAGATCGGGATGATCACCGCGTGGATCGGGGCGACCCGCGGCGGCAGGATCAGCCCGTCGTCGTCGCTGTGGGTCATGACCAACCCGCCGATCAGCCGGGTGCTCACGCCCCACGAGCTTTGCCACACGTACTCGAGATCGCCGGCCTCGTTTTGAAATTTGACGTCGAAGGCCTTGCCGAAATTTTGCCCAAGGTCGTGGCTGGTGCCCGACTGCAGGGCCTTGCCGTCTTGCATCATCGCCTCGATGCAAAACGTCTCGAGCGCCCCAGCGAAGCGCTCCGAAGCGGTCTTGATCCCGCGGATCACCGGGACCGCGAGGACCTCCTCGGCGAACTGCGCGTAGACCTCGAGCATCTGCAAGACCTCTTGCATCGCCTCCTCATGGTTGGCGTGGGCCGTGTGGCCCTCTTGCCAGAGGAACTCCGTGGTCCGCAGGAACATGCGCGTACGCAGCTCCCAGCGCATCACGTTGGCCCATTGGTTGATCTTGAGGGGCAGGTCGCGGTGCGAGGCGATCCACTTGGCGAAGAAGTGGCCGATGATCGTCTCGCTGGTCGGACGGATCACGTAGGGCTCCTCGAGCTCGGCGCCGCCGGCTCGGGTCACGACCGCGAGCTCCGGCGCGAAGCCCTCGACGTGCTCGGCCTCCTTCGTGATGAAGGACATCGGCACGAGCAGCGGGAAGTAGGCGTTCTTGTGGCCCGTGTCCTTGAACCGGCCGTCGAGGTCGCGCTGGATCTTCTCCCAGATCGCGTAGCCGTGGGGCTTGATGACCATGCAGCCCTTGACGACCTTGGCGGGCTCGGCGAGCTCACCAAAGCGGATCACGTCTTGGTACCACTGCGGGTAGTCCTCGCTGCGCTTGGCGATCGCCTGCTCGTGGGCCTTGCCCTGGTTGCCCTGGTTGCCTGACTTGCCCTGCTTTTGACCCTTTTGGGACATAGGGCCGGAGTGTCGCCGATCGCGAGCGACGCGCAAGGGTGCTTGGCTCACCACCCGCGCCGAGCGGCGCTGCTCCCCCCGGTTCGACGCGGACCCGCGCTCATGTACCCTCGCGCTCGTGACCCGCGCCGAGAAGGCCCGCAAGATCCTCGTGATCCTCGACGAGCTCTACCCCTCGCCGCCGATCCCCCTGCTCCACGACAGCCCCTTCACCCTGCTGATCGCCGTGCTGCTCTCGGCCCAGAGCACCGACGCTGGGGTCAACAAGGTCACGCCCGCTCTGTTCGCGGAGGCCCCGACGCCGGCGGCCATGGCCAAGCTCCCGGTCGCGCGGATCCTCGAGCACATCAAGACCATCGGCCTCGCCCCAACCAAGGCCAAGCGGATCCAAGCCCTCGCCCAGCAGCTCCTCGACGACTACGGCGGCGAGGTCCCCAAGGACTTCGCCGGGCTCGAGTCGCTCCCGGGCGTCGGCCACAAGACCGCCGGCGTCGTCATGGCCCAAGCCTTCGGCCAGCCCGCGTTCCCGATCGACACCCACATCCACCGGCTCGGCGCCCGCTGGGGTTTAACGACGGGCAAGAACGTCGAGCAGACCGAGCGCGACCTGAAGAAGGTGTTCCCGCAGGACCGCTGGGCCGACGCGCACTTGAAGATCATCTATTTTGGCCGGGAGCATTGCCCGGCGCAGTATCATGAATTGGCCGAGTGCATGATCTGCGGGTGGGCGGCGAGCCACAAGCGGATTGTGGCGGAGCGGCGGGCCAATGATCAGGCTCGACGCGAGGCGGGGGTCCGGTTGAAGGCGGCCGCCGCCTCGCGCAAGGCGAGCAAGCAGGGCTGAGGGCCAGCCCTCGCTATTCCGGGATCGCGCACATCCCGACGTCCTCGTATTGTGGCGGAGGCGTGCCAGCGTAGTAGGAGAGGCACTGCTCTGAGGGTCCCGGGCAATCGACGGGGTCGGTGAGATCGCAGACCACCGCGCAACACCCGCCCGCGCCCGAGGTCGCACACGTCTCGCTGTCGACGACCTCTGAGACCGCGCAGATCAGCCCGGGATTGCAGCCATTGATGGTGGAGCAAGGGTCCCCATGCGAGCCGGACGAGCCCGATTTATCCCGGTCACAAAACCAATAGTCGGAGAACTCCCAGTCGTCATAGCAGGCCCACCCGCCCGGGCAGTCTGGCGCGAGCGGATCGCAGACCGGCAGGCACATGGGCAAGGTCCCCGAGTTGGTGATTGTACAGGGATCGCCCGTGGAACACTGGTCGTTGACATCGCAAAATTCGACGCAGGCCCCGATCGCCCCGTCGGGCTCGGTCCCCCAGCAGTGGAGGCCCAGCGCGCAGCTATCGGAGTCGCCGTCGAGATCCATGCACGGGTCGCCGACTTGATCGGAGCCCATGATCAACACGCACTTGTTGGCGCCGCTCGGGTTCGCTGTGTCCCGGTAAAACGTGCATTTCTCCCCTTCCGGGCAGTCCTGCGCCTTCGGATCGCACATCGCCCCGCTGCTTCCGCCGGTGTCGCCGTCGCCGTCGCCCGGCACGGTCCCGTCATCCGTGGTCTCGGCGGTCTCGTTCCCGTCGCCGTCGCCGTCGCCGTCGCCGTCGCCGTCGCCGTCGCCTTCGCCGGTGTCGGAGTCCATCGGGTTGTCCTTGGCGCTTGGGCTATTGCACCCGAGCGTCAGTCCAAAGCAAGAGACGAGCGCCCAAGTTACTGGCGAGAGTGTCTTCACACTGCGATGATGCCGGGGGAAGCGGAGCAGCGCAAGCGCCACGTTTCGCTCGGTCACGCCGGGCTGCGCGTGTTACGCAAGACCGAAGGCGCCCTTCGATGGTGCTCGCCCTGGCCCGAGTCTTGGTGTAAGCGTGGAGCGGTGGCTCGCCCCCTGTTGCTCGTTGGCTCGCTGATTTTGGCGTCCTGTCGGCCGTCTGCGGTCGCGCCCGCTCCGAGCCAAAGCCTCGAGAGCGGCGCCCTCGTCATCATCGGGGGCGGCTTGGCGTCCGACAATCAAGCGGTCTTTGCAGCAATACTCTCGCTTCGCGCGGGCGGAGGGCCGGTCTGTGTGATCCCCACTGCCAGCGCCGAGCCAGCGTCGTCGATGCAGTCGACCATCGACGACTTCCAACGATACGGCGGTCCAGGAGCCGCCGTAGGCGTGCTCATCGCCTCCGGTGATCAGCACGCGACCGCCAGCGCGGACCTGGCCGCGCGGTTGCGGGCCTGCGGCGGGTTCTTTTTTACGGGCGGCGATCAGTCGCGCATCGTCGACACATTCCGGCCCGGTCAGACCACGAGCTTGGCCTACGAATCCATCCGCGAGCGACACCAGCAAGGGGCGTTTATCGCGGGGACCAGCGCCGGCGCGGCGATGATGAGTGATCCGATGATCGGCGGCGGCGACTCCTTGCTCGCGCTCAGCCACGGTGTTTGCCATGAGGACGGCTGCCCCGGCGTCTGGCTCCGGGACGGGATGGGGTTTTGGTCGGGCTGGATCACCGACCAACACTTCTTGGCCCGGGGCCGGGTCGGGCGCCTGTTGACCGCGCTGCTCGAAGCCAGCGACGGCCCCCGCTTGGGCCTCGGCGTCGACGAGGACACCGCCGTGATCGTCGATGGCGAGCTCGCCGAGGTCGTCGGACGATCGGGGGCGATGATCATCAACGCCGCAACCGCCGACCGGCGCGAGGCCGGCTGGTCGGGGATCACCATGACCCTATACGGGCCAGGCGATCGGTTTCGGCTCAGCGATCAAGCCCTGGTCGAGCGCGGGGCCGCGCTGCGCGAGCGCGGAGCCGAGCCGCCGACGGCGCTTGGCCCCGAGCTCGCATTCGAAGGCTGGAATTTCGCACGCTCGTTGATCGCGATCGGCGGCCAGCAGGCACCCGCGCCGGTGACCCTACGCGGCGAGGGCTGGACGATCGTCGTCACGCCGCACGCGGACTTCTCCGCCGGCGCGCTCGTCGGACCCCACGCGGTCGGGTTCGTCGGGCCATTTTTATTAGACGTGTCTTTGCCACGGCCGTGACGCCCGCTCTCAAATCCCCGGACAGCTCAGATCGGGGAAGTCGGCGAGCAAGCACGTCGCAGCGACGCTGGTGCCGGCGGGCTCCGGGAAGCCTGGGCGCCGGGCAACCTTCAACTCGAGGTTGAGGCTGCGATCGATGCAAGCCTCGGCGAGATCGTCGCCGGTGAGCAGCACGTAACACACGTTGATCTCCGCCGCCGGCATTGAATAGTAGTTGCTGATCGGATCGATGACGTAGCCGTTCGCGTCGCGCAGGCACTCGGCGAGGGTGACCGGCTCTTCGCCAGGAGTCCTGGCCCTGACCGTGCAGTCCGGCTCGATGCGCTCGGTCGTGGGATCGGTGTCCTTGACACACCCCCAAAAGCAGCTCACCGGCATCTGAGCGGCGATCCGCTGGGCGAGATCCTCGAACGTGGGCGAGTAGTCGTCGGCGCAGATTGAAGCCAGGTTGCCCGGCGTGAACGCGTTGGTGAAGTCGCGGAGCCGGACCGGCGGGACCGCCCGCATCGGCTCGAGCTGGCCCGCGGCGAGGGCCGCCTCGCAGCCGGGCCCGATCCCGAACTCAGCGTGAAAGTCCGGGTCGGTCTCGCTGACGTCGGCGTAGACCGGCTCGCCAGCGCCGTCGACCCCACCGATCAAGGCGACGATGACCTCGAGTCCGTCGTCGACCATCTTTTTTTCCTTGTCGATGCGCGCGACGAGGCCGATGTATCGGTCCAATGGCTGGAGCACCGAGTCCCCGTCGGTCGCGCCGAGCTCCCCGCTGATGTCCTTGTTGGCCGGCTCGCAGGAGTCGTAGGTGCTCGCGTCACCGGTACATTCGACGCCGGCGTTCCAGCAGACCGCCGCGCTCGGAGAGTCGGCCAAGGGGTCGGCCCAAAACGCCTTGTCGCCCTCGGCGTCGAAGATCTCTGCCCATTCTTGGTTGTATGAACAGTCGGCGGCGTCGGTCAGGTGCACGATCGCCAAGGTCGCGTTGCGGCGCATGAACCCGTAGCCCGGTTCATCGGGGGTTTGGGCGCGGACGAGGGCGAGGTACATCGACTCGAGCGGGGCCTCGAACCCGCAGCCGTTGACGCCCTGGGGCGCGAAGCAGGCGAACGCCGCGGCCATGTCGGTGGTCGGCGGGAGATTGGTCTGGCCGTCGATTCGCTCGAGCCACGGCCGCGGCTTGGCGTCGCTGTCGAGCTCCGTGGCCGAGGGGAGGATCTCGAGGGCGTCGGCGCCAAGCTCACAAAGATCGGCGCAGGCCAGCGCTTGGACATCGACCAATCCGTCGAGCGAGAAGTCGTCGAGTCGGGTCGTGCACGGGCTCGCGACCAGCTCCCCGTGCCCCGCGGTCGCGGGTGAGCACCACGGATTGCCGCTGTCGGTGGTCGTGAACCCGATGTGGTAGTTGGCCCGCAGGTCGTCGGCCTCGAGCGCCGCGATCAGTGAAGCGACGCTGGTCGCGAGCTTGGCCTGCGCCTCGCCCATCGACGCCGTGTTGTCGATGACGAACAAGATGTCGACCTCCCGGTTCCTGGCTATCGGTATGGGATGATAATCCGAGCTGCAGACTTCGCCCCACCCGTCCCCCTCGCACTCGAGGGTTGGTTCCTGAACCCGGTCCTTGGCGGCGCAGCCTGGCCCCGCGAGCGTGACGCTGAGCAAGAGCGACGCGGTTAGCGGCGTGGGCTGGCGGAATTGTTTGGCGAGGATGTCCATCGGTGCACCAGCGGCGAGCGCGGCGCCGGGGAGGCGAGCCGTCGCCAAAAACCTTACCATGCCCGGCATGTCCACCCCCTCGCTGCCCGAACGGGCCCGCGTCGTCGTGATTGGTGGCGGCGTGATCGGCTGCTCCGTCGCCTACCACCTCGCCCACATGGGCGAAACCGACGTCGTCGTGCTCGAGCGCGACCGCCTGACCTCGGGGACCACCTGGCACGCGGCTGGGCTGATGGTCTGCTTCGGCTCGACCTCCGAGACCTCGACGGAGATGCGCAAGTACACCCGTGATCTCTACGCCCGGCTCGAGGCCGAGACTGGCCAGGCCACCGGGTTTTCGCCCTGCGGCTTCATCGAGGTCGCCGGCGACCGTGATCGGCTCGAGGAGTACCGGCGGGTCTCGGCCTTCAACCGCCACTGCGGCGTCGACGTCCACGAGATCTCGCCCAAGCAGGTCCAAGATCTGTTCCCGCTCGCGCGGACCGACGACCTGCTCGCGGGGTTTTACGTCGAGGGCGACGGCCGCGTGAACCCGGTTGACGCGACCATGGCGCTGGCCAAGGGCGCGCGCATGCAGGGCGCCAAGGTGCTCGAGGGCGTGAGCGTCACCGGCGTCACCCAAGCCCGCGGGCGCGTGACCGGGGTCGTCACCAGCCACGGCACGATCGAGGCCGAATATGTGGTCAATTGCGCCGGCATGTGGGCCCGGCAATTGGCGGCCAAGTCCGGCGTCAACGTGCCCCTGCAATCGGCCGAGCACTATTATTTGGTGACCGAGCCGATCCCCGAGATTCGCGCGAGCTGGCCGGTGCTCGAGGATCCCGGCTCCTACGGCTATTACCGGGAAGAGGGCGGCGGCCTGATGATCGGGATGTTCGAGCCGGTCTGCGCCCCGTGGAAGGTCGAAGGCGTGCCCGAGGACTTCTCGTTTGGGACCTTGCAGCCCGATTGGGATCGCATGGGCCCCTACCTCGAGAAGGCCATGAGCCGGGTGCCGGTCTCGCTCGACGCCGGGGTCAAGCTGTTCTTTTGCGGGCCCGAGAGCTTCACCCCCGACCTCGCGCCGGTCGTCGGCGAGGCCCCCGAGCTCAAAAATTACTTCGTCGCCGCCGGGCTCAATTCGATCGGGATCCTGACCGGCGGCGGGCTCGGCCGGGTCTTGGCCCACTGGATCCTCCACGGCCGCGCCGACGTCGACGTCACCGGCATGAACATCGACCGGCTCCACACCTATCAATCCAACCCAGAGTATCGGGCGACCCGGACCGTCGAGTCGCTGGGCATGGTCTATCAATGTCACTACCCCACGCGCTCGATGCAGACGGCCCGCGGGGCCAAGACGTCCGCCTTGCACGATCGGCTCGCCGCGCGCGGGGCCTATTTTCGTGACGTCAGCGGCTGGGAGGGCGCCGATTGGTACGCGCCGCCCGGGGTCGAGGCCAAGGTCGACTCGCTGTCGTGGGGCCGGCAGCCATGGTTCCCCTATTGGGCGGCCGAGCACGCGGCCGCGCGCGAGGCCGTGATCCTCATGGACATGTCGTTCATGGCCAAGTTCATGGTCCAGGGCCGCGACGCCGGGGCGCTGCTCGAGCGGCTCTCGGCCAACCGCGTCGACGGCGAGCCCGGGCGCATCACCTACACGCAGTGGCTCAACGAGGACGGCAAGCTCGAGGCCGATTTGACCGTCAGCAAGCTCGACCACGAGCGGTTCTTGGTGGTCGCCTCGGACACCGCCCACCGCCACGTCGAGACCCGCATGCGCCGGCACTTCGATCAGGGCCACGCGTTCGTGACCGATGTCAGCTCCGGCTACGCGCAGATCAACATTCAGGGCCCGCGCTCGCGCGAGCTCATGCAGTCGCTCAGCTCGGTCGATCTATCCAACCAGGCCTTCCCGTTTCGGACCGTGCGCGAGATCGACGTGGGCTACGCCCGGGTGATCTGCGCGCGGATCACCTATTTGGGTGAGCTCGGCTACGAGCTCTACATCCCGACCGAGCAGGCGACCCACGTCTACGATCGCATCGTCACGGCCGGCGAGCCCCTTGGTCTGCGCCACGCCGGGCTCAAGGCGCTCGCGAGCTTGCGCATGGAGAAGGCCTACCGCGACTACGGCCACGACATCGACAACACCGACACGGTGCTCGAGGCCGGGCTCGGGTTCGTCGTCAATCTAAACAAGCCTGGCGGGTTCATCGGTCGCGAGGCCGTGCTCGCGCAAAAGCAGGCCGGGCCCCTGCGCAAGCGGCTCGTGCAGATCTTGGTCCAGGACCCCGAGCCGCTGTTGTTCCACGCCGAGATCGTCCGGCGCGACGGCGTCGCGCTTGGCTACATTCGCGCGGCCTCCTACGGCCATACGCTCGGGGGCGCGGTCGGGCTCGCGATGATCGAGGCCGATCAGCCCATC
>Ga0114946_10001293_pt1 | contig 17230 bp, 15 predicted proteins | sample WalLakDeSediment_FD_88676 | JGI IMG/M metagenome (GOLD analysis project Ga0114946, IMG submission 88676) | Lake sediment microbial communities from Walker lake, Nevada to study Microbial Dark Matter (Phase II) - Walker Lake 11/02/13 Deep Sediment | ecosystem: Environmental > Aquatic >... | reverse complement strand
GTCCTTCACCGTCGCCTTGACCTGCTGGTACTTGTCGCCCGACGGCAGCCGCACCTTGAGCCAGGAGGGCTTCGGCTGGCGCGGCACCGGCGTCGGGTCCTTGCGGGCGATGCCGTTCTTGACGACGCGGGCGGCGGCGTCGGCGGCGGGGTTGCGGTCGCTCATGGTTCGGCGTCCGCTCCGGTCGGGTCGGGCGTCGCGGCGCCGGGCGCGGCGATCGGCCCGGCCGCAGCGCGTCCGACGACCCCTGGGGCCGCGGCCGTCCCGGCCCCGAACTCCAGCCGGAAGGCGTCCACCACCGGCTGCTTCACCTCCTCGAGCGCCACGTGGCGCCCGAGCAGCCGCGAGAGGCTGGTGACGCCGCGGTCGGTGATGCCGCAGGGGACGATCGTCTGGAAGTGGCTCAGGTCGGTGTGCACGTTCAGGGCGAAGCCGTGGAGACTCACGTTCCGCTGGACCGCCACGCCGATCGCCGCCACCTTCTCGTCGCCCACCCACACGCCCGCGTACCCGGGCGAGCCCGCGGCGGCGAGGCCGACCTGCGCGAGCACGCGCACCAGCGCGCCCTCCAGGCTGCGGAGGAAGTCGCGCACGCGGCGGCCGACGGGGAAGATGGGGTAGCCGACGAGCTGCCCGGGGCCGTGGTAGGTGACGTCGCCGCCGCGCTCGATGTCGTAGAGCGCGAAGCCGCGGGCGCGCAGGTCGCCCTCGCTGGCGAGCAGGTGCTCACGGCCGCCCTTGCGCCCGAAGGTGATGACCGGGTCGTGCTCGACCAGCAGCAGCGTCGGCGGGCGCAGACCGTCCGCCACCTCCGCGTGCACGGCGCGCTGCTCGTCCCAGGCGTCGCGGTAGTCGCGGCGACGGAGGTCGCGCACCTCGAAGTCGATGGCCCAGCGGCGGGGCATCCCGCCCGCGCGGTCGGCGCCCGCAACGTCCGGTTCGATCGTGGGGGGTAGCACGACGCTCACGTGGGCCATGCTACCGCCCGGGTGCACGTGGCACCGTCCTACCGCTGGCATCGGGCCGGGCGGCCGGAGCTTCGCTGCGGGGTCCGCCCGGCAGCGCGGGAGGCTAGGGCCGCAGCAGGCGGACGAACGCGTCGCTGCCGCCTCGGTTCGCTCCGCGGAGCGAGCCAGCGGTCTCACCGGCCACCAGCACGCCGCCCGAGGCATCGGCCGCCACCCGGAAAGCGCGGTCGGCTTGCGGGGTCCCGAACTGGCGGTTCCAGACGGTGACGCCGGTGGCGTCGAACGCCCGCGCGAAGGCGTCGTCGCCGCCGAAGTTGGCGCCGTTCGCGAGGCTGCCGCTCGTGGTGCCGGCCACCACCGCGTGGCCCGCCGCGTCGATGGCGACGCCCCAGGCCTCGTCTTCGCCCGCAGAGCCGAACTGCCGGGTCCACAGGACGTTGCCGCCGGCGTCGAGCCTGCGCAGGAACGCGTCGCTCGCTCCGACCTGCGTCTGGCCGTCGAGGGCGCCGTAGGTCGTGCCGACCACGAGGATGTCCCCGTTGGCGTCGATGGCGACGCCGTAAGCGAGGTCAGCCGCGCCGGTGCCGAACTGGTGCGTCCACACCACGGCGCCCTGCGCGGAGAGCTTGCGGACGTAGGCGTCCAGGCCACCTTCGTGCGTCTGGCCGTCGAGGCACCCGGCCGTGAAGCCGACGGCCACCCAGTTGCCGTCGCCGTCGCCGGCGACGTCCAAGCACACGTCCGAGCCGGCCGTCCCGAACTGCGCTGTCCACTGGTGCTGGCCGTCGCGGTCGAAGCTGCGCACGAAGGCGTCGACGTCGCCCGCGTGGGGCTGCCCGTCGAGTCCGGCGGCCGTCCGCCCGCAGACGGCCACGTTGCCGGCGTCGTCCACGGCCACCCCGATCGCCCAGTCGGCGGCTGCGGTGCCGAACTGACGATGCCAGACCGGTTGCCCCGCGCCGTCGAGCACGAGCACGAAGGCGTCGTCGCCGCCGGCATGAGGCTGCCCTTCCAGGGCGCCGTCCGTCATGCCCACGACGGCCACCCGCCCCATGGCATCGACGGCAAGGCCCATCGCCCTGTCATTCCCGGCGGTTCCGGACTGGTGCGTCCAGGTCGGGCTCCCGTTGCCGGCGAGCCTGATGACGAACGCGTCGTCCCCGCCATCGTTGACGGTGCCGTCCAGCGACCCCGTGGTGCCACCTGCCACGAAGTAGCCGCCGTCGGCGGCCACGCCCACGCCCCAAGCGTGGTCGTTTCCCGAGGTGCCGAACTGCCGCGTCCACCCGCCGTCCGCTGGGTTGGTACCCGCGCACGCGGCCAGCACCACGATCAGCACCAGGAGTGGCAACCCGCCATGCACGAATGCGCGTCGATGGCTCATCGGTGGTCGTCTCCCTCCGGCGGCCCGCCTGGAACGTCATCAGGCTAGCACCTCCGCGAATGCCGCCAGCAGGCAGGGCCGGCTCGGGCGGCGCGGGGCCCGAGGCGCGACCGCGCTGGTTCGCGCGCCCCACCCCAGCCGCCGCGTTGCCGGAGGAGCCGTCAGTCCTCGATCCGGTACAGCACCCCGCCGCCGTAGTCGGCCAGGTAGGCGTCTTGCGCCTCGTCCAGCCCGAAGGTGGCGACGGGGAACCCGGCCCGCTGGAGCTCGCCGGCGGTGAAGCCGGCCGCCAGGCTGCCGTCCGCCACGAACACGCGGCCGCTGACGAAGTCGCCGAACAGGTAGCGGCCGCGCAGCGACGGGGCGGCGTCGCCGTAGGGCACCACGCCGCCGGTGATCGAGCGGCCCCAGCCCGACGCGTGGGTGTAGGTGATCACGGGGGCCACGAAGGCGCCCGGGTCGCAGCCGCTCGGCGGGTCGAAGCAGCGGTCGCCCTCGACGACGCGCCAGCCGTAGTTCTCGCCACCGGGGCTGCCGGCCGGCTGCAGGTTGACCTCCTCGACCGCGTTCTGCCCGACGTCGGCGATCCACAGGTCGCCGGTGACCGGGTCGAAGCTGAAGCGCCAGGGATTGCGCAGGCCGTACGCCCAGATCTCGGGGCGCGCGCCGGCCACGCCGACGAAGGGGTTGTCGGCGGGGACCCGCAGCTCGCCGGGCCCCCCCGCGTCGACGTCGAAGCGCAGGATGGCGCCGAGCGGCGTGGTCAGGTCCTGGCCGGCGTTCAGCGGGTCGCCGCCGCTGCCGCCGTCGCCCATGGCCAGGTAGAGGTGGCCGTCGGGGCCGAAGGCGAGCTGGCCGCCGTTGTGGTTGCCGTAGGGCTGGTCGAGGGTGAAGAGCACGGCCTCCGTGGCGGCGTCGACCGTTGCCGCGCCGGGGTCGGCCTGCAGTTCGCTGAGGGTGGTGCGGCCGTCGCGGTCGGTGTAGTGCACGAACAGCCGGCCGTTGTCGGCGAACGAGGGGTGGAACGCCAGCCCGAGCAGCCCGCGCTCGCCCTGGGCGCGGGTGCGGGCCTGCAGGTCGAGCCAGCGGGTCGCGTTGCCGTCGGGCGCCAGCGCGACGACGGTGCCGCGCTGCTCGACGACGAACAGGCGGCCGGAGCCGTCGCCGGCGGCCACGATGCCGAGCGGCTGTACGAAGCCGTCGGCCACCGGGACGAGGCGCTGGGCGGTCGCACTGCACGCGGTGAGCAGCGCCAGCAGCGCGAGCACGGCCAGCGGCAGCGGCGGGTGGGCGGTGGGGGTAACGGTGCGCTCCATGCCGAACACCCTAGGCGCCCGCCGCCGCGTCCTCAGGATGGCGCGCTACGTTCCGGGTCGGGCGCGTCGGGCGCCGTCGCGCCGGCCGCGGCCGCCGCCGCGTCGCCCGCGGCCGCGTCGCCCGCCGCCGCGTCGCCCGCCGCCGCACCGCCCGGCAGCCTGGCCAGCAGCGCTAGCGTGGCGGCGGGGAGCTCGCCCTCGCGCGTGAGGCCCGGCAGCGGCACGCCGGCGGCGGTCAGACGCGCCGCCTCGCGCGGGTGGAGCCACGCGCACGCGCGGGCGCTGCGCTCGGCGGCCGTCAGGCGCGGGGCGTCGTAGGCGCCGGCGGCCTGTCGCTGGCGCTGCGCCTCGAACATGACCACGGCGGTGGCCACCGACACGTTGAGCGAGGGCACCATGCCGAGCATGGGGATGACGATGCGTCGGTCCGCGGCCTCGGCCGCCGCGGCGCTCACGCCGTCCTTCTCGTTGCCGAACACGACGCAGGTCGGCACGGTGTAGTCGACCTCGCGGTAGTCGACGGCGTCGCTGGCGAAGTGCGCGGCGTAGACGCGCATGCCCTCGGCGCGGACCACGGCGAGCGCGGCCTCCAGTGAGGGGTGGACGATCAGCTCCACCCAGCGCTCGGCGCTGGCGGCGGTCGCGCTGTAGGTGGGCAGGCCGCCGGTGGGGTTCGTGGCATGCACCCGGTCGACGCCGACGGCGTCGGCGGTGCGCAGCATGGCGCTCAGGTTGTGGGGCTTGTGGACGTCCTCGGCGAGCAGGGTCAGGTCGGGCTGGCGGTGGCGCAGCACCTGCTGGATGCGACGGTAGCGGCGCTGGGTCATGGGGCGCATCGTATCGCCCGGGACGCGCTTGACGCCCCCGACGGGCGTGGTAGACTTCCGTTCGCTCGCGACGGCCACCAGGTCGGCGGGCGTTCCGCGCGCCGAGGTGGCGGAATTGGTAGACGCGCCAGCTTGAGGGGCTGGTGACCATTGCGGTCGTAGGGGTTCAAGTCCCCTCCTCGGCACCATCGATGCCGGCCGGTCCCGCGGGGCCGGCCGTCCTCGTGGCGCCGCCAGCCACGTCGACACCGCCTGCGCCCGAGCCGCGTGGGCGGCCGGCCTGGGCCGCTGCCCGGCCCGCCGCGGGGGCCGATCGGGCGCGTGCTAGCGTGACCGCGTGCGCGCCGCCGCGGCCTCCAGCTTCCCCTTCGCCCGCTACCGGACCGGCCAGAGGGAGGCGCTGGACGCCGCGCGCGCCGCCTTCGCGGACGGACGCCGGGTGGTGGTGGTCGAGGCGCCCACCGGCTCGGGCAAGAGCGCCCTCGCCGTCACGCTCGCGCGCGAGGCCCGCTCGGCCTACCTGCTGACCGGGCAGAAGGTGTTGCAGGACCAGTACCAGCGCGACTTCGACGACCTGGCGCTGCTCAAGGGCCGCGCCAACTACCCCTGCGAGGTCGCGCCCACCCACGCGGCCGCCGCGCCCTGCCTCGCCGGCCGCAGCTTCCCCGAGTGCGCCGCCTGCGGCTACTTCCGGGCCAAGGACCGCGCCCTGGCGGCGCCGCGGGCGGTCCTCAACTACGCCTACTTCCTGCACGAGCTCAACTACGCCGGCGGGTTCGGCCGGCGCGAGCTGCTGGTGCTCGACGAGGCCCACAACGCGGAGGCCCTGCTGATGGGCTTCGTGCAGGCGCAGCTCAGCGACGCCCAGCTCGCCCGCGCCGGTCTCGACCTGCGGCTGCCGGGCTTCCCCGAGCCCGAGGCGCTGTTCGAGTTCGCCGAGGACGTGCGCCCCAGGCTCCTGGCCCGCGCCCGCGAGGTGGACGCCGAGATCGTCGACGGCGCGCTGCCGATCGACCTCGAGCTCGACGCGCTGCGCGTGCGCCAGTGGCTCGACGGGGCGGCCCGGCGCCTCCGATGGCTCAGCGACACGCGCGACGACGGGGTCCCCTGGGTCGTCGAGCACCGGCTCGACGCGCACGGCGCCGGCGTCACCTTCAAGCCGGTGGCCGTCGCCCCGTTCGCCCACGAGCTGCTGTTCGACCACGCCGACCGCGCGCTCCTGCTCTCCGCCACGGTGCTCGACGCCGCCACCTTCCTCCGTGGCCTGGGCGTGGCGCCCGAGGAGGCCGCCGTGGTGCAGGTGGCCTCCACCTTCCCGCCCGAGCGCCGGCCGCTCCTGCTGCGGCCCGTGGCGCGGCTGACCCGCCACTACCTCGACCGCGACCTGCCGCGGCTCACGCACGAGGTCACCGAGATCCTGCGCGATCACGACGGCGAGAAGGGCGTGGTGCACGCCCACTCGTACCGCATCGCCGCGGCCGTGCTGCGGGCGCTGCCCCCCGATCTGCGCGCGCGGGTGGTCACCCACTTCGACGCAGCCGGCCGCGATGCCGCGCTCGAGGCGCACCTGACCCGCCCCGAGCCCACCGTGCTGCTCAGCCCGTCGATGACCGAGGGCCTCGACCTGGTCGGCGACCTCGCGCGTTGGCAGGTGATCTGCAAGCTGCCGTACCCGTACCTCGGCGACCCGCAGGTGGCGGCGCGCAGGGCGGAGGACCCCGGCTGGTACGAGTGGCGCACCTGCCTCACGCTGGTGCAGGCCTACGGTCGGGCGGTGCGCAGCGAGGACGATCACGCCGTCACCTACCTGCTCGACGCCGATGCCCCCGCGTTCCTGCAGCGGCAGGCCGGGCGCCTCCCCGGCTGGTTCCTGGCCGCGCTGCGGACGACCTGACGACCCCTGCGCGAGGCGCGGCCGTGGGGCGGCCGCGGCGGTCAGAACGTGTCGATGCGCGAGCGGTAGGGCCGGCGACCGCCCGACAATGCGGACAAGGTCGCCAGGGCGCGGCCGTCGCCCTCGGCCCAGCCCACCCGGCGGACGTCCGCGGGCGCCGCGGCGCCCGCCAGCAGGAGGGTCAGGCCACGAACGTCGACGGTCGCGTCCGGGACGCCGTCGGCGCGGGCGACGCCGGTGCCCTCGGGCCCGGGCGCCAGGCGCCAGACGCCGTCGTTCCAGTCGGCGTAGCCGTCGACCACCCGCAGCGTCACCGGCGGCAGGTCGAGCGGCGCGTCGTCGTCGGCCACGGCGCGCAGGGGGGCGACGGCGAGCGCCACGTCGGCGATGCGGGCCATCAGGACGGTGCCCCCCGGCAGCGCGTGCCGCCGCAGGCGGTCGGCGGCCAGCGGGTCGTCCCAGGGCAGCTCGATCCGCACGCGCTCGACGTGCCCGCGGAAGGCCGCCACCGTGCCCCAGATCGCGTCGCGGCCGGCCGCGTCGACCCAGCCGAGGTCGAGCGCCTCGAGCCAGGTGTGGCCGTCGGTGTCGCGCAGCTGGATGGCCGCGAAGGCGTCGGGGGCGGCGTAGCGCAGCAGCCGGTCGCCCGGGGCGCCGTCGAGCGCCTCCCACGCGTCCCACGGCCCGGCGAGGCGGGTGTCGGCAAAGGTGCGGGTGGCGGCGAAGCGCCCGTAGGCCGGGCCGAGGCCCTCCGCGGCGCGGCCGTCGACCCGCGTCAGCCGGCCCGGCACGCCGGACTGCAGCGCCTCGGGCGGTAGCTCGAGCCGCACCGTCGTCGGCACGGTCGCCCAGCCGTAGCGCGCGTAGAAGGCCGCGTCGAAGGGATACAGCAGGTTCCAGCCGAGCCCCTCGCCACGGCCCTGGCGCAGGCCCACGCGCATCAGGCGCGCGGCGTGACCCGCGCGCCGGTGCTCTGGCGCGGTGGCGATGCCGCCGAACCCGGCGGCGCCCGCCTCGCGGCCCGCGACCCAGACGCGGTACGCGTGCACGGTGACGACGCTGGCGAGCTCGCCGCCGGCGAACGCGCCGAGCGAGCGCGGCAGGCGCGCCGCGAAGGCGTTCAGCACCCCGTCGCTGCGCCCCGGGTAGCCGAAGCTCGCCTCGCGCAGGCGCAGGTACGGCTCGAGGTCGTCGGGGGTCAGGCGCCGGTCGTGGGCGCCCATGGCGGCCGCCAGGTCGGCGTCGGCCTGCGTCACGGGGCCGGCTCGGCGTCGCCGCCGAACGGCAAGAACATCGGCCGCTCGACGTTGGTGCGCAGCACCATGACCGTCTCGGTGCGCTCGACCCCGTCGAGCATGAACAGCCGGTCGAGGAAGGCGTCGAGCGCGGCCGGCGTGGCCACCCGCACCTTGGCGACGTAGGCGTAGTTGCCCGCCACCGCGTGCAGCTCCTCCACCTCGGGCAGCCCCAGCAGCCGATCGACCAGCTCCTGCGCCGGCTTGCGGGGCTGCGGCGCGATGTGGACGAAGGCGCAGATCGTCAGGCCGACCCGCTCGGGGTCGAGCACGGCCCGGTACCCGCGGATGACGCCGGCCTGCTCCAGCTTCCGCACCCGCTCGCCGATCGCGGGCGCCGACAGGCCCGTCTCCTTGGCGAGCTGGGCATGGGTGATGCGGCCCTCGTCGCGCAGCCGCTCGAGGATCTTGCGGTCGACGGCGTCGAACATGTCCCACAGGCTAGCACCGGCGGCGGGCCGCCTGCGGGGCAACGCCGCCGCCGAAGGGGCGCCGGCGCCCCGGCCGGGTGTGGCCGGCCCACGGTTACGGTAGCGTGGCGCGTGCGCGTGCTGTTCATCGGCGACGTCTTCGGGCCCCCCGGCATGCGGGTCGTGCGCCACTACCTCGGGGGCCATCGCGCCGACGTCGACCTGGTGGTGGCCAATGGCGAGAACGCGGCGGGCGGCTTCGGCATCACGCTGAAGCACGTCGAGCAGTTGTGGGGGTGGGGCGTCGACGTCATCACGCTGGGCAACCACGCCTGGGACCAGACCGAGGTGGTCGAGGCGCTGGAGCGCTCGACCCGCATCGTGCGTCCCGCCAACTACCCGCCGGGCACCCCGGGCCTGGGGTTCACCACCGTCCAGACCGCGGGCGGCGAGCGCCTCACCGTCGGCCAGGTCATGGGGCGCGTGTTCATGGAACCGCTCGACGACCCGTTCGCGGCCGCCGACGCCATCGTCGAGGCCACGCCCGAAGGGCAGGCGCTGCTGATCGATGCCCATGCCGAGGCCACCAGCGAGAAGAAGGTGCTGGGCTACCACCTGCAGGGGCGGGCCAGCGCGGTCATCGGTACCCACACGCACGTCCAGACCGCCGACGAGGGCGTGTTCGGCGGCACGGCCTACATCACCGACGTGGGCATGAGCGGCGTGCAGCACAGCTCGATCGGGATGCAGTTCGAGGAGGTCCACGCCCGCTTCACGACCCGTCGCCCGCACCGCTACCGTCCCGCCAGCGGCCCCGCCACCCTGTGCGGCGTGGTGCTCGACCTGCACGGCCGCAGGGCCGGGTCGATCGAGCGCTTCCAATGGCGCGAGCGCGACGCGGCCGTGGAGGGGACCGGCGGCCGATGACCGGCACCGCCTCGACCGTGACGGACGCGCGGACGCCTCGTCTCTCATTCGGCTCAAGGGTCGGCTGCGTACGCTGATGCCCACGTGAGGAGCCCCCCATGGACCTGCTGATCAGTGGTGGCGTCGTTCTGGTCGCCATCTTCGTGCTGTCCGTGTACGCGGTGTACCTGTTCTTCCTCCGCCTCTTCAAGCTCGCCCGGGAGCGGCTCGATACGGAGGAGTTGATGGTCCGGGTCAACGCCGCCGTGCGCGAACGCGATCTCGACCTCGCCCTGGAGGCCTGCGAGCAGCACGGCGGGCCGGTCGCCCGCGTGCTGCAGGCCGCGCTGCTGCGGCTGCCCTACGGCCGGCAGGCGGTGGAGGCGGCCTTCGCGGAGGCGTCGCTGCTCGAGGAGCAGAGCCTGACGCGTGGGTTGCGTCCGCTCGCCACGATCGCGCAGGTGGCGCCGCTCCTCGGCCTGCTCGGCACCGTGACGGGCATGATCATCGCCTTCGGTGAGATCAGCGCCAGCGGCACCGGCAACCCGGGCCTGCTGGCCGGTGGCATCGGCCAGGCGCTGGTGACCACGGCCGCCGGCCTCATCGTGGCGATCCCCGTGCTGATCGGGCAGAACTACCTGGCCAGCCGCGTCGACGGCATCCTCAGCGAGATCGATCGACGGCGCGAGGAGCTCATGGCGAACGTGGTGCAGGCGGTGGCGGTGCGCAGGGACGGCGGCGGGCCCGAGGAGGCCGCGGGCGCGTCGGCGGGTGCGGTCGGGCCCGCGGGCGCCGGCGCCTTCGGCGGCGGCACCGGCGCGTTCGGCGGCGGGGCCGGCACGTCGGCGGCGCGGGCCGTCCGCCCGGCTGCCCCGCGGGCGCGGCCCGCCGGGGCGACCGCGACGCCGGCCGCCGGGGGTGCCGCGCGGTCGGTCCCGGCGGCGGGTGGCGCACGCGTCGAGCAGGCCGCCGCGGCCGGTGCCGCGGCCGGTGCCGCGGCCGGTGCCGCGACCGCGGCCGGTGCCGCGACCGCGGCCGGCGCCGCCGGCGCGCTGTTCACCGGGCCCCCCGACGACGCGCCGGTCGGTGGCGCGGCGGGCCCCCAGCTGGGGCCCCAGCTCATCGGACGGGCCGGTCGGCTGCGGGTCGAGCGCTTCGAGGCCGACGGTTCCGAGTTCGTCGATGCCGACGAGGCGCGAGAGCGCGTCGCACGGCGCGACGACGAAGCCACGGAGGGCTGACGTGCTCGGTCGCCGGCTCCCGGGCCGCAGGCACCGGATCCCGTCGGCGCCCGGCCTCGACTTGACGCCGATGGTCGACGTGGTGTTCCTGCTCATCATCTTCTTCATGGTGTCGACCACCTTCATCACCCTCGAGACCGGGCTGCCCGTCGACCTGCCGCGCGCGCAGTCGGCCCAGGCGCAGCCCTCCGACCTGCCGACCGTCACCGTGACCCGCGACACGCGCGTGTTCCTGGCCGGCGCCGAGGTGGCGCTGGGCGACCTGGTCGTGCTCCTGCAGGGCGCGATGGAGACGAGCGGGCAGACGACGGTCGTGCTGCGCGCCGACGAGATCGTCCCGCACGGCTTCGTGGTCGAGGTCATGGACCTCATCCGGGTGGCCGGCGCGCAGCGCATCGCGATCGCCACCGGCGGCTGAGGAACGAGGCGGACCGTGGTGGGTCGCTCGCCCCGACGCCCGCTCGCGCCGCGCATCCCGCGAAGGCGCGAACCGGCGTGGTGGCGCGACCCGGATCGCCGCCGCGCGGCGCTGCTGTCGGGCGTGCTGCACCTCGCCGCGCTGCTGCTGGTGATCTCCGCCCTGCAGTTCCCCACGCCCGAGCCGATTCCCACCTACCTGGTCATCGAGCTCGGGGTGCCGGCCCTGGCGGACGCCCTCGTCGAGGCCCCGGCGGTCGACGCGCCCGCGCCGACGACGCCGACGCCGCAGGTCGCCGATACCCAGGTCGGCGAGCCGCAGGCGGCGGCGACGCCCGAGCCGACGCCCATCGCGCCCGCGCCCGCGCCGCAGACGCAGCAGCCCGAGGCCCCGGCGGCGGCGCCCGAGGCGCCCGAGCCGGTCACGGTCGCGACGCCTCGCCCCCCCGTGCCGGCGCCCGTCACCCCGACGGCGGCGGCGCCCGAACTGCCGGTCGCGACGCGCCCGGCGACGCCGCTGCCGCAGATCTCGCTGCCGGACCTGGAGCCGACGCCGCTGGCCGACCGCGTCCCGGTTCCGCTGCCGACGGTGGCCACGCTGATCCCCGAGCCCAGGGCGATCGCGGCGGTCCCGCAGGTCACCGTCGCCGCGGCCGCGCCCGTGCCGCTGCCGCCGGTCGCGGCCCTGGTCGAGGCGGCCGCGCCCGTGCCCGTGCCCAGCCCCGTCGTCGCCACGGCGCCCGCGCGCCCGGTGGCGCTGCCCGACGTGCGCGCCGACGTGGCCACCGCCCGCGACGTGCGGGTCACGCCGCAGGTGCGCGTCGAGGTCGCCGTCCCGGTGCCCACGCCGCGCGTGCAGGCCGAGGTGGCGCCGCAGCCGGCGGCCCCCAGCGCGCCGGTCGTCGATCCCGCTGCCGCGGCGGCCGCGAGCGACACCGCCTCGACGCGCGCCGACGGCGTCGCCGCCGGCGGCGACGCCGCCAACCCAGGCCAGACCGGCATCGCGGACCCTGCCGCGTCCTCGACGGCCCTCGGCCTGGCCGCCTCACCCTCCGGGAGTGAGCTCCCGAGCGGGTCGCCGGCGCAGCCGCGCGAGCCGTACGCGCGCCAGCTCGACCGTCCGCTGGCGGTGCTGGTCGACAACGTCGGCGGCGTGCCGGTCAGCGGGCTGCGGCCCGCCTCGCTGGTGTTCGAGCTGCCCGTGGAGGCGGGGCTGACGCGGCTGATGCTGGTGTTCGACCGCGCCGATCCCGAGCGCGTGGGCCCGGTGCGCAGCGCGCGCGAGTACTTCGTCGAGCTGGCGGCGCGGCTCGACGCCGTGCTGGTCCACGACGGCGGCTCGCCGGGCGCGCTGGCGGCGATCGCCGCGTCGCCGGTGCCGACCCTGAGCGCCTACAGCCGCGGCGAGCTGTTCAGCCGCGGCGACGGGCGTGCGCCCTACAACCTGTTCAGCGCCGGCGATGCGTTGCGGGCGGCGGTCAACCGGCTCGACCTGGGGCGCGGACGGACCGTGGCGGGCACGATCTACCGGGCGCCCCTGGAGGCGCCCGAGGTGGCCGAGGTGTCGGTGCGCTTCGGCGGCGGCTACGCGACCGCCTTCCGCTTCGAGCGCGGCCTCAACGCCTACCGCTGGCTGCGGGACGGCACGCTTGCCGCGGACGCCGCGGGCGAGGCGGTGCTGGTCGATGCCGTGCTGATCGGCGCGGTGGAGGCGCGACCGTTCCCGAACGATCCGGAGGGGCGCTTGTCGATCCCGCTGCGTGGCGGGCCGGCGACCCTCTACCTGGGTGGCCGGGCGGTGGCGGGTCGTTGGGAGTTGCGCGACGCGCTCGGGGTCCGATTCGTGACCGACGCCGGCGAGGCGGTCGACCTGGCGCCCTTCAAGACCTGGGTGGCGCTGACGCCGGCGTACGCGGACCGCGCGACCCGGCCCTGATCCCTGTCCGTCAGGCTTGCGGCAGCGGCTCGTCGACCGGCGCGGCCGGTCGCGCGATCAGCTCGTCGAAGAAGAGACCGCGCATCCGCACGCGGTAGCCCTGCGGCGCCAGTTCCACCTCGAGGTAGGCGTACTCCTCGCCGTGCCCGTTGGTGTCGAGCAGGATGGCCCGCCCCTGGCTGGCGATGTTGACGCCCCCACGCACCGGCGTGTGGCCGTAGACACCCAGTCGATAGGGGGTGCCCTCGAGGGCGTCGCGCTCCTCGTAGATCCAGCGGCGGCGGTTCTCGAGGTAGAAGCCCTGGTCGAAGGTGTTGTGTTCCGGCAGCGGGCCGACGTGCGCCAGGTGCAGGCCCTCGATCGCGAGTTCGCGCGGCCAGGAGGCGATCCAGGCGCGCAGGTCGGCCGGGAGCTCGCCGCCGTACGCGGCCTTCCATTCGAGGTGGCTGACGTCGTCGGTCCGCAGGGGGCCCTGGTCGTCGTCGAGCGCGTTGTGGTCGTGGTTGCCGAGCAGGATGATCATGCGGCCCGGCGCCAGGGCTGCCTGGAAGGTCATGACGGCGCGCAGGAACGCCTCTTGGGCGGCCTCGGCCTTGCGCAGGTGGCGCGGGTTGTGCTCGTCGTACCGCCGCACGGCCGTCAGGTCGGCGTAGCGCTCGCGGCTCTTGGCGTGCACCAGGTCGCCGAGGAGCACCAGGCGGACGTCGCCGTCCTCGGCCGTCAACCGGTCGGTGGGGCGCCCGGCGTCGTCGGCCAGGTCGGCCTCGCGCAGGATGCGCCACAGCTTGTCGGCCTGGGCGTGGATGTCACCGACGACGACGAGCCGCATGCCGCGTCCGGCCGCCGTCAGCGCCGGGCGCGCGCTTCGAGGATCGGCAGCGGGTCGATCGGTGTGCCGTCGATGCGGATCTCGAAGTGGAGGTGGGGCCCGGTGACGTTGCCGGTGGCCCCGACCCGGGCGATCAGCTGGCCGGGCGCGACCTGCTCGCCCACCCGGGCGATCAGCACGGAGGCGTGGGCGTAGTAGTACTCGGTGCCGCCGCTCTCCACGATGACCAGGTTGCCGTAGCCGCCGCGCCAACCGGAGAAGGTGACGGTGCCGGCGGTGGCTGAGCGGATGGGGTCGCCCACCCGACCGTCGATGTCGAGGCCGTAGTGCATGTTGGTGCCGCCGACGTACAGGCGGCGCCAGCCGAAGCGGGAGGTGATCTGGCCGATCAGCGGCCACACCATCTGCTCGCCGCCGTCGGGCACGAAGACGGCGGCCGCCACGACGCTGCTGGCGGCGCCGACGTCGGGGCCGGGCACGACCCGCAGCGCCTGCCCCACGGTGAGGCGGTCGTGGGTGAGGCCGTTGAGCGACATCAGGGCGGCGACGGTGGTGTTGTGCTGCCGCGCGATCTTCCACAGGTTGTCGCCGGGCATGACGCGCAGCTGGGTGGCGGCGGCACCACCGACGTTGGGTGCGACGGCGCCACTGGTGGCGTCGACGGCGGCGAGGCGCCCGGGGACCGTCAGCGCCAGCCCGACGCGCAGGGTCGCCTGGGCCGTGATGCCGTTGGCCGCGGCCAGCGCGTCGACGGTGGACCCGTGCGCCCGCGCGAGCGACCACAGCGAGTCGCCGGGACGGACGTGCACCACCAGCGGGGTGGCCGGGGGGGCGTCGGCGGGGGCGACGACGTGCAGGTTCTGGCCGGGGCGGATCAGCGTGCCGTCGAGCCCGTTCCAGGCGACCAGCGCGTCGACGCTGATGCCGTGCTGGAGGGCGATGTCGTACAGGGAGTCGCCGGCCCGCACCGTGTAGGTGCCGGTGGCCGAAACGGCGGCCGCCGCGGGGGCGGCGGCCGGGGCAGGGGTGGCCGTGGCGGCGGGTGCGGCGGGGGCGGCGGCCGATGCCGGCGCGGCGCTCGCGGGGGAGGCCGCGGCCGTGGCGACCGGGGCGCCCGGCAGGCGCAACGTCTGGCCCGGCCGCAGCCGGTCGCTGGTCATGGCGTTCAGGGCCATGAGCGCCGACACCGAGGTGTCGTGCGTGCGCGCGACGCCCCACAGGCTGTCGCCTGGTTGCACCACGTAGACCCGCGGGACCGCGGCGTCGAACGGGGCGCTGGGCGCGGCGGTGGTCGAGACCGCGCCCGGCAGGTGCAGCACTTGGCCGATTCGGATGCGTTCGTCGGTCAGTTGGTTGGCCAGCATGAGCTCGGCGACCGTCGTGTCGTGTGCACGCGCGATCGCCCACAGGTTGTCGCCGGGTTGGACGGTGATCGTGTTCGCCACTGCGGTGCCCGCCGCGAGGGCGAGCAACAGGCCACAAGCGTGAAGCAGGCCTCGTGGTCGGGGCATCCCACGAAGTCTAGCAGACGCCCTACCCCGGTTGTCCAGGACGTCGGTCCCGCGTGGAACATGTAACACGTTCCACGCGGCCGGGGTGCCTGCGGCGACGGCGGTTGCCCGCCGCCACGCCTCACGGCCTCAGCGGCGGCCTCCGTCCGGGCCCGGCGGCGCGTCGTCGGCCGCGCGGGCGGTGCGGTTGGCGATCTCCCACTGCGCCTGGACGTAGGTGTCGATGTCGTCGCCACTGGCGTGCCCGTCGATGATGCGCGCCTCGAGACCGGCCACGACGCGCATCAGGGTGTCGGTCGACAGGTCGCGCAGCACATGCCACACGGTGGCCCCCTTCGCCGTCCGCGGGCTCTCCGCGGCCTCGACACGAGGGTAGCCGAGCGGCACTTACAGAATCCTCAGGCCGCCGCGGTCAGGGCACCAGGCGCGTGCCCGCCCGCTCCAGCTGGACCCGCGGCAGCTCGCCCGGCGCGCGCCCGTCCGCGATGATCGCCGCCGGGGCGCCCCGCGCCAGCGCGGCCAGCGCGGCCTCGACCTTGGGGATCATCCCGCCGCCGATGCGGCCGTCGGCGATGCGCGCCCTGGCGTCGGCCGCGGTCAACTGCGGGATGCGGCTACCGGCGTCGGCGGGGTCGTCGAGGACGCCGGGGACGTTGGTCAGGAACACGCACGGTGCCGCCAGCGCGGCCGCCAGCGCGGCCGCGACGTCGTCGGCGTTGACGTTCAGCGGCGCCCCGGCGGCATCGACGGCCAGGCAGCCGACCACCGGCGTCAGCCGCTGGGCGACCAGCGCCTCGAGCAGCTCGCGGCGCACCCGCACCATCCGTCCCACCTCGCCGAGCTCCGGGTCGAAGCGCTCGGCGACGAGCAACCGGGCGTCGCGGCCGGTGAGGCCCACGGCGTCGCCGAGTTCGGCGGCCAGGCGCTTCCCGAGCAGCGTCAGCGCCTGCTCGACCAGGCCGAGCGCCTCGGGGGTCGTGACCCGTAGCCCGCGCACGAAGCGGCTCTCCACCCCGGCCTGGGCGAGGGCCGCCTCGATGTAGGGCCCGCCGCCGTGCACCAGCACCGGCCGGCCGTCGGCGGCGCGCAGGGTGCGCACGTCGGCCAGCACCCGGGCGCGTTCGTGCTCGTCGGTCATGGCGTTGCCGCCGTACTTGATCACCCACATGCCGCGAGCGTACGGCATCGCGCGCGCACCGTGGTAGCTTCGACGGTCGTGGACGAGCTGGTGTTCGGTACCGACGGCTGGCGCGCGCTCGTGGGCGAGGGCTTCACGCACGCCAACGTGGCGCGTGCCGCCCGCGCCTACGCCGCCCACCTGCGCGACCGTGGCGGCGGCCTGGTGCTGGTGGGGCACGACACCCGCTTCGGCGGCGCGCGCTTCGCGCGGGTGGCCGCCGCCGCCCTGCGCGAGGCGGGGCTCGAGGTGGCGCTGCACCAGGGCCCGCTGCCGACCCCGGTGCTGAGCTTCGCGGTGCGCCACCTGGGCGCCGCGGGCGGCGTCATGCTGACGGCGTCGCACAACCCGGCCGAGTACCACGGGCTGAAGCTGAAGGACGCCTACGGCGGGACGGCCCTCGACGCCACCTACCGTGAGGTGGCGCGGCGGGTGCCGCCGGCGGGCGAGCCGCCGCCACCCCCGGCGGGTGACCTGCCGGCCTTCGACGTGCGCCTCGACTACTACCGCCAGCTGGCGACGCTGCTCGACCTCGACGCGCTCCGGATGGTTGCGGGCCGCGTGGTCCACGACGCCATGGGGGGCGCGGCCGGCGGCTGGTTCGGCGGCTTCCTGCGCTGGTCGGGCGCGGCGATCGCGGTCGACGAGCTGCGCGCGGCGCCGGATCCGACCTTCGACGGGGTGGCGCCGGAGCCGCTGCCGGCGAACCTCGGGCGCACGCGCGCGCACCTGCGGTCCCACCCCGGGGCGCGCTTCGCGCTCTGCACCGATGGCGACGGCGACCGCCTCGCGGCGGTCCTGCCGGACGGTCGGTTCTTCGATCCGCACCAGGTGTTCGCCGTGCTGCTCGACCTCCTCGACCGCCGTGGCGGTCCCGGCGCGGTCGTCAAGACCTTCACGGTCGCGCGGATCGTCGAGCGGCTGGCCGCGGCCCGCGGGCGCGAGGTGCGCGAGACGCCCGTCGGCTTCAAGCACTTGGTCGAGCCGCTGCGGACGGGCGTGGCGCTCATCGCCGGCGAGGAGTCGGGCGGCATCGGCGTCCGCGGGCACGTCCCCGAGCGCGACGGCATCCTGGGCGGCCTGCTGCTGCTGGAGGCGGAGGCGCTCGCCGGCGAGCCG